>Ga0209373_10002022_pt1 | contig 21549 bp, 17 predicted proteins | sample Higcelweek5metaG_FD_187173 | JGI IMG/M metagenome (GOLD analysis project Ga0209373, IMG submission 187173) | Freshwater pond sediment microbial communities from the University of Edinburgh, under environmental carbon perturbations - High... | ecosystem: Environmental > Aquatic > Freshwater >... | reverse complement strand
TTGGCAGCTAAAGCACTGGCAACATTGGCTTGTGTGAAGTAATACACTGCATTACGTGGCAGCAAATCAAGCACATGATTGATGTCTTTATCGTTCACCATGCCGATAACGATATGTAAGTGGTCGAAACTTTGTTGTTTCAGTTGTTCCACTACATAAGTAATTCCTCCTACATTATGGCCCGTATCAACCACTACGCAGGGCGAAGTCTGTAACATTTCCCAACGACCACGCAGGCCGGTAAGTTCCACTACCTGTTCAATGCCTTTTCGCAACGATGCTTCGTCGATATTGAAAGAGCTGTCAGGAATTTCACGAAAAACATCAATGGCTTTCAGCAAAGTAGCCAGATTTTTTAATTGATAGATGCCCGTAAGTCCCGAAACGTAATGTGCTCCTTCTGATGTTTTGCAAAGCATTTTTCCGTTTTCGTAGGTTTCAAATTGCAATTCATCATCTGGAGCAAACAATGGACTATTCATTTCCAAGGCTTTTTGTTCGAATACAATCCGGGTTTCGGGGATCCATTCTCCAACTACTACAGGTGTGTTTGGCTTGATGATTCCTGCTTTTTCGAATGCTATTTTTGCAAGCGTATCGCCTAGAAATCCTACATGATCGAAACTTATGTTTGTAATTACCGAGAGTAAAGGGTCGATGATATTTGTACTGTCAAGGCGTCCGCCCAATCCAACTTCCACAATAGCAATGTCTACATTTTCATCAGCAAAATAATTGAAGGCCATGGCCATGGTGGCTTCAAAAAACGAAGGCTGAATGCTGTCGAACAGTGATTTGTTCGCCTCTACAAAATTGATAACGTATTGTTGTTCTATCATTTGTCCATTTACACGTATACGTTCGCCAAAATCGACCAAATGCGGCGAAGTGTATAAACCTGTTTTGTAACCTGCCGACTGAAATATAGCAGCCAACCAATGCGAAACTGAGCCTTTTCCGTTAGTGCCTGCCACATGAATGGTTTTCAATCGCTGATGCGGATTGTTTAGGGCTTTCATCAAACGAACAGTGTTGTCGAGTCCGGGCTTGTAGGCTGCCGAACCGATGTTGTGAAAAACGGGTAACCGATCGTAAAGGTATTGAAGCGTTTGTTCGTAGGACATATGGCAGGTCATTAATTGCAATTAATCAATATTTTTTACTCAGATGTATTGGTGGCGAATTTGAAAAAAGGAACACGTATAATTTCTGATTTAAGATTCAATCTTATTTATTATCAGCATTATTCGCGTTCCTTTTTTTATTACTAAAAGTATTTCTCTATAATTTTCTTGTCACTCCATGCGTGGGGATACTTTCGTGTTTGTAGCGGTTGATGGCTGTCACCACAAATGTATAATTCCCTTTGAATTTTCTCAACTCCCGTAAATCAATACAGTTGTCGGTAGTGCGGGCTACTATGGCCGAAGGATCGTTCAGGTCGCCCACCTTTTTGCCCTTAAAAGCATACACCACATAATATGCTACTTTGCAACCTGCTTCTTCGTTCACATGATCCCAGATAAGATAGGCATCGTCGCCATCTTTAAGAGTGCGGATATTTTGAGGTTGAGCCGAAGGTTCGCCTTTAATATTGCGGTTGATAGGGCAAAGTGCTGGATATTTATAATAATTGTTGATCAAGGTGTCCCTTAGTCCCTGCTTATTTTTCATCAATCCTACAGCACTGAAATAAACAGCTCCATCTACTTGCGGATGTTTTTTGTTAATAGTAAGCTGACGTGCCAACTCATTTCCTGTGCGCCATGAAGCTGCTACCTTTTCGGCGCCTAACTGTGAAGCATTCAACCCGATGTATAAATTTTTGCCAAATGAGTTTTCGCTCCACCATTTAACGAGTACTTCGTAGTCGGCCACTTTTTTGCCAATTTCCCAGTAAAGCTGAGGAACCACATAATCGATTGTTCCTTCCTGCAACCATTTAAGAATGTCGGCATATAAATCGTCGTAGTTTTGAACTCCGGCTCTTGTTGCTGAGCCACGTGGGTCTACATTATCATTTCGCCACACACCAAAAGGTGAAACGCCAAATTCAACCCAGGGTTTAATGCTTTTGATTGTTTGCTGTAGTTCGGCAATTACAAGATTCACATTATTTCTCCTCCAATCATCTTTTTGGTTAGGCGCAAAACCACGGGGATTCATTTTGAACGATTTATCATCCGGAAATTCTTCGTTGGCAACACGGTAAGGATAAAAATAATCGTCGAAGTGAATGGCATCAATATCGTAACGCTCAACGATATCTTCAACAACGCGATTCAAAAAATCACGGGTTTCATCCAATCCCGGATCGAAATAGTATTTTCCTCCGTATTTCACAAAAAGATCTTTGTTTTTGAAATATAAATGATCCTTGCTGAGTATGTTGATATTGTCGCTGTTGGTTACACGGTAAGGATTGAGCCAAACGTGAACTTCGATGCAACGCTTGTGAGCCTCTTCTATAACAAATTGTAGTGGATCGTAAAATTCGTTGGGGCGAACACCTTGTTTGCCAGTGAGCCAATGCGACCATGGTTCGAGTGATGATGGATAAAATGCATCGGCCGTAGGGCGGATCTGCAATACGATTGTATTTATGTTGGTTTTACTAAACTCATCAAGCATTTTTCGCATTTCTTCGCGTTGTGCTTTCGGGCTGAGATTGCGCTGACTTGGCCAGTCGATATTGGCCACTGAGGCTATCCAAACAGCTCGCATTTCACGCTTAGTCGGTTGTGAAAAAGTATTTGAAATAGAGATGATTAGAATAAGTAAGGTGAAAATTGTTTTTTTCATTCAATATAAATTATGTGTTAGTACAAAAATAGCAAAAAAATAAGTTTTACCGAAATTCAAAATTGGTCAGATCTTTTTTGTTGTGCATTTATCAACCAAATAAGCAATCGACATGTATGGAATGCCACCATGTGTGTCTAATCCTATTTCGCAGGTTCGGCTGTTGCTGTAACCTGCTTTTGATCCATGCTTCTGAATTTGCGATTTAAGCTTTCTGAGTCCATGTTCGTTGAGTTCGGGGAGTGTAAATCCTTTGTCGCCGGCAAATCCACAGCACACAATTTCATCGGGTACCAACACATTGGTACTGCACATCCGGGCCACTTTTATTAATTGGTCGGTAAGCCCCATTTTTATTGTAGAGCAGGTCGCATGTATTGTAATGGCCTCACTCGTAGGATGAAATTCGAGCTTGTCAAGCAGAAATTTGTTAATAAATTCAACCGGCTCGTATAAATCCAGGTTTTGCATTGTATGGCGCATACGGTTCAAACACGGGCTTTGATCGCAAAGTACAGGATATTTACCATTTTCTGACGCTCTATACAAAGCAAGTTCAAGCTCGGCCGACTTTTGGTCGGCAACTTTTGGCAATCCTTTGCTTTCCCAAATAGTACCACAGCATAGATGATTCATTTTTTCCGGAAAAATAACTTCGTAGCCGGCTTTGTTAAGCAACTCCAGCATTTTATTCATTAATGGAGTCTGATCCGGGTCATCGTGCGAAGCGCCCATCATTTGGTTCAAACAACTCGGAAAATAAACTACCTTCAACGCATTGTCGGTTTTTTGCTGTTTGGGAGGTTGCGACGCTGGTTTCGGTAACGAAGGTGTCCAAAGTGGCATATTTTTGGCACTGAGGTACCTGAGTCCTTTAGTTATGCCACCCATGGCTGTTTTTCCAATCAGCGAACGTGTAGTATGAGCAATTCCCAAAGTGGTTCTTAATCCAAAAGAAATTGTCGAAAAATGATCGGCCGTCCATTGACCGATTTTTTGCGCAGTTGCATTGTTTTCGTAATTTGTGTCGCGGATAAAATGAATATAGTCGCCTACATTGATGCCCACAGGGCAGGAGGTAGCACAAAGTCCATCGCCGGCACAGCTTTTTTCTCCGGCATACACAAAATCATGTTCTAATGCTTTCAGTCGATTTGGATTTTCACCTGTAGTTTTCAGTCGGGTTATTTCACGCTGTATAATAATGCGTTGACGCGACGAAAGTGTAAAGCCATTGCTTACACAATTGATCTCGCAAAATCCGCATTCGATACATTTGTCGATTAATTCGTGGGTTTCGGGCAACGGTTTTATGTTTTTCAGATGACAGTTAGGATCATTGTTAAAAATAACACCAGGATTGAGCAAGCCTTTCGGGTCGAAAAGTTGTTTCACATCCTGCATAAGCCTAAAAGCTTTTTCGCCCCATTCTCTTTTTACAAAAGGAGCCATATTTCTTCCGGTGCCGTGCTCAGCTTTGAGCGATCCCTTGTATTTGTCTACAACTAAATCGATGACATCATTCATCAAATTCTCATATCTTTCAACTTCAGATGAAGAGTCAAACGATTGATTTAAAATAAAATGATAGTTGCCTTCGAGCGCGTGCCCATAAATAACGGCTTCAGAATAATCATGTTTTATCAGTATTTCGCGCAAATCGGCTGTCGCCTGAGGCAAGTCATCGACCTGAAAAGCCACATCTTCAATCAAACAGGTGGTGCCAATCGGTCGGGTGCTTCCTACAGTCGGAAAAATACCCGAGCGCATCGTCCAGTAGGCATTGTATTCTGACGCTTTGTCGGTGAAGCGGGTAGGGTAGAGGAGATCAAATTTCGAAATGACTTCTGTTACTTCATCAATGTATTGCTTCAAAGAAGGTTCATTGTCGGCTTCGGTTTTAATCAATAAAACTGCGGCTTCAGCAGGCAGCGTTTTTAATTCAGGGATAGCGTTGGGCTTATCTTCTACCGACCGGATCGCTTGCCTGTCGAACATTTCAACGGCAGTCACCGGACTTTTCTTTAATTTGGTAACTGCTTCGCAGGCGGCGTACATATTCGGAAAATAAAGCATAGCGCTGGCTTTCAAAGGGTAATCGGTTACCGTACGCATGGTTGCTTCTGCCAGAAATGCCAAAGTACCTTCCGATCCTACAATCAGATGTAGAATAATGTCAAACGGATCTTCAAACTCAATAAATGGATTAATGGAGAGCCCTGTTACATTTTTAATTCGGTACTTGCGTTCAATAAGTTCGCTGAGTTCCTTGTCTTTTTGTACAGCATCGCGCAAATCGCAGATACGACGTATAAAATCGGGGTGAGACTGAAGGAAATCGGCTTTGCTTTGCGCATCTGCGGTATCAAGCAATGTCCCATCGGCAAGAATGAGTCGTGCCGAAACAATTGTTTTGTAACTGTTCTCGTGTGTGCCGCAACTCATGCCCGAAGCATTGTTTTGGATAATTCCTCCCACCATGGCCGATTTTACTGAAGCGGGATCAGGCGGGAATCTTTTTCCGAAGGGCTTCAGGATGTCATTTACACGTTGTCCTACAATACCGGGCTGTAGTTTTATTGAATTTCTGTCGGCCGCAACTTCATATTTCTCCCAGTTCTTACCAGCAATTACAAGTACTGAATTGCTGATGGCCTGGCCCGACAAGCTGGTTCCGGCAGCGCGAAACGTCACAGGAATATTAAGCTTGCTGGCAGTTTGCAGAATATGTGTAATTTCAGCTTCGTTTTCGGAGTGAATCACTATTTGCGGTATCAGTCGGTAAAAACCGGCATCGGTTCCCCAGGCCAGGCGTCGCATTTCATCTGTATATATGCGGCTGGAGGGTATCTTTTTTTCTATTTCCTGTATGAATGATTTCATTAGATTTTTGTAGGTTTATGTAATTAATTAACGGTACAGATAGTATTTTTTCGACAATTTCCGATAACTCTCAACGTCCTTGTTCCAGTAGGCTTTTATGTCATCGAAATTGTGATTTTTAGTAAATTTTAGTCTGATCTGGTCGCTTCCGCTTACTTTGTCGAACATATTGAACCTGTCTTTATTGGCATTGGCAAACACAGCTTTTGTTGGATATAGTTTGTTCATTTCCTGCATGATATAAAACTGTATTTCGGCCAGATTTGCTTTTTTGTAATCCATTATATGAATTTCGGAGCCATGGCAATGTTCATCTTTGAAAGTGGAATAAAAAGGTTTGAAATGGATAGGACGGAAGGTAATACCCGGCAGATGCAGTTTGTTTAATGTATTTGTCAGACTATCGGCATTGATCCATGGAGCTCCGATGATTTGAAAAGGCAAAGTGTAGCCAACACCTATCGAAATATAGCCAAGTTCGCCTAAGATTCCTGTCACGGGATAAAAATACGAAGAATGTTTGTGTGGTATATGTGGCGACGCTACTACCCATTCCAGTTTGGTGTCTTCCCATATCATTTTTCGTTTCCAGCCTTTCATTTTCACAACGGTGAGTTTGCATTTCTTGGCCAGCATATTTTCTTCGTTAAGCATAAGGGCTAACTCGCCGCATGTTTGTCCGTACAGATAGGGTATTTTAAATTGACTTACAAACGAAATAAATGGATCTTCAGTCAGATTTCCTTCAATTTTCAAACCTCCAAGCGGATTGGGACGGTCGAGCACAATGAATTCAATATTGTTTTCGGCAGCAGCTTCCATGGCCAGTCCCATAGTGCTTATATAGGTAAATGAACGACATCCATTATCCTGTATATCATATACTAATACATCTATTCCTTTGAGCATATCGGGTGTCGCCTTGCGGGTTTTTCCATAAAGCGAGTATACAGGCAATCCTGTTTTCGGATCCTTGGCAGTATCTACTTTATCGCCGGCCCATACATCGCCACGTACACCATGCTCTGGTCCGAATAAAGCTACAAGTTTTACGTTGGGTGCTTCCGAAAGGATATCAATTGTTGATTTCATGTTGCTGTCGACGCCTGTCGGATTGGTGATCAGTCCTACGCGTTTGCCTTCTAGTAATTTAAATTTTTGATCTACAAGTACTTCTATGCCTGTCTTGACGCTTGATGCGAATGCACTGACCGAAATAAAGAAACTTAGGATAAATAATATTTTTCTCATTTTATAATGTGTTATAATTTTATGCAAACGTTTGCATTACTTTGCAAAAATAGGAAAAAAAATTGTTTCCAACCAAAAGTATTTCTATTTGTCTCATTTTAATTTCATTTTTTTAAATCAAAAAAATGAAATTATGAATTTTACTTCAATACTTTTGTAACCATAGTTGTCTTTTTGTATTGTGTTGAAAATTAGAAGTAATCAGCTGAATGGATTCAATAAAAATTTTGTAATGAAAATTTTAAAGCGTTTTTTCGGGTTCAGGTAAGATTGTTTTGAAAATTATAATAACTTTGCACAATGAATAAAGAAAACGAAGCTCGTATGAAAAAGCAATTGACAATAGCATTAGTGGCTCATGATAACCGCAAAGCCGATATGGTGGAGTGGGCGGTATTTAACGCAGAAATGTTATCGAAACATAAATTGGTGTGTACTGGCACCACAGGTAGCCTGATACAAAAAGCTTTCGAAGAAAAAGGTGTATCGGCCGAAGTGGTTTGTATGAATTCAGGTCCTATGGGAGGCGATGCTGAAATAGCTGCTTTGGTGGTTCGTAAACAAATCAATTTGGCTGTATTTCTGATCGACGATTTGAATGCGCAACCTCACGAAGCTGATATTCAAATGTTATTGCGACAGTGTCGCGTTCATAATGTGCCTATTGCATGTAACCGATATAGTGCAGATTTAATGATAACTAGTACTTTATGGGATAATGATGATTATGTGCCACGCGAACCAAGATATATAAAATTTAAACGATAAGAATTTATTGTGAATACATTATAAGCAAAGCATACCCAAATGCTTTGCTTTTTTTTGTTTAAATATCTGTAAATTAAATGAATATATTTTATGAGATTTGGTGCCGATTCATTATGACTACCAAAATCGAGTTAATTAAAGTTAAAATAGGCACACAACTAAAATAAACGATGTACTTTTGTGAAGTTGTTTATGCAACTATTAATTTTGGAACTAAAAAAATGACACATTTACACACCGACGAAGCATTCACTATACTGACAGGGAAAATATCAACTGCCATCAATAGAACATTTTTAAGGGCTTTTGCAGTAGAAGGAGTGGATATTACTACCGAGCAATGGTCGATATTGGCGTGCTTATGGCAGAAGGATAAGGTAACTCAACAAGCACTTTGTAGTTTAACTCTTAAAGACAAGCCAAGTATGACCCGCCTGATTGATAATCTGGAAAAACGTAATCTCGTTACGCGTGTCTCGGATCACAACGACAGAAGAATAAATCTGATTCATCTAACGGATGCAGGAATGGCGCTTCAGGCCAAGGCTACTGACATTGTTCAGAAAATAGCTTCGAAAACATTGAATAACATAAGCGATGATGAATTAAATGTTTGTAGGATAGTATTGAAAAAAATAATGACGAATCTTCAATGATTTTTTATTTATCTATATAGTTGTATGCACAACTATTGTCTAACTAATTATAATAACAAGGTATGAAAAAAAAGTATTTAGCTTTTGTAATGTTGTTTTCGGCAGGGGTATTGTCGGCACAAACGGTATTAACGTTGGAGGATTGCAGACAGATGGCTATAAGTCACAACAAAACACTGCAAATTGCACAAGAAAATGTTAAGGCGGCAAATGAGCTTAAAAGGGCTGCATTTACACAGTTTTTTCCAAATTTTTCGGCAAATGGAACTTATACGTGGAATGAAAAGAATCTTTCGTTGCTCAGTGAAGACAAGTATTTGCCAGTTTACAATATGAGTGCCAATGGAACTCCAAATTATGCAGGTTCGTGGAATAACTCATGGACAATGGTGAATGGTTCACCTGTGCCGTTAGATGCTACCGGAACACCATTTAATCCAAAAACCAATCCGGATAAAATTATGTGGAAAAACTATGCATTACTTCCCAAAGATGCCATGGAATTTGATATTCAGAATGTTTTTGCGGGATCGGTAGGATTTGTTCAGCCGCTTTTTATGGGAGGCAAAATTGCTGAATTATACAAAATAGCAAAGTACGGTGAAAATCTGGCTGAAGCGCAAAAAGCAAATAAGGAACATGAATTGATGATTGAAGTTGATGAGGCTTACTGGCGGGTGGTGTCGCTGGAGAATAAAATAAAACTGGCTAAAGAGTACCGAAACTTAGTTGCTAAAGTAGAGGAGAATGTAAAAGTAATGATTGAGGAGGGGGTTGCTACAAAGGCTGAAGCCCTGAAAGTGCGGGTAAAACTCAACGAAGCCGACGTAACTGTTGCCAGAGCTGAAAATGGCTTAAGTCTTTCGCGAATGGCGCTAAATCAGTTATGCGGTTTGCCGTTGGAAGCTATTTATGCTTTGAATGACGAAAATTTAGGTAAAGAAACAATAGTGCCACAGCTTATTCCGCTTGAACAGGCGCTGCAAAACAGACCCGAAGTAACTGCGCTTACACAACTTCAGAATATTGCCAAATCCAACGAAAAATTGATGTTGTCCCGTTTTTTACCAACCATTGCTTTGTCGGGCAACTATTTAGTTACAAACCCCAATGTGTACAATGGTTACGAAAACGAATTTGGTGGTATGTTTAGTGTTGGCGTTGTTGCGCATGTACCTTTATTTCATTTCGGAGATAAAATTCATACCTTAAACGCTGCCAAAGCGCAAAGTAGGATTGCTACCATGCAGTTGGAAGAAACCAAAGAAAAAATGCAATTGCAGATAAAACAAACATCGTACAAAGTGGCCGAAAGTCTGAAAAAGCAAATAACAACTCAGGACAATGTGGAGCAAGCCGATGAAAATTTGAAGTATGCAACCGATGGATTTGAAGAAGGTGTTATTTCGTCGACCGACTTGCTCGGAGCACAAACAGCATGGTTATCTGCAAAATCAGATAATATTGATGCGCTCATCGAAGTTCGTTTGTGCGATCTGTACCTGCAAAAATCACAAGGCACTCTTCAAACGCCAGTAGTTTCAACGATCAATCGTCAGAAATCGGCAAAAAAATAAAAAAAATAACTTATAAAAATATTACAGCAATGAAAAAGCAAAACAAAGAATTACGCGTGGGATTAATGGGGTTAATCATCGTTATAGTGTTGGTGTTCATTATAGGAGTATATGTTTACAAACCAGAACCTGTTATTTTACAGGGCGAAGCTGTAGCATCGGAAGTGCGTATTTCAGGGAAAGTTCCGGGACGTATAAAAGAGTTCTTAGGCGAGGAAGGAAGTAGCATTCATGCCGGCGATACGTTGGTAATTATCGACAGTCCTGAATTGGATGCTAAATTAGATCAGGCTACTTCGGCCGAAGATGCTGCTTTGGCTCAAAATAAGAAAGCAAACAAAGGAGCGCGTAAAGAGATGATTCTGGGCGCTTACGAACTGTGGCAAAAATCGTTGGTTGGTGTAGATATTACTAAAAAATCGTTCGATCGCGTACAGCGCTTGTACGACAAAGGAGTGCTGCCTGCACAAAAACGAGATGAGGCCGAAGCTCAATATAAAGCTGCCGTATCCACTGCTAATGCAGCGAAATCGCAATATGATATGGCGCTGAACGGTGCAGAAGTGGAAGATAAGGAAGCTGCTTTGGCTTTGGTAAACAGAGCAAAAGGCGCAGTGAAAGAAGTAAAGTCCTACCTTCAGGAAACTACGCTGACATCGCCAATTGATGGTGAGATAAGCGAAATATATCCCAAACGTGGTGAATTGGTAGGAACCGGAGCGCCGATTATGAGTATTGTGGATATGAATGATATCTGGTTCAGCTTTAATGTGCGCGAAGATTTGCTTGGAGGGATGAAAGTTGGAAGTACATTTAAAGTGAAAATCCCTGCATTGAATAATCAGGAAGTGGAAGTAAAAGTCAGCTATGTGAAAGCTTTGGCAAGTTACGCTACCTGGAAAGCCACTAAAACAAGTGGACAGTTTGATGTGAAAACCTTTGAAGTACGTGCGCGCCCAACGCAGAAAGTGGCTGATTTACGTCCGGGAATGACTGCATTGGTCGAAAAAGCGCTTGAGTAAAAAATACAAAACTGACTAAAAATGTCAACAAATATATTATCAGCATTTATAAAAACATTTAAACGCGAGCTAAAACGAATGGGTAGTCGTCCCATCTACTTTTTGGGGACGGTGGGCGTCATGTTTTTTTGCTACATTTTCTTTCTTTCTTTTATGAAAGAAGGGCAGCCCATACGTATGCCCATTGGGGTGGTCGATTTTGATGATTCTTCTCTGTCGCACCAGTTTTTGCGAAATTTGGATGCCACTCAGCAATCAGAAATTGTAATGCATCTCAATAGTTATACCGATGCGCGTAAAGAAATGCAAAAGGGAAAAATTTATGCGTTTGTGGTAATTAAGGATAATTTTGAAGCGGAAGTTATGGCCAACCGTCGGCCAAAAATGACTTTTTATGTAAACGATGCTTATCTGGTTGCAGGTTCACTTTTGCTGAAAGACATCACTTATATGAGTGAGTTAACAGCCGGAGCTATGAAGCAAAAAGTGTTGAAAGCCAAAGGAATGGAAGATAGTCGTATTATGGGAATAATTCAACCGATTAGCTTGGACACGCATTTAATAGGTAATCCCTGGGCAAATTATGGTGTTTATCTGCTCAACGTATTATTGCCGGGAGTGTTGCAAATAATGATATTGATGCTTACAGTTTTTGCTATTGGTGTTGAGCTGAAAGAAAAGACATCGCGATTATGGTTACGCACAGCCGATAATTCAATGTTTGCAGCGCTTATGGGAAAACTAATGCCCTATACTATTATTTTTACTATATTAGGTATTGTTGGTAACATGTTATTATATTGGTACATGGGTTATCCGATGAACTCGCATATTGGTTGGATGTTTCTGACTACTTTTCTTTATGTAATGGCTTATCAGGCAGTTGGGACACTCATTATTGGTATAACTCCGGTGTTGAGAGATGGTGTGACGCTGGCTGCTTTTTATGGTCTGCTGGGGTTTACTTACGCAGGGTTTACGTTTCCTATCGAGCAATTGCCTTACGTAGCGCAGATTTTTAGTGAATTATTTCCTATTCGTCATTATTTTAAAATATATGTGAATCAGGCACTAAATGGTTTGAGTATCGGTTATTCGGTTGATTATCTCATTGCTTTGCTTGTATTTACGGTTTTGCCATTGCTTGTTTATATCCGACTGAAAAAGGCGGCTATTTACCAGAATTATCCCACAAAATAAAGAAAATGAAAAATTCAAAAGAAGATAGATCTTTGGTGTTGAGGATAATTTCTCATATCAGAGCCATGTTTTACATATTTATTGATGAAGTAAAGAATATTTTTAAGGATCGTGGTGTAGTGATCCTTGTTATTCTTGCCGTATTGGCTTATCCTTTGCTTTACTGTTCGCTTTATATCAACGAAACCCTGGTTGATGTACCTGTGGCTGTTGTCGATGCTTCGCATACGCCAAGGTCGGCCGAGTTTGTACGTCATTTGGATGCCACACGTGATGTTTGTGTTGCGGAAAAAATGGCGACAATGCAGGAAGCAGAACAGGCTTTCAAGGAAGGCAAAGTGCATGGAGTTATTTATATTCCAGCCGATTTTGATAAGAAACTAAATAAGGGTGAGCAAGCTGTTGTTTCGGTGTATAGCGATATGAGTAGTTTTCTTTATTACAGAGCTATGGTATTATCTACCAATTATGTATCGCTTGACATGGGCGAAGAAATTCAGGTGGCAAGACTCAATGCCATGGGAATTACAGGTGAACAACAAGCCATGATTTCAGATCCGATACCTTACGATAGTGTTATACTTTATAATGAAGGAATGGGATTTGCCAGTTTTTTAATGCCGGCTATCCTGATATTAATTATTCATCAAACATTGTTTTTTGGAATTGGTATGGCTGCTGGAACTGCTCGAGAGGAAAATCGCTTTCATGAACTGGTAAGTTCTTCGGTACATCGGGGCGGGACTTTCCGGGTTATATTGGGTAAAGCGCTGGCTTTTTTCTCACTTTACCTTTTGTGGTCGGTTTATTTGTTGGGGTTTATTCCATGGCTGTTCAATCTTCCACATATTGGCAATCCATTTACCTTGCTTGAGTTTGTAATTCCTTTTTTATTGGCAACAATTTTCTTTTCAATGACGGTTTCGGTTTTTGTACCCAGTCGCGAAATACAAATGATTTTATTGTTGTTTTTCTCACTTATATTATTGTTTTTAAGTGGAATATCCTGGCCTCAGTCAAGTATAAACGGTTTTTGGAAAGTGTTTAGCTGGTTATTCCCCGCCACATTTGGTATTCAGGCCTATTTCAAAATAAACACAATGGGAGCAAGCATTCACGAGGTTGGATTCGAACAAATCGGGTTGTGGGTGCAAACTACAGTTTATTTTATAACTACTTTACTGGCTTATCATTGGCAAATAAGAAGGCAGATGAAAATAGAAGAGAAATAGTGTAATTGTTAGACAAGGAGATATACCTTATCACTTTCTTTTTTGCAGTTTTTTCTACAAGAGCAGAGATGTGGCGCACCACATCTCTGCTCTTTTTTTTGTAGTTTATCGGTCGATTTTATCGACGGTTACCGTTATTGCGCGAATTAGTAGTGTTTGTCGAATTCGTTTGTCTATCGGTAGTCGTTGTTTTAGTAGTGTTGTCACGCATTTGTTTTTCCACTTTCACCGGTTGACCAATGGTGCGACCGTAATAATTAGTGCCCTGCGAGGTTCTCGAAGTTCCTTCGGTACGTGTGGCGCTTTCAGTTTTCTTTTCGGCTTCTGTACGTGCAGTGGTTGGTCTTCCTGTAGTGTTTGCAGCAGGCGTTGTTGTGTTGCTTTGTGTCGAACGGTTATCCACAGGCGTACGTGTGCCATTTATATTGCGATCGGCATTGCTGTTGGTGTTTTTGTTTTCATCTGTAGTGCGATTGGTTGTATTTTCCACATTAGTACGGTTTTCAACGTTACGGTTGTTAGTATTGTTGTTTGTGTTCTGACTGCCTACAGGCGTACGAGTACCGTTTACATTGCGGTCGTTGCTGTTGTTTGTATTTCGGTTATCAACCGGGTTGCGGCTGTTGTTTGTATTGTTGTTTGTATTTTGATTGCCTACAGGCGTACGGGTACCACCTACATTACGGTCATTGGTAGTATTGTTACCATTGTTATCAGTATTTGACGGCCGATTGTTTTGATTCCCTGAATTATTGATTCTATTGCTGTTGTTGGTTACATTACGTCTGTTGTATTGCTGTTGATCCTCCTTTGAGTATTTAAAGTTCCTATTGTTCCTTTCATTGCTATTGTCCCAGTTGCGGGCACGATGATAATCTTTTTCTTCCCAGTAGAATGCCGAACGGGTGTTCTCGTTGTAACCTCTTACGTAGGCAAAATTACTCCGGTCGTAATAGTCGCGGTAATAATAGCGTGGATAGTGCGATATATAATACTGGTGATGCATCCAGGGTTCGTAAGTGTCCCGGTTCAAAACAATTGTATAGCAGTTATATAGATCGTAATCGGCATATTGGGGTGGCAGGCTTCTGTAATAGGACCAACGACCATTGTAAAGATAAACGAACTCACGGGCGTTGATATCGTAATAAGTTTCGATATCGGGCAAATAGTAATAGCGTGCTTCGCTATAGTAAGGCGCCCATTCGGGATAATCATTCACGGGCGCTGCCGAAGGTGAAGTGTAGCTGTAAACAGAGCAAGCCGAAAATGCCAAAGCAATCGATATGGCTACAGTCCATTTGGTTAAATCAATGAATCTTTTCATACTATTTAGTTTTTAATGATTTATATATAGTTATAAGGGTATAGTTACAAGTAAACAAGTATACTTTGAATTGTATAAATACAATTTCCGTACCATTCGTTTTTTCAGAACAGCGATCTTTTTACATCTCTTCTTTACTTATTCATTCCCTGGCAATTATATTGTATTCGATTACAAACGTACTAAATTGTTATCACAAATCAATTTCTCCATCAATTGTTTTTATTTGTGCTGATTCGTTTCAGGTAAGACAATGTGTGATTGATGTAATTTATTCCTCAAATCATGTAAGGCTTGCGGCAATTACTATTCTCATCTTTGTATATCAATAATTTATTAAAGCATTTATTGAGTCTTAAACAATAGAATATAAACAGGCGAAAGCCTGAAAAAACTAAAGGAGAATAAATATGCCAACATTTGAAACAGCCTTTTCGGGCTTAGCAATGGACAGAAAGTTAACAGATGCTGAACTTATCAGATCAATACGTTTTATGGTTGCCGCAGAGTATGAAGCCATTCAGTTATATATGCAGCTTGCCGAATCGACCGACAATAAGCTTGCAATAGAAGTTCTGACGGATATTGCCGATGAAGAGCGTGTACATGCCGGCGAGTTTTTACGCTTGCTTTATGCCCTTGCTCCGGACGAGGAAAAGTGGTATGCCGAAGGAGTAAAAGAAGTTGAAGCGGAAATTAAGAAGTTAAAGTAGTGGGTGTGAAGTGAAGCAACAGCATTAAGTGAGACATACAATGAAACAACATACAGTAAAAATTAAATCAATTCAGCACGTCACCTACGATGTGCTGCAAATTGTTACCGAAAAACCGGATCATTTCAGGTTTACGCCCGGGCAAGCCACCGAAATATCAATCAACAAAGAAGGTTGGCAAAACAAAAAAAGGCCTTTCAGCTTTACAAACCTTCCCGACAGTGACTTTTTGGAGTTTACAATAAAAATATACTCGCCCCGCAAAGGTGTTACCCATGAACTTCTGAAATTAGAAATAAATGATGAACTGATACTGAATACTGTTTTTGGCGCTATAGTTTATAAAGGAGAAGGTATATTTATTGCCGGAGGTGCAGGTGTCACTCCATTTATCTCCATTTTCAGGGATCTTCAATCAAAAAACGAAATAGCCGGCAACCAACTTATTTTTGCCAACAAAACGAAAAAGGATATAATACTTGAAAAGGAATTTAAAAACATGTTGGGTTCGCATTTCATTAATATTTTATCCGACGAAGAAGCTGAAGGATATGCTCATGGTCAAATCACCAAAGCCTTTCTAAAAACGTACATCAACGGCTCCACCAAAAATGTTTATATCTGTGGACCTCCCTCGATGATGGATGCAATAGAAAAGCAATTGATTCATTTGAAAATAGACAAAAAACAAATCATTAAAGAGGCATTTTAAAAACAATACATTTTATGCATTACTCAGAAAATAAACTCACAATAACTGCAAATCATCTAACTGTTAGTTATACCGACGATGGAATAGTCAGTGCGCCGGCGATCATTTTTATTCATGGCTTTCCGCTGAATAAATCGATGTGGAACAGGCAAATTGAAGCATTAAAGGGAAAAAACCGTGTAATTGCCTATGACATTCGTGGGTTTGGAAAATCCGATGCAGGTAATGATGACTTTTCCATTGAACTTTTTGTAAGTGATCTGCTCGGTTTGATGGATGCCCTGAACCTGGATAAAGCAATGCTTTGTGGTTTTTCGATGGGCGGATACATTGCTTTGAACGCCATCCAAAACCATCCCGAACGATTCAATGCCCTGATCTTGTGCGACACAAATTGCACGGCCGATAAGCCCGAAGCAAAAGAAAAAAGGATGAAGTCCATCGAAAACATAAAGGAAAAAGGATTGGAACAATATGCCGACGAAAGTTTGAAAAAGCTTTTTGCAGCTGTCTCCGTTTCAAAGCAGATAGAAGAAATAGCAATTGTAAAGGAAATGATCTTAAAAACGTCTAAACCTGCCATCTACAAAACTTTACATGCATTGGCCGAACGCAAAGCAACCTGCACCCAATTGCACGAAATAAAAATGCCTGTGCTTATTCTGGTAGGGAAAGAAGATGAAATTACGCCTCCCGAAGTAGCATTGTTGATGCATGAAAAAATTAAAGGATCAACACTGCATATTATTGAGCAGGCCGGACATCTCAGTAATATCGAAAATGGCGATGAATTTAATGAGCATCTCATCAAATTTATTGCATCTCTATAATCAACATAAAAAAAACAATAGAATGGAATTACTTAATAAAGAATTTATCAGCGAACTACTAACGATAGGTCAGGGACCATGTCTTTCACTTTACATGCCTACTCACCGAAGTCATCCCGAAAATCTACAGGATCCCATCAGGTTTAAAAACCTTGTTAAACAATTGGAAGAATCACTCCAACTGAAGTATTCATCCGCTGAAGTGAAAAAATACATTGAACCTATGGAAGCCCTTGTTGATGACGACGATTTATGGAATCATACTTCAAATGGTTTGGCTATTTTTAGTGCTGATGGGTGGATGAAAGTGGTGGGATTACCGGTTTCGATTGATGAATTGGCAATGGTGGCCGATAGTTTTCACACGAAACCACTGAGGCAATACCTGCAATCTACCGATCGGTACCATGTTTTAGGATTAAGCCTTCAGGAAGTAAGGCTTTTCGAGGGAGACCGTCACGCGCTTGTTGAAATTGAGTTAAGTGACTATACACCAAAACTGAATACAGATGAATATGGTGATGAATTGACAGTTGCTGGTTCAGTTGGAGGTTCAGCAGAAAGTTTGATTTTTCACAATGATGGAGGAAGTCAAAGAGATGAAGAGGAAAAAGATGCTGAGCACTTTTTTCGCGTTGTGTCGAATGTGATTTACGAACGTTATTCGAAACCTACAGGTTGGCCACTGATCCTTGCAGCTTTACCCGATCACCATAGTTTGTTTCAAAAGGTAAATAAAAATCCCCTGCTGTTGCCCCAAAGCATTGCCATCAACCCTATATCCGTATCAGCAGATAAGCTTGTAACACTGGCATGGGAAATAATGGAGCCTGAGTATTTACAAAAGCTTGATAGTCTTGTGTCAAGGTTCGAGCAAGCAAAGGCGAATGGAAAAGGCAGCGATGACATTAAAGAAGCAGCCGCAGCTGCTGTCGAAGGAAGAGTGGATACATTGCTTATCGAAGCAGACCGGATGATTGCGGTTAGGATAACAAATTTGATTACCGGCAATACGCAGAAAAAAGATTTGACGAATCCAAAAGTAGATGATTTGCTCGACGATATGGCCGAATTGGTAACGAAAATGGGAGGAGAGGTCATGGTTTTGCCCGCCAACAAAATACCTTCGGATACAGGTCTGGCTGCAATATACAGATATTGAAAACAAAACGGGACATGAGCAACGAAGAAATAGAGAAAGATTTAAACTCGAAAATCTTAAAAGTGACAATGATAATCAAGGAGCAATATCCTGAATTGTCGGGCTTTTTAGAAGAAATACCTGCAACAATTCCGTCGGTGGAAAACGTTGAAATAACCCTGAAGAATTTAAGTGCTTATTATGAATCGCTCAACTCAATATTGAGCAAATATAAATTGGAACATCCCAAAAGCTCAAAATAAAACATGATCTTATCCGGGGTCAAACTTAAGTAATAAGAAAAATATAATGTCGTATTAATAAACCAGTAATGTGCTGTTTATCCTCTTTTTGTTAAATAGAAAATACTACATTCTTGAATAATAAATATTTAAATCCTAACAATAAAAACAATGAAAACAACAATGAATGAAACAAAGCCGGGAATGGCAAGAGCTGAATATATTGAAGTTGAAAAAAATGTACACCTGCATATTACCGATGCTGGTGAAGGTCAGGCCATAGTGCTTATACCCGGATGGCCATTGAGTGATGAGATGTATGAATATCAATACAACGATTTAATAAATGCCGGTTTCCGTGTTATCGGCATCACTTTGCGTGGTTTTGGTCGGTCTTCGAAACCTTACGGTTCGTATAATTATGATGTTCATGCCTTAGATATAAAACGCGTGTTGGATCAGTTAAATATTAATGATGCTACTTTGTGTGGCTTCTCTATGGGTGGAGCCATTGGTGCTGCTTATGTTTCATTATACGGTTCAACACGTGTTTCTAAACTTGTATTGGCAGGAGCTGCTACACCAAGCTGGATACAACGCGAAAACTTTCCATACAACATTCCCAAAAGCGATGTGGACGATTTGATTGCATTGAACAATACCGACCGACCAAAGCTTATTTCTAATTTTGCAAAGATATTTTCTGCCACCGAAACTACCTTAAACGAAGGCATCGGCAATTGGTTGACTGACATCAATCTGAGCGCATCATCCTATGCTACAGGTAAATGTTTAATGGCGTTGCGTGATACCGATTTGAGAGCTGATCTGAAAAAGATCAAAATTCCGACCTTAATTCTGCATGGACGGAAAGATAAAATCTGTTCTTTCGATTTGGCCGAACAGACCTTAAAACTCATCCCGAATGCGCAACTGGTAGCTTTTGAAAAGAGTGGTCATAGTTTGTTTTTGGAAGAAACAAAGAAGTTCAATGCAGAACTCATCAAATTTGCAGCCGAATAAACTGAATACAAACAAAGTGAGGGTGCCGTTTCGGAACAACACCCTTACTACGAACAATTAAAAACAAATAACAAAATGGAAAAGCAATTAAATAAGAAAAGAGTAGCAGTTATGGCTACTACCGGTTTTGAACAATCAGAATTCGTTGAACCAATAAAAGCGCTTCAAAGCGAAGGAATTTTAGTGGACGTACTGTCAATAGACGAAGGTGAGATAGTGGGTTGGGATGAAACAAAATGGGGTGATAAATTCAAAGTTGACAAAACAATTGAACAAGCATTATCCGGCGATTATGACATGTTGGTATTGCCGGGTGGTGTGCTGAATACCGATTCGTTAAGAACAGATGAATCAGCCATTAAATTTACAACTGAATTTTTTGAACAAGGAAAACCTGTTGCAGCTATTTGCCATGCCGGTTCAATATTAATTGAAACAGGATTATTAAAAGGAAAACAAATGACATCTTATAAATCAATTAAAACAGATTTGATAAATGCCGGCGTAGACTGGAAAAATGCGGAAGTGGTTGTCGATAATAAACTTATAACAAGCAGATCCCCCAAAGATCTTCCGGCTTTTTGCAAAAAGATAATTGAGGTGCTAAAAAACTGAAATAGAATATACAGTTGATGTTTTTATTAAATCTCTCTGCTTAAGTTTAAATTACGCATTATGGATTACCTAAAAACCTGATTTATGAGTAAAAATGTATCTGATCAATTAGTGGAAACACTTGTTACAGCAGGAATTAAACGAATTTATGCCGTGACTGGCGATAGTCTTAATCATGTAAATGAAGCTATACAACGTAACGGCAACATCAAATGGATTCATGTGCGTAACGAAGAAACTGCGGCATTTGCAGCAGGTGCCGAAGCACAGTTAACCGGCCTGGCATGTTGTGCCGGCAGTAGTGGTCCCGGACATGTTCATCTTATCAATGGTTTGTACGATGCACATCGTTCGTCGGCTTCGGTATTAGCTATTGCTTCTACGATTCCCACTAAGGAATTTGGAACCGATTATTTTCAGGAAACAAACATTTTCAAACTGTTTGACGATTGCAGTTGCTATAATCAAATGGCTGCAACGCCTACACAATTTCCCCGTATGCTGCAAGCCGCTCTTCAACATGCAGTGCATAAAAAAGGAGTTGCGGTGCTAGGCTTGCCGGGCGATATTACCAATCTTCCGGCTGTAGCTGCCGAAACTACAACAACACTTTTTCGAAATAAACCTGTTGTCAGGCCATCTGAAGGTGAATTGAATCAACTCGCCGAACTATTGAACGCTCACCAAAAAATCACAATCTATTGTGGATTGGGCGCTGCCGAAGCACATGATGAAGTCATTCAGTTTGCCACAAAATTAAATGCCCCGGTGGCTTATTCCTATAAAGCAAAAATGGCCATTCAATACGATAATCCGTATGAAGTGGGTCTTACCGGATTGTTGGGAATTCCGTCGGCTTACCAAAGTATGCACGAATGTGACTTGTTGATATTACTCGGGACGGATTTTCCGTATACCCCTTTTATGCCTGTTCGCAATAAAGTAGTACAAATAGACATTCAACCTGAAAAGCTTGGACGAAGAGCAAAACTTGATCTTGGCCTTTGCGGAGATGTAAAAGATACTTTGCAGGCTCTTTTACCCCTTGTAAATGACAAAGAAGACAGCACTTTTCTCGACAGACAATTAAAGTTTTACACAGAGGTAAAAAAGAATTTACTGATTTATGTAAATGATAGGGGAGAACCCAATGCCATTCACCCCGAATATGTTGCTTCGGTGATAAATGAGTTAGCCGACAAAGATGCCATATTCACTGTCGATACGGGTATGTGTTGCGTATGGGCAGCGCGTTATATTGATGGAACCGGTGAGCGGAAAATGTTGGGTTCATTCAATCATGGATCTATGGCTAATGCTATGCCACAGTCCATTGGTGCAGCACTTGCCTGTCCCGGCAAACAAGTGATTGCTTTCTGCGGCGACGGTGGTTTATCTATGATGATGGGCGATTTAATGACTATCGTACAATATAATCTTCCGGTGAAGATTGTCCTTTTTAATAATCGTTCGTTAGGGATGGTGAAACTGGAAATGGAAGTAGCCGGAATTCCTGATGTGGAAACAGATATGCTGAATCCTGATTTTACAAAGC
>Ga0209373_10002021_pt1 | contig 21554 bp, 13 predicted proteins | sample Higcelweek5metaG_FD_187173 | JGI IMG/M metagenome (GOLD analysis project Ga0209373, IMG submission 187173) | Freshwater pond sediment microbial communities from the University of Edinburgh, under environmental carbon perturbations - High... | ecosystem: Environmental > Aquatic > Freshwater >... | reverse complement strand
GGCCGGCGTCTGCGTATAACTTCTGCGGTCGGTTGAATATATTGCAATCGGCCTGGATTATGAAAAATGCACAAATGAATTTTACCAACGACAGTGCTCCCACTCATCTGGCTTCGGCTGTGAATGCTCCGGTAGCGACCGTTTTTTGCAGCACGGTTCCTTCATTTGGGTTTACACCGCTGAGTGATGTTTCATTTATTATTGAAACAGATGAAAAACTAAACTGTCGTCCTTGTGGTATTCATGGGCATCGCGAATGTCCTGAGAAACATTTCAAATGTGGGCACACAATTAAAACCGAACAACTAACCGAACTTCTTGAAAAAAATGTCAGCTGATTATTCCGAAGATATTAAAAAATGCGTTGAAGCCCTGAATAAAAATGGCGTTATCCTGTATCCTACTGATACTATCTGGGGACTGGGATGCGATGCGACTCAGGCCAAGGCCGTTCAACGTGTATTTGACTTAAAAAAACGGGCTGGTTCTAAAACGCTTATTGTATTACTTGAGGATATTAACAGATTATCGTACTTTGTAGAGAAAATACCGCCGGTAGCGTTTGACCTGATTCAACAAGTCGACATACCGCTGACCATTATTTATCCGAAAGCAAGAAATCTCGCACCTCATTGTATCAGTGCTGACAATCATGTTGCAATACGTATAGTGCGTGACGAGTTTTGTCAGGATCTTATTAAAGCATTTGGAAAGCCGATTGTTTCTACGTCGGCCAATATTTCGGGAGATCCGGCTCCTATGATTTTTCAGGATATTAATCCGGATTTGATCAAAGCTGTTGATTACACTGTCGAATTTCGCAGAAATAGAATTTCAAACATGCGACCTTCTACCATCATCCGCCTCACAGGTGATTTTGAGTACGAGATTGTCAGATCGTAAATATCCCGGAAACTATTTTTTGATCGCATTACTTCGGTTGCTTTACCGGATAATTTTGAAAATTTCAAAAACATCATCTGACTGTATGGTGAGAAAGTAAACACCAGGCGACACGTGATTCTGTTCAAAAAAGCAGGTAGAGTCAGGCAACATTTTGCCACCATTCGGAGATGTAACAGTAATACATTGTGCTGGCAGTAACGTGCACGAAAGCACGAAGGCAATGAAGGTAAATAGTTTTTTATGGTGGAAATTTATAAAAATGCTACGACCAAAATATTCAATATAGCTGCGTATCTCACAGATTTACATTTTGAAACAAATGAATTTTATAATGAAACGCTACAAAATGCGACCATTAAAAACCGGCGCTTTTCCCAACGGATTCAATGCATTGATGAAATACATTTTTTCGTAGTCGAAAACATTTTCGGCCTTAATTGAAGCTTCAGTAATTTTTCCTGATCCGAGTAAATATTGCCTCATGGTACCATTCAGCAAAAATGTATCGGGTGTATAATATGTTCCGTTTTTTTCGAAAACAATATTTGCTTTAGATGAATCGGTGACCATGCCGTTTTTGACAATGACTATTTCATCGGCTCCGGGAGCGGATTTCAGCATATTATTCAATGCGTCGCGGTTGGTATATTTTCGCCGGTAATCAAAATCAGGTTCACATGAAACCAACGCAACAGTGCTGATCGCGGACGGAGTATATAAGGCTGTTTTCACTTCTGTGTCTGTTCTGTTGTACCAGATATTCATGCGGTGAACACCTGTTTCAGGCAATTGAATTTCAGTAAAAATATTTTCATGTAAAAAATCACCATATTCCTCTGAACAGGTTTCTTTCATGCGTTCCAGATGCAGACTCAAATTTTGGATGCTGCCATTTTCAACACGAATGGTCTCGAAAAATGGAAATATTTCTAATTTTATTGTGTTCATCTTTTCTACAATCAAAGGTACTTGTTTTTCAACGTAGTACCAAAGCGAATTATAAAGCAGACCAATTCTGCTTACCACGCATGGTGTCATACTGAACTCGTTTCAGTATCTACCATGCGTGACTCATCATCTACCGCAGACCCTGAAACATTGCGATAGCTATCGCAATCAGGGTGACACGTTGGATGATGATTGCGTCTCTTGGTAAGAGCTATTGGACCACAATATAATTCGTTTTGGAATAAGACTCATTTTTACATTGGGTTATATTTGCAACGCAATATTTTTTGTAAGTTTGAAATAAATGTTTCATGAAATATGTTGTGGTGATGTTATCGATGATTTTGTTGTTTTCCTGTTCCGGAAAAGAAGAAGTGCGCCAGCATGTAAATTATGATATACCGCTGGCTGAATTAATCCGTGATAAAAATCTGAAAAAGAGCGAGCTCAGCATCGAAGTATCGAAAAGCCAATATACATTATATATTAAGCACGGAAATGAGATTATAAAAAGTTACCCGGTGGTGCTGGGTCCAGATCCGGTAAACGACAAGCGCATGGAAGGCGATGGCTGCACACCGGAAGGTCGTTTCCGAATCCGTGACAAATATCCGCATCGTAAATGGACTTATTTTATCTGGCTCGATTATCCAAACGACGAATCGCGTGCAAAACATCAAAAAGCAAAGCGCGAAGGGGAAATTCCGCAGGATGCTGAAATTGGCGGCGAAGTTGGCATTCATGGCGTGCCGGAAGGCTGCGATAACCGGATCAGTGATGGAAAAAACTGGACGGCAGGCTGTGTTTCGTTGACCAACAATGATATTACTGAATTGTACAATTTCATTGAAACCGACATGACCATTCTCATAACAAAGTAATTATTCATGTTTGACAACTTGTATATCATTTTGAATTTGATACAAAAACAGTCCATGTTGCGTAAAACGGCCGGTTTTTAAATAAATAATTTTCATCCTTACTGTTTTTTTACGTTCTTTGATTGTATAAAAAAAATCCCCCAACATGAAGCAATTTTCCATCAGTTTGTGTATGCTTATTTTTGCGCTATCGGCTGTTGCTCAGCAACCTGCTATGAATATAATTCCAAAACCATTGTCTGTTAAGGCCGGTGAAGGCGTTTTTCGTTTTGACGAATCGGTCAGAATTTTAACTCAGACCACGACCGGCATTTATAAAACCGTTCAGAATTTTTCAAGCCAGTTTACCTCTGCAACGCACGTTGAATTAAAAATCGATTCAGTCCGCCGGCAGAATACACGGTATATTTCTGTTTTTCTCGATGAAAATGACACCTGGTGCGGAGCTGAGGGCTATAAAATGAATGTCACTCCAAATGGCATTGAAATTACTGCGCAGCACGAGGCCGGAATTTTTTATGCATTTCAGACTTTGCGTCAATTGATGCCTGCATTATTTGAAAAGTCATGGTTGTCTTCTTCGGTATTGTCAATTACGGACATTTCAATTCCATGCATGCAGATTGAAGACAAACCTCGTTTCTCATGGCGCGGAATGAATCTGGATTGTTGCCGCCATTTTATGGATGTGGAATTTATCAAACGCTACATCGATTTGCTGGCCTATTATAAAATGAATGTTTTCCATTGGCATCTGACCGAAGATCAGGGCTGGCGTATTGAAATTAAAAAATATCCGGAGCTGACGAAAGTCGGCGCCTGGCGCCGCGAAGACGATGGCAGCATCTATGGCGGGTTTTACACGCAGGAACAAATCCGTGAAGTGGTTGCCTATGCGGCCGCGCGATATATTACCGTGGTTCCTGAAATCGAAATGCCGGGCCACGCTGTGGCGGCACTGGCTTCGTATCCGCAATTATCCTGTACAGGCGGACCTTTTGAAGTAGAAAAACGTTGGGGCGTTTTCAATGATATTTTTTGTGCCGGCAACGATTCAGTCTTTATTTTCCTGCAGGATGTACTTACTGAAATGATGGATTTATTTCCTTCAAAATACATTCATATTGGCGGCGACGAAGCTCCGAAAGTGCGTTGGGAAGCCTGCCCGAAATGTCAGGCGCGCATGAAGGCCGAAAATATACAATCAGAAGAAGAACTTCAGGGATATTTTAATCAGCGGATTGAAAAATTTCTGAATGCACATGGCCGTCAGTTAATTGGCTGGGACGAAATTCTCGAAGGCGGCCTGGCTCCTTCGGCAACGGTGCAGTCGTGGCGTGGCATGGAAGGCGGAATGGAAGCGGCCATGCAGGGACACGATGCCATCATGTCGCCCACCAGCCATTGTTATTTCGATTACAGCACTACCAACACAAATCTTGAACAGGTATACACTTTCGAACCGGTTCCATCCGATTTGCCTGCCGACAAGCGTCATCATATTATAGGTGCTGAATGCTGCATGTGGACTGAAACTGCGCCGCAGGAGGTAATTGACAGCCGCGTGTTTCCACGTCTGTGCGCCCTTTGCGAAGTCATGTGGTCCGATCCCAAAGGAAGAAGTTTTAATGAATTTCATGATCGCCTGCAGAACCATTACAAACGTCTCGATCAGATGAATGTGCAATATGGCTACGAGCGCGATCCGATAAAACTCACCACCTCATTTGATAAAACACAAAATGCATTTGTTGCTGTTGTTGAGCCAGGGCAGCCGGGTCTGACCATGTATTATACCACCGATGGCACGGAGCCTGATTTCCATTCGGCAGCGTATACCGGGCCGGTTGTTATGAAAACCAGCGCTGAGATTAAGGTTGCAGCCATGCGCGAAGGATCGGGTAAAACCGCGGTGGAATCAAGAAAAATTTGTTGGCATAAAGCCCTTGGTAAAGAATACGCCATCACTTATCCATACCATAAAAAATATGTGGCCGGTGGCGATACCAACATGACCGATGGATTGCGCGGCACAAACTCCTATCGCGATAATCTCTGGCAGGGCTATGAAGGACTTGATTTCGAAGCCATCATAAACCTCGGCGAAAAAACAAAAATCAGCAAAGTGAGTATTGGCTCGCTGCAAAGCACGGGTGCATGGATTTATCATCCGCTGAAACTGGAAGTGTTTGTATCGGCTGATGCAGCGGATTGGAAAAAAATTGGCGAAGTTGGAAACACTGTTCCACAGACCGATGTAGCAACTTCGGTTCTTGATCTGACTATTTCTTTTCCATCGCAGAAAGTGAAATTTGTAAAAGTGTATTGCAGTGCAATGCATCAAAATCCCGACTGGCACCCGGGTGCAGGAGGCAAGACCTGGTTGTTTTTAGATGAAATCATTGTTGAATAAACACAATATGAAGAAACTTTTTTTGTTTGTTTTGGTTTGGGGGACCACAATCGGCGCTGCGCCTTTGTTTTCGCAGGTGCTGATGCAGGATAAAGTTGCGTTCGACAACATGAACAAATTGTTCAGTGAGCGAAAAACGGCATTAGGAGCGCGACTTCCTGAATTGTTTTCTATTGTCGAAAATGCAGAAACACCCGAACTGGCCGAAGCCACGCGATTTCTGATTGCTTATGCGCCTTTGAGCGACATTGCGAATCTGGGTCCTGCATATTTCAAATCGATGGCAGCATTGGCTTTGCGCACCAGAAGCGAGTTTGCGTGGGGTAAAACGATTCCGGCAGAAGTATTCCTGCATTTTGTTTTGCCCTACCGCGTGAATAACGAAAATCCGGATACCGCACGGGCAGTGTTTTTGACGGAACTGAAAGCACGGGTGAAAGGCATGAGTATGTACGATGCTGCACTCGAAGTCAATCACTGGTGTCACGAAAAAGTGGCGTATCGTTCAACCGACGAGCGCACATCGGCGCCGCTGGCTACCATCAAAACCGCTTATGGTCGCTGCGGCGAAGAAAGTACGTTTACTGTTGCCGCCATGCGCAGCATCGGAATTCCTGCCCGACAGGTGTACACACCGCGCTGGGCGCACACCGACGATAATCACGCGTGGGTCGAAGTGTGGATCGATGGCAAATGGTATTTCATGGGCGCCTGCGAACCCGATCCGGAGCTGAATATGGGCTGGTTCTCGGGACCCGCTACCAGAGCCATTATGGTGCATACCAATACGTTTGGACAGTACAATGGTCCCGAAAAAACTTTGGTGCAGAAACCTTTGTATTCGAAACTCAATTTATTGTCGAATTATGCACCGGTGAAAAATGCGACGGTGAAAGTTGTCGACACGGATGGTAAGCCCATCGAAGGTATTATGGTGGATTATCAGGTGTACAACTATTCCGAGTTTTTTACTTTCGCTTCGCTGAAAACCGGCAAAGATGGCCGATGCAGCATCGAAACAGCGTTTGGCGATCTGATGATCTGGGTCACCAACGGAAAAGAATTTGCCTGGAAGCATTTTCCATATGAACTGGAATCGGAGCTGGAAATAGTTTTTGATCCGTATCAGTTTGGTAAAGACAGTAGCAAATTTGCTATTCAGATTATACCGCCGATTTTAGGTACAACTGTAACACCATCCACATCGAAAAAAGAAGAAAACGATCGCAAACTGAAAGAGGAAGACGCCATCAGAGCCGCTTATGAAGCCACTTTCCCCGATACTGTTTCGTTGCGTGAGCAATATAAAAATGATCGTTACGGTGAAGCGATGGTGAATTTTATTTTGAAAAGCCGTGGTAATTATTCCGAAATTGCATTGTTTTATAATCGTGCTGACAACAAGGAAACCGCTGTGGAACTGCTTTCCGTGATTAGCGAAAAAGATTTGCACGATACACCTGCTGATATTTTATTGAATCATTTGATGACCGCAGAAAAATTTTCGTGCAAAAATTGTCCGGAAGATATTTATACGAAATATGTGCTGAGCCCGCGCATCGGGCGCGAATTGCTGAGTTCGTGGCGCAGTGGTTTGCAACAAAGTTTCAGCGAAAAAGAAATAAAATCTTTCAGAAAAAATCCGGCGAAGCTCGCTTCATGGATCAGAAAAAATATTACGCTGGATACCGAAAACAATTATTATGGTGTAACATTATTCCCAGGTAGCGTAATGAAACTGCGTGCTGCCGATGCCTATTCGCGCGATGTGTTTTTTGTGGCCTGCTGCCGCAGTTTCGGAATCCCGGCGCGATTGGAACCTGCAACCTATATCCCGCAGTATTACAGCAAAGATAAATGGATTCCGGTATTCAGGAGTGCGGCTGCACCTGATGTTGAGAAGGTACCTGTGCATATATTTAATGTTGGTTTTACGCCTAAGTATTACACCAGCTACACCATTGCACGCCTGATTGATGGCCGTTTTCAAACACTCGATTATGAATATGATGAAAGCATGAATGTTTTTCCGGTCAATATACATCTTGAACCAGGAACCTACCGAATGATGACCGGTTATCGAATGCCGGATGGCGGCGTCTTGACCGGTTGGGAATATATGATCATCCCAGCCAAAAGTGACACGGTCAGAGTTGCTCTGAGTCAGTGTGGCTGTGCCATTTATCCTGAAGAATTATTCAAATTTAAAAATGATTTTGAACTGTCTTTCCTGAAAAAAGATTCTGTAATCATGTATAAGAGTATTCGTTCGTATGGCAGAAAAGATTACAATATAATTGCATTGATAGATCCCTCAACTGAGCCTGGAAAGCACTTTCTGACTGAGTTGACACAAAGCAAAGCTGATTTTGACAAACTAAACAGAAATATTTTCCTGGTACTTCCAAAAGAAAAACCTGCAGCATCGTTCGATCCGAAATCGTGGCCAGGATTGCCTGAAAATGTTGTCTGGCTATCGGATTCGAAAGGAGAATTTGCCGAGCAGTTAAAACTGGAAACGAAAAAAGATTTGTCATTCCCTGAAGTATTGTTTATTGCAGATGGTACTGTATATTATCATTTCAGCGGCTATCACATCAATACAGCTGCTATGTTACTGAATGCGTATAACCGGAAAATGTGGTAGAATGAAACATTATACATTGGAAGTGATTGCCACTTCGCTCGAATCGCTCAAAGCCGCTGTGGACGGTGGTGCCGACCGCATTGAACTGTGCAGTAATTTATTCTGTGGCGGCACAACACCTTCTGCAGCGCTGATTCAATCAGCCGTTGCGTATAGTGAGATCCCGGTGCATGTGTTGATCCGGCCGCGTCCGGGCGATTTTTGTTACAGCAAAGACGAAATGAATCTGATCTGCCGCGACATTGAATTTGCCAAACAAACCGGTGCAGCCGGCATTGTGTGCGGTTTTCTGTTGCCTGATGGAAACATTGACAAAGATATTACTGCATTGATAGTTCAGCTCGCTGCACCGATGAGTGTTACTTTTCATCGTGCTTTTGATGTGTGCTGCAACCCGGTGCAGGGACTCGAAGATATTATTGAAGCCGGCTGCCGGCGCCTGCTTACAAGTGGTCAGAAAAACACAGCATTCGAAGGTCGCGACATGATTATACAGCTGGTGAAGCAGGCGGGCGACCGCATCATCATTATGCCGGGCAGCGGTGTGAGTGCCGATAATATTGTTCAGGTGAAAGAAACCGGCGCGCATGAATTTCATATGAGCGGCTCTGTGAACCGCGATTCAGCTAGCACATTTTACAATGACAAAGTTCTGCTGAGCGACAATCCTGTGCGCGACTCTGTGATTCAGACAACCTCGAAAGAAAAGGTGGCTGCAGTGAAACAGCTGTTATAAGGCGTTTTTCAAAATTCATTTTTGTGACATTTTTTTTGAGATGCTGTGAAAATTAAACTCGGGTGCGCACCCAACATTTTGGCGTCCGTCAGACATTAATTTGCGAAGAGGAGCGGACACGGAATCGTTGGGTGCATTAATGCAGAGAAAATCATTTAAGTTCCCGGTCAATATTTGAGAAACTACATCTGCGTCCTGTGCCGTGATCTCTCATAAAACCTGCCCAGCTATTTCTCTGTTTCTTCCCGACGATTCTAGGTCAGCGGGTCTTTCGTTGACCTGTTCTGGCTGACGCTAAAATGTCGGGAATCACACAACATTTTGGCGTGGAGTTTATCCCGCTGAAAGCGCGAATGGAATATCGGCTTTGCAGTTCTGTTTGGTTGAAAAATGCTTTGTAATAACTTCGCATATTTTTCTAACTTCGCATATCTTTGAAACAATGAAACGAACATTAAAAATATTGCGCAACATCCGGATGCGGGTCTCTATGCGGATGCTGCAGAGAAAGTCGAAGAAAAAAACGGGACCCGTTGTAATACACACAACATGTTATTTGTCTGTTTTTGATAAAGAAAAGAATAAGACGAATAAAAAAAATGACGATCCTTCGATTACGAAAAATTAAACAGGCAGATGTATGAACAAATGTTTTTTTATAGCCGTCGTTGTAATTGCTTGTTTGTCATCATGTGGAAGTAAGCCTGCAGAGCCGGATTCAGCCGGTGCTGATTTGTCGGAATCCGGATTGATGAACACAAAAACCAATGCTGAATTTGAGAGTTTTTACAAGAAGTTTCTCACCGATTCGGTTTATCAGATGCAGCACACTCAGTTTCCGCTGGCCGGAGGTGTGTTTGAATGCGAAGAAGTGATTGACTGGCAAACCGAAGGCTGGTCCATGATGAAAGACGATATCCGCTTATTTGACCCCGGACTGGATAGTCTGATAACCGGCTTTTCCGGCACGACATGCAGATTTGAGCTTGTACGAAAAGAAGTCGGCACCTACATCGTTCTGGAATTCAAAAAAACGGATGGAGAGTGGAAATTGGTGTATTATGAGGTGGTGACGTGTTGATTCATTAAAAATCGACAGCTGATTTATATTCAACTTGCATCATTGCACCATCCACAACAAATCCTTGATACAAATTCCGATATTACAAAAAGCCGCTTGTGGAGCTGCTTTTTGATACTCATGCGTGTCATGCGCGGGTTGCAGTCTTTGCAGCGGAGTGGTTGCACGCGGGGGTCACGCGGTCGCGATAACATACAATTATACAAATTCGGCCGTCATCACTGCACCCTACCAAAACAACAATGCTCGTAAAATCCGCACGCTGTGCGAAAACCCCGCGCAGCGTCCGCCGCAGGCCCCGCGCACGACCTCTCCGCCGCGGCGGAGCATCGCAGAGCGAAGCGGAGCGATCTGAGGGCGTCGTGCTGCGAAGGAGCGCCAGCCTTGTCCCACGATGCAGCACCAAAGTCGTCACCACTGCACCCCGCCAAAATCACCATGCCTGTGAAACCCGCACTGATAGTCGAAAAACAGCGAAACGTCGCAATTATTTATTTCTATATCATTTTTTATTATTAATTTTGTGAAACAATAAAGTTGCATTTACCTCCGGTGCTACTGCGTTGTGCGACTTGAATTCAGCAAACACTTTCTTAAATAAACTTTTTTACATGAAAACAAAACTTTTTTCTTTTGCGGTACTGCTCATTTTCGCTGTGCTTCATTCTTCCGGACAGAACATTAATGGGAATGGACGTGCTTCAGGCTTTAATCCGACCATCAATAATTCAGGTAACGGAGCACAACTGACAGTGCCGGCACAGGCATTTACTACTGACAACGATGATCCGGCAAAGGATATTATGAACAATGACGATGTTATCATCACAGGAAGCCTGGGAGTTGGCTTTGATTGTGTTGATGGTGAAGCGTTTGGTTTTAACACTGTGTTACTGAAAGAAAACAACCTGAGGATCAAATTTGATGATACGAGTCTTTCTGCAGGCTTTGCAGCCAATGACTGGACATTGGTCGCAAACGAAACTTCTTCAGGTGGAGCAAATTACTTCGCCATTGAAGATGCAACTGCAGCCGTGATTCCTTTCAAGTTAATGGCCGGCGCTCCGGCAGATGCATTATATGTTGATTCCACTGGCTCTGTCGGTTTTAATACAGCTCTGCCGGCATTAGCTTTACACACAAAAAAAGGTGATACCCCAGGTTTAAGGCTGGAACAGGATGCATCGTCAGGCTGGACTGCCCAGTCGTGGGATATTGCGGGTAATGAATCCAATTTTTTTGTACGCGACGTTACCAATGGATCCCTTCTCCCATTCAGAATACAACCGGGTTCTCCAAGCAATAGCATTGTCATCAAAGCGGATGGTAACGTTGGAATCGGAACATGGGCACCGACTGAAAAACTTGATGTGAACGGCAGCATGAAACTTACAGCCATCCTTACAGCTCCTGCAACACCTGCCGAGGGTTCCATGTACATGGACGGCAATGATCATTTGCTGAAATATTACAACGGGACACAATGGAATACGGTTTCACCTGATACGGACGAACAGGACCTGGTGGCAGCCACACTCACAGGAACCACGCTTCAGATTGATATCGAAAACGGTACATCTGTTTCTGTTGACCTGTATCCTCTTCTTGCGGATCTCGAAGCCCGTGTGACAGCGCTTGAAGCTACAATTGGCATGAAAGAAAACAGTAAATCAACAGCTGCCATTTCACAAAATTCCCCCAATCCTTTTGTGAATTCGACTACCATCCCTTACTTCATTCCTTCTGATGTTCAGACAGCAAGCCTGACGGTTTATGATGTCAAGGGTGTGATTATTAATGAATATCCTATTAGCAACAGAGGAACTGGAAATCTAATCATAGATAAATCCGAACTGGCTGCTGGTTCCTATTTTTACGCACTAATCCTTGATGGTGCAAAGTCGGAATCAAAAATTATGATCAGAGTCGATTAGCCGGCTTTAAGTGATATTGATTGTAACAACCATCCCGGACTTATTTCAGAATTCCTGATTTTTCAGGGATTACAGAAATAAGTCTGGGATTTTAATAGTATTCCCATTATTTCTGTTTACAAACTGTCCTGAATGTGGGACAGGGTCAATTAAAGAAAATAGTCTACTTTAGCATTGTCTGAAAATGGGGGTAGTGACACTCAGTCATATAATGTTGGCCCGCAATATTTGGACAGATTAATTGAAAGACATGCGAGTCCCAGAATTGATAATAGACTATTCTTTCGGAGGAAGTTTTAAAATGAAAGTTCTTATTTTTATTTCAATTGTATTTCTTCTTGTTTCATGCAAGAAACAAGAAAGTCCAATACCGCCTACAACAAATTCAGAACATTTTATTCTTTTGAATTCTCCAATGAAATATTTCAGAGAAGAGTTTAAGGTAAATCAAATCGATGTAAATAAGTGGACAAAACAGACAGCCAAAGATGTTGTTAAATACTGCGATTATGACACTTCTATATATTATAAAAAAGAATTACGTGGTTTATTTGAAGATTCTCTATCTGATTCAAAGTATTACGATGGAATATCTAAATTGGTTCAATTACGGTATAAACTGATTGAAAAACTGGTGGCAGACAAAGATTTACAAAAACTGAATGTTTTAATAATAAGAGAGCGTCATGGCGATCGTGGTGCTGGTCAATCAAATTTTTTTAGTGTATATTCAATTGGCTATGCAAAGATGTTTGAGTATTCTGATGAATTTGCTGATTTTAATATTTACGATTTGCGCGATAAAGATAAAGGTGTTTTTTGGGGTGGTTTTTACAAAGGGCCAGAGGTTCAATTTGTTTTTGGTGTTGATATTTCAACAAACATATTTTTTTCTGGGGATTCTCTCTTTTATGAAACTTTTGAGGCAGAGATTTGGTGATGACACTGTATTGCACCACTGCACCATCCAAAACAAATCTTTGATACAAATTCCGATATTACAAAAAGCCGCTTGTGGAGCGGCTTTTACGCTCATACGTGTCACGCGCGTTTAGCAGCCTTTGTTGCGTAGCGGTTGCACGCGGCGGACATGCGGCCGCGATAACATACATTTATACTAATGTAACCACTACCACAGCACCCTGCCAAAGCGACCATACCCGTGAAACCCGCACGCAGCGAGAAAAGCCCGCGAAGCGGAAAAAGCCGCAGGCTTTGCGGGCGCAGCAACCCGCTGTCTCCTTCGATACTTTTCTTCGCTTCGCTTCGAAAAACTCAGGATGACAGCGGTGTGTCGATACTCCTGTCGACTCTTCGACGGAGTTTATCCTGCGGAACGCAGGGTTCAGAGTGACAGGAGCTCAAGTCAATGTGACAGTGGCGCCGGCCGCCGCAGGCACACGCGGCGCGCGCGCGCGGAGCATTGCCGACGAGAAATCATTTCATTGCTTTCTGTCGGCATTTACCAATTTATGAAATACATGATATTCTTTTGGACTATCATATATTTCAAATTGGTATAAAGGGCGGAGACGGAATAGGTGCCCGAAAGAAAATATTTTGTTTATAAAATACGGCAACATGGGTGAACTAAGCAGCAGGCCCTAATCAACCTATTCAAAATTATCAAGTATGCGCTCCCTGTCTTCGTTTTCCTTGTCGTTTTTGTGATACAACTCAATAAAAATTATTTTATTTTCATTTTCGAAATATGCGTAAACGAGTCTTAACCCGGAATGTACACCACGGCCTTTTAAAGACTGACAGGCTATTTTGCGAACTTTAATAATACAGGTTTTTATTCCGAGGTTGTCTATTCTGAAACTGAATGGCGGCCGCTCATCGGGGCAGACTGTGAGTACCTGTTTCACAATATTCATATCCTCAGGTAGTGACCTGAATTTTTTCAACAGTTTTTTCAGGTCTTTTTTATATTCAGAAAGTTCCTCAAACGTCATGGTTTATACATTTTCATCGCCATAATTTCTTACTGAATATGGCGCTTCGCGATAGAAAACAAGTTCGTAATTAATGATAGCGCCTTCTTTAGTTGCCTGCCACGGCATGTCCCTGTGCGAATAATTACTGATGGCATTGGCCGACCAGTCGCTGTATTGCTCAATCACTTTGTCAATTACATCTTTTTCGGCACCATTCAGCATTTTCAGATCTGAGTTTACAAGCGGAATATATCGTGTTTGTATATTTTCGAAATAGGGCACTTTGATCCGTTTCAATTGTTGCTCTTCAATCATGTTATTGATGATTTCCTGCAGATTATGCGGCACGGGACCATAAGGCAGCTTCCGGTATGCCGCGCCGGTCATATGTTCTTCGTACAGTTCATAATAATTGAAATCGGCAAAATACAGCAACTTATACAAGACTGTTTCACCTACATTTGGCTTTCCTGCGCAGCGTTCGAGCATGTAGAGCAACACCTGCCTGAATTTGTCCGGTTTTAGTTTCGGGGCTGGAAATCTTTGTGCAGGCTTGTTTTTCGCATTGCTTTTTTGAACTTTTTTATGCGCTGTGTCAGCTTCTGTTGACGACATGAATTCATCTAACGAAAATCCGAGCACCATTGAAAATTGCTTCAATTCAATGATGTCAATGCTTCTATTTCCCAATTCAATCTGTGCAAGCGATGGACGCGATATTTTTATCATTTGCGCCAGATCTTCCTGCGATAAATCCTTTTGTTTCCGCAGTGCCGCTATCTTTTGGCCAAGTTGTTTTTTCGTCAGATTGGTGCTCATGGCTTCATCTTTTCTTTGTAAAAACAAAGATAAGCAATGTTTCGAAACAAAACAATTAAATGTTGTTAAAACAAACAATTCAATCAATGATTTCCACCACCGATCCTTCCTGCGTAATAAACGACCATGTTTCGAAATTGACATGGTCAACAGATTATTTATCATAATGGCTTAAATTTCTTAAGTCCTTAATGTTATTTGTTGTTTAATTTACGCGTCATTGAATATTATGGTCATTGTACTATAGGAAAGCCGAAGCTGTCTTTATTTTGTTTAAAAGAATCCAGAAGATGAAAAAGCAAGTTTTACAATTCAAAAAGTTCTAATGTACAACAACGAACTTGCCACGTATATTCTTTCCGGAAAGAAGAGTACTGTATGAGTACACCCCTTCTTCAAATTCAGTTGTGGGAATGATTATAGTTGTAATCCCATTTTGAAGTAAAATATTTTTGGTATAAACACAGACTCCCATTTGGTTGTAAATGAATACAACAGATTCCCCTGACTCACTGGCACTGATTTGAAGTTCAATGTATTCACTTGCTGGATTTGGGCTTGCGACGATTTCTGTTTGTCCGGAATACACTTCATCAATATTTGAAATGTAAATTGATGAGCAAATGGAATCATTCTGAGCATTTACATCATTACTCAATAAAGTTTTAGCGCATAATTCGTTTTGATTTCCGGTAAAAACGGCGGGGGTGGAAAACGTGTATTGAACACTGTCACCAGGCAGCAGATTTCCCGTCCAGGACTCTTCTGTGATAAGAAAACCGTTAATCTTGTAGATTACCCTTATTGAAGATAATGGGTTGTTACCAAAATTGGTAATGGTAGCAGTAACGTAATTGGTGTCATTCAGCTGTTTTGTGACTGAAGATGTGACAATTTGTGTGATGCCGGCATCAGGAATGATAATAACGAACACGGTATCTTCTGATGGTTGAGAATAACATTTTGCTTTTACTTCAGATGGAAATACAGCGTTTGGAGAACCCAGTGACTGAAGATTTGAACTACTGGCTGCGATCCAATCGGTTGAAATGTTATTATCAGAGTTAATGCGAGAAACTCCGGCTGATCCGAAAGCAGCAACCAGATTTCCGCTCCAATCGCTGCTTGTGATACCTGAAGAAACCGGGAATGTATAAGCATTGACAGCTAACACGTCTTCAACAGCTCCCGACGGATCTCTTAAAACGAAACCATATGCATTACATGGATACATTGAATTTTGGTTTCCACCAGTGTTTAAATAGTTTTGTACGATATTATTTTTCCCGGCACCTATATGAACTACAACTACTTCCCCTGGATTGAGATATACATGCGGGAATGAATATTGAGTTGTTTGAGCCGACAACTGAAGTTTATAATTGTAAAGGTCTTCACCGCCCAAGCCAACATTGGTTATTTCAAGGAAATCACCGTCATCGGTTGTGATATATGGTGGATAAGGTGATGTTGCTCCGGGTGAATTTTTCTCAAGAATGAGTTCGGTGAATTTCAGAGAAACGCCCTGACTGAATGAATGAGCATAATAAACAGTGGTATTGTAAAGCGGAGGCGTTGAATAGTCCATTGAGTCACTGACTAGATACTGCTGAAATGCATCCGAAAACCAATGTACAGAATCTGAACAAGTCGCATGCAACGTAATAGAATCTCCGCACATGATTGTTGCATTTGATACAACCGGATTTGGTGGTTGATAATATGCCACAACAAAGTTCCTGATGGAGTCATTATCCTGTATTGAATCTCCTGGTAGATGGATATAAACAAGAAAATTATAAATTGAATCTTGCTCTGAGTGAGGGTTCATCACAACAGGTGTCGCAAAAGTGTATTGCAATATATTGCCGGGAAGAATAGTATCTGTGACTATTTCCGAAACTGGGGCAGATTCGTTAACGATATAAGTAGCAATGAGGTTCCCATTAATAGAAGAAGCTCCATTATTCGAAATTTTTATTTTCAAAGAATCTGAGACAGAGCCACAATGTGTATTCAGCGATACAATTTTTTCCAGCGATGCTTCAAAAAGTGGCGGATTGAATTCATCGGCACCTATGTCGGGAGTTGTACTGCTTCGTAGTTCGCCATCAATATCGAACAATACGTAGGAGGGCTTTCCTTTGTTGTTCATTAAGGTTGAACTGACGTGAAGATCTGTATCATTTACATATTGTGGATTGAGGTTTAGTGAAAATGAGTCAGATTGAAAAATTGTCTGGACTTCAAGTAAAGTATAGATATACCCCATAGAGGTTTCAAAAAGATCTGGGCCTGTGGTAAAATAGTTGTTATAATCGATGTAATTCCCAGAGAAATCCCCTTCATAGACTACGCCTCCGCAATCATTGCGTATAACATTATTAAATACTTTGCAATTGAGTGTGTAATCCAATACAAGTGTTCCGGTGAAAGAGCCTCCGCACTGACCATAATTGTGTAGTGAATTGTTGACAATGTCAATAAAATTGGACCCTGATAAATATAATGCATTTGAGTTCAATCCTCCGCCAACTGAAATAAAGTTGTTGAAAATTCTTGCATTGTTTAAATGGATTCCTTCACAATCTGATATGAAAACGCCTGCGTTTTCGGGATTCATTATTGTATTTCCTGACAACTCAAATGAAACACAATTTAAAAAGAAAATTCCTGTCACCCAACTGTAGCTCGATCCGGATGAAACATGATTATTCCGGACTGTATTTCCTGTCTGATTTTCAGCATAAATGCCATATAAATAGAAATTATTTATATGGTTGTTTTCGATCGTTAAACTATGCTCTGTTACTGCAGGGGAAGTGCCTTTACAATATATTGCATAAGACCCGTTGAGCAATGTATTACCTGAAATAAAAATGTCGTTTTCAAGTGATGAGGGAGCACTGTAAATCAGTGCAGCGTTTGTGGTGGTTAAAGTAGTTGGCGGACACTTAATAATGTTATTTACAATATTAATATTGGAAGCTTTATTTAAAATAGAAATACAGGTTCCTAATGATGCGTTTTTTGCATTGAATGTGAGATTTCTGAATTTAAGGTAGTTGCAGTTTGAAAGAAAAACAATGCTGTTTCCGGTTGCAGTTGTTGCAGAGTCCTGAAGAATTACATCTGCAGGATTTCCTGTTGCCGATTCAAATATTACCCAGGCATTAGCATTTGCGCCGTTTATTTGTCTGGTAATGACAATGGATGTGTCATATGTGCCAGGTGCAATTCTGAAAATGGTTGTATCAGAAATTCCGCAATATTGTAAATCTGACAGAGCTTCACTGAAATACTGAAAATTGCCGGACCCGGTTGGAGTTAATGGATTAATGCTATATATACCGGATAACTGGCTGATACATGAGTGGTATGTATTGCTCAACGTATCATTAATATTGAATTGATCAATGGAGTCGTTTGGCATTGTCGTCCAGATTTTAATCCGATAATCGCCAATGGATGTTGTTGTTATTGTCCCAATTGTGAAGGGAACAGAAACAGAATCTGATTGTAGTAACCCAACCCAGGTGAATGATCCCTGAGAACTTTCATTCACGTGCCACTCAATAGTTACTTTGGTCAGGGGGTTAGCGCCTTTGTTAATAATTTTAACCGCAACATTGTAGGGTTGTCCGGAAATTAATGTTGTCAATGTGTCTGGAGAATAAATTGCAAATATTCCGGCATCTTCACCAATGGGGTCAAATTCATCTGCTCCTATATCAGGTTGATTCAAATCCCGCAGTTCCCCATCAATATCATTGATCTGGAAGCCCGGAGTCCCGAGATTATTGACTGAAGAACGAAATAAATGCAGATTGTTGGAAGCTGTAAAATTTGGATTGATACTAAGTGAGTTGAAGTCCATGCCTGAAGAAAAACGCCAGGATGTCAGGTTCAAATACCCATCTCCTAAATTCTGACCAGTAGTAAACAGAATATTATAATCAGAATCCATGTTAATTCCTGAAATATTTAAAGCATATCCGCCATTTGTGTTTGCAAAAATATTGTTTCGCAATATGCTGCCATAACTTATTTGATATTGTAAAGCGCTGCTACTGGTTAAACTTGAACCAATGCAATTAATGCTGTTATGAAATATATTCAGGTGATTGCACTGAGAAATAAATACACCTACAGATGTACCTGACCCTCCAATTGTAACGAAATTATTGGCCAATAAACTTTTTCTTCTTGTTGTCGCGTTGCATTGTGAGTAATACAACCCATAATTTGTTGACTGGATAACAGTATTGCCGCTGACAGTCGAAAAATTGCTGTAACTTGAATACACTGCAGCTCCTGAAGTGTATGCAGATGTTGTTTTCAGATAGTTGCCCGAAACAAATAAATTCTGTTGATATCCGGCAAAAACGCCTTGGTTATAGTAATTTAAAATTGAATTTCCGGAAATAATATTATTCTTTTCTGATAATGTAGAATTCGGACTGTTCATATAAATTCCAACCGATCCATTGGATATTGTATTGTTCGTAATACGAATATTGTTATCAGTTGAAAGAGGAGAATTAAATATAACTGCTCTGTTTGTATCTGTTGCTGATACAATCGCCCCGGTGATAATATTTCCGTTAAAAGTCAGATTTGAGCATGCTTTCCTGATGGCGATACATCTGCTATATGTTGTGTTAAGTGCTTTTAATGATATGTTTTCAAATCTAATATTTTTTGAACCTGAAAAGTTCAGAACAAAGTTTTTTGCTGCTGTTGTGGCATTATTCTGAATAACTACATCCGCAGGGTTTCCTGTCATTGAACAAAATACGATTGCAGTTGAGTCCGAAATTCCGCGAATTGGGTAGCTGAAATTCAGCAAAGTATCGTAAACCCCACTTACTATTTGAAATACTACAGAATCACGAATGCCGCAATTTTGCAATGTGTTATTAACCTCTGAGAAAAATTGAAAATTATTTCCACTCATTGGAGTCAATGGATCAATGGTATACGTTCCAGCCAATGTGCTGGTACAAACATTAAATGTTGCAGTAAGCGTGTCATTAATGGGAACTTCGTCTGGATTTCCATTGGGGCTTGAAATATAAACTTTCATGGTATGATTTCCGGTAGTGGTAAAGGTTACATTGCCCAATGAAATAACACTTGAATTCTGGTCCTGAAATAGTGATCCCGTCCAATTGAATGGAGTTTGTACAACACCGTCCAGTTCCCAGTTTATTGTGGCTGAAGTCAGGTGATTAAGCCCAAAATTTCTGATGAATACTGTAATATTGTGAGCATTGCCAACCGAAGGTACTGGCCCGGTCAGGGGACTCCCGATTTTATATAATCCAGCGTCGTAATTATTTGTAGTTTCCTTGAAATGAAATTTAGCGTTAGGACGCATATTTGATAATGCTCCTGCTGTATTTGGAAAAACTGAGAAAAAGTTAAGGAAGTTTTTGTATTTTGAACACATATACGGCAGCTGTGTTGAATTAACATGCGGACTGCCTGCAGCAGTTGAACCATCTATATTATGCCAGTAAAGTTGCAGATTTTGATTTCCTGTATAATAAAACGGGGTGTCAAGTGCAATTGAAAACCAACCTTGTCCATGCCAAATGATATCTCCGGCAAATACAGGTGTTGCTGACAAACTATCCGGAATAGAACCCGAAGAATAAATTGAGTCTGCAATTTCAGATAAAAATATTTTCTGATTAGTCATCAGATAATTGTTGACAGTATCTCTGATGTAAAAAGATAAGGTATCAATCCATCCGATATAATTTATTTCATTACTGCGGTAAATCATTGATGACCATCCATAAGCGCCATTGAAACAAGCGGGGAATGTCACATCCAAATATCCAGCTGTTCCAACCGTAACTCCTTCTCCGGGATGGTTGATTGTAAATTCTTTTACTAAAGTGGATGCAATATTGTGGTTTAGAGAATTGTCGGTAACAACAATGTAATATGATATGCTGTCTCCATAAGGATGAGCAGGAATTGAAGCTGAATAATTGATCCCATTGCCGGATGGCATCATAATTAACGTATCGTTCATTCCGCCGTTAATGCTATAAATCAGTAAGACAGAAGCAATCCCGGACTCGTCAAAAACCTCGGCATTTATTGTATATGGACCTGTTGAAAATATGGAACTTTGCCAAAACGGCGTTTTTTGCGTCACCTGTGGCGGAATAATTTCAGAATTGGCAATGGTGACTTTGATATCGTCAACGTACCATCCGGCAGCTTGACTGGCACCATCAAAACCTCCGTCAATTAGCGCAAATCGGATTCTGACATTGGCGTTACCTGACAGCTCAGAAATATCAAAATACTCGGTTTGCCACCATGTATTATTTGGTAATATTGTACTATTGTTTGATTGCCATGCAGATGGATAGCTGGATGCTGTAAATCCATGGTTTACATTGACTCCATTGCCAAAATATGACGCGCTGTTCAAATTACTCCATGTTAAACCATTGTCCAGACTGTATTGTATTAAGGCATAATCTACATCTGTAGTTTTGCAGATATGATTAAATTGTAAAACGGCATGTTGTCCCCCTATTGTGGAAAAAGCTCCGGATGTCAAATATGAGGAGTCATTCAATGTTATCACACAGGAATCGCAGAAATTTCCATTAGCCTGCAATCGGCTGTTTAAGGTCCAGCCTGCTGTTACCGACGTTCCGGATGCGGTAAAAACGTAAGGAGCAGTCTCGAAGTCCTCTGATATTACTACTGCTTGTGAGTAAATGTGATTTGATGTAAAAAATGCGATTATTACGGAAACGGTCAGAATAATATTTTTCATCACATGAGTTTTTACAAAAATATAATTATTATTAATATATTAATGATATTTAGCAGTAATTAACAATGCCATAACGATATGTTCGCTATTCAAATCTCCACTTATAAATTTCAGAAAGGCATTGATGGTCTGTCAACTAATGCTTTCTTTCAATGACAATGTATTCAGGATGTCTATCAGATATTGTTATAATCTCAACTCATAGTTCCACCACAGTCCCTTCCTGCGTAATAAACATGTTTGTTTTTTTGTCGCTGCTGATGAGTGCGGCTTCGAACGTGTGTGTGGTGGCTGAGATGGTGAGTTTGTACTTTTTGTTATCGTACATCGATTTTAGATCAGATCCGAGATCGCCTGTAATGCCCGTATACTTTTTATGTTTTTCAAAATACTTCGCTTCGCGGTAAAACACGGCCCAGAGCACTTTTTTCATTTGTTCGT
>Ga0209373_10002019_pt1 | contig 21566 bp, 19 predicted proteins | sample Higcelweek5metaG_FD_187173 | JGI IMG/M metagenome (GOLD analysis project Ga0209373, IMG submission 187173) | Freshwater pond sediment microbial communities from the University of Edinburgh, under environmental carbon perturbations - High... | ecosystem: Environmental > Aquatic > Freshwater >... | reverse complement strand
CGGATATTGTTTACAACCACATCGCCGGGCTGTACCGAAGGTAGTTGGGCTGCATCTACCAAAGATTTTTTAAGTTCATCAGTGTGAAGTCTGTTCTTGGCCGAGATGTAAATACGTTCACCTTCGAACTGTTCGAAGAGCAGGTTCAATACTTCCCTTTCTTCTTCAATAATTTTATCTATTTTATTGAAAACCAATATAATTTTTTTGCCCTTTGCTCTCTGTTCAATTTTATCGGTGAGCCATTCAATATGTTCGCTGAGCTGAGTACAATCTAAAATCCACAAAACAATGGAGGCTTGTTCAATTTTCTGATAGGTACGCTCAATGCCCATGCTTTCAATTTTATCCTTTGTATCGCGTATGCCGGCGGTGTCGATAAACCTGAAAGTAATACCACCAATGTTTATCGAGTCCTCAATCACATCGCGTGTAGTGCCGTGAATATCGGAAACAATTGCTCTTTCCTCGTTAAGCAACACATTGAGCAATGTTGATTTACCTACATTTGTTTCGCCAACAAGAGCTACCGGAATCCCGTTTTTAAGCGCATTTCCTACTTTAAAACTGTCGGACAGTCCGGCGATAAGTTGTTCAATTTCAAATGCTAAATGATTCAACTGTGTGCGGTCGGCAAACTCAACATCTTCTTCCGAAAAATCAAGTTCTAATTCGATAAGCGATACAAAATCGAGCAAATGTGTTCTCAGGCGCAATAATTCGGCCGAAAAACCTCCACGCATTTGGGTCATAGCCATGCGGTGCGAAGCTGCCGAGCTGGAAGCTATCAAATCGGCTACAGCTTCGGCTTGCGAAAGGTCCATTTTGCCATTCAGAAAAGCACGTTGAGTGAATTCGCCCGGCTGAGCCAGGATGCAACCGTGCTCTAAAAGCAGCTGTAGGATACGTTGTTGAATGTACACCGAACCGTGACAGGAGATCTCGGCTACATCTTCGCCTGTAAACGAATGAGGATTGCGGAAAATACTCATCACTACTTCATCCACGGTTTCGTTATTGTCGCGTATTTCGCCATACAAAAGCGTATGACTTTTGGCTTCCGACAATGAAGCTTCTTTTCGGGCCGGGAAAAATATCTTGTCGCAAATGCTAAACGCTGCGGATCCCGACAAGCGAATTACTGCAATTCCACCCATTCCCGGAGGGGTAGATATGGCACAAATAGTTGTTTCTGGATGATACATTGTTTTGTAAGGTTTATTATATAAATAAAATTATTTTATTATCACTGTTTCCATGTTGCTGTTCAACATTTTTCTTATCGTATCGGGCTGCAATTTCGTCGAAGCTATGCTTTTCTGATCATTTTTATCCGGAACAGCAATGTTTGCTAAATCAAGTAATGAATGAAACGTCACCGATGAACTAATGGTTTTGCTTACATTATGTTGCATAGCAGTTACTTTTTCAGGGAAAATAGAATTGTATTGACCCGATGTCCACACAAACAATGGCACATGCACATCGTAAGTTGTAGGGTTTGTCCCTCCGTGCAATACCACATCTCCGGTGTCGAACAAGTTTTCTCCATGATCGGAAATATAATACATATAACTTACACACTTGTATTGCTGCAATTTCTGAATAATCCCGGCTAAAAAATAGTCAGTGAAAAGTATAGAGTTATCATAAGTATTTGTCAATGTTTTTTTGTTCGACTTATTGATAGCCGTATAACCAAATGACCCTGTAAAGTCGGGTCTGAATTTTCTGAACTGTTCAGGATATCTGAAATTATACCTGAAATGACTTCCCAATGTATGAATAACAATAAACTGCTTGGTTTCGTTCTTCGCCAATACTTTGTCGAGGTCGGGATATAAAGAAGTGTCGTAGTTATTAGCCGAATCAAAATCTTTAATTGTTGAATATTTAGCGGTAGCCTGAGCTGCTATTCGTCCTACAAAAGGGTTGCTAAATGACTGGTTCGAAATCCAATAAGTGCTGTATCCGGCTTCTTTGAATGCTTCAAGTACCGATTTTTCCCTTCCTGAAACATAAAAGTCGGTAGCAGTAGCTCTTGTGAGTAGAATGGGCAACGAACCTTCAGTAAAATTGGCTTCGGAATACACATTCTGAAAAGAGTTCAAATTATTTGTAATACTCAGTTTTGGACTTGTATTTCGACGATATCCGTTTATCCCAAAATTTGCATATCTGGCTGTTTCACCTATTACAAAAACATATATTTCCCTTTCGTCGAAATGGTTACCCGGCCTTGCGTTAAAACTGAAGGTTCTGAGCTCTTCGGATGAATTATTGATGTTAGACCTTGTTCTGAAAGCACTTTGAGAGGCTAAAAATATATCGATGGGGTAAATTTTGTTAAACTTCTGAATATATGCCTTGTTCGAAAAGTGATACGCTTCAACCACTGTCGGAGTTAAGCGGAGCCCCAACAAAAATGTATAGACATATAAACTTATGAATATCGCACTGACAAATGCTCCGGCGTATAATCTGTTTTTTTTGCTTAACAAATAACCCTTGTCTTTTATTTTGGCAAGAAGTACAATGTACAAAACAAGTAACAGTACGTATACAATTGCAATTATTGAAAAGGAAGAACCTACTTCTAAGGCCTCACTTAAATTTGTTTGAAATATCAAAAGCATAAAGCCGGAGCTAACCCCAGCTTTATACATAAAAAGATGAATAATTTCTAAAGGCGAAAAAATAACATATAGAGTTGACAGGCTAAATGCCACTTTCGTCTTAAAAAAAAGAAACGGCAGTAAAAATAAACCTACCGAGATGAGTAAATATGATATTTTCTTTACAAGGCTGTCATCGAATGTCAAACTTTCGGTAGCATAAAAAATGCTTGGAAATAAACACATTAGACCAAGTACCAGATAAATAATTCTATCCTTTTTTATCTCCGCAATGGATGTTTTTAGTGTCATATGAAAAGCAGATTTACCGCAAAATAAACTTTTTTTCAGCTAGTTATGGATTTAAATTCTGTCCAAAACCGTTTGAACCAGTTTTTCGATGTATGGGTTGTAATTGGTATTGGCGGCTTCGACCCTTCGGTTAGCAATGATACAGCACACTGTCATGGCTTTGTGTCCCATAAGTTTCGAAAGCCCGGCAATGGCCGATCCCTCCATTTCGTAGTTGGTAATTTTATAATCTCCAAAGCGGAAGCTTTCAATTTTATCATTGATTTGCATATCGGCCAAATCAATGCGCAAAACACGTCCCTGCGGTCCGTAAAACCCATTGGCCGAGATTGTTACACCGTGTAGCATATCCGTTTTCCCAATGCGTTCCACAAGTTCTTTATCGGCATCCACAACATAAGGTGAAGCCAGCTGGACATTCCAGTTCAATTGTTCTTTCAGAGCGGCCTCAAATGGCAAATCGCTTACTGCATCGCGTCCTGCATAAAAATTAAGCATTCCATCGAAACCAATAGATTTCACTGAAATAAGGAAACTTCCCAGCGGTATATCGGGTTGCATACCTCCCGAAGTGCCAATCCTAATGATGTTCAACTGACGAAATTCAGTCTTTTCGCTACGGGTAACAAGATCAATATTAGCAAGTGCATCTAATTCATTCACTACGATATCAATGTTGTCGGTACCAATCCCTGTAGAAATCACCGAAATGCGTTTTCCCTTGTAAGTTCCTGTGATTGTATTAAATTCGCGACTCGACACCGAACATTCCTGCGTGTCGAAATATCTGGCGACCAAAGCTACACGCCCCGGATCTCCTACGAGTATTATATTATCGGCTAATTGTTCCGGTTTTAAATGAAGGTGAAAAATGCTTCCATCGCTGTTGATGATAAGTTCTGATGGTGGAAAATGTTTCATAACTGTATGTTAGATAATTTTGTTAATTGTGATTCGGAAAAACACCAAAGTTACTCAAAATTTACGAACAAACAAATAAACGATCAGCTATAAATGGAATTGTTGTTGTGAAATAATTGTGAAGCATCCGATGACCGTATCGGCATTAAGTGTACTGAATCGGACAGTTGCAATAGGTATTGATTTTATAAAGTGTTCAGCTACATTAGCTAATCAGCTCCGGGTTATCCTTAATTTCATCAACACATTGCTTTACAAAGGGATATTTGTCGTAATCGCTTCGCTTCTGAACTCCATTCCAAAAAATGAGATCGATATCGATAGGCACTTCTCCTCTCAGATTGGTTTGAGCCGATCTTCCCATTTCATTTTCAATGTGTTTGAAGTGCCTGATAGTTTCCTTAGCCGTGTCGTCGGAAAGTATTTTTATGGCTTGGTTATGAAACTCGGTCTTGTATTTCTTTCCAATGGGTTGAGTGATGAGAATGGTGCTTTCGTCAAGTATTTCGAAGAAATCATTTAATCTATTCCTGGCTGTTATCAGGTTTTCCTCCTGATTTACATTTGCACCTAACATTACAATAGCGGTATTCATAAGCAAAGTTTATAAAATAGAATTTTTTTGAACTGAAAATTGTCATACAAAGAGTTCGGGTGGCCTCACAAAGAACAAATCAAAGCATAATGTTCAGGCGAGCATTCAGATGTTATATATCATTTAACAAAAAAGCCGAAGTGTTGTTCTTCGGCTTTATAAAAATTAATGAGTTTTTACATCAATAGCGATAATCTCTTAATTGTTCCTGCAAGCGTTTGCGGGCAAGAAAAATCCTGCTTTTTACAGTGCCAATAGGTAAATTCATGGTTTGAGCTATCTCTTCGTATTTAAACCCCTGAATGTGCATAGAGAAGGGAATGCGATATTCGTCGGCAAATGCTTCAATGCTGTTGGTGATTTCGCCAATGGCATATGAACCTTCGGGACTGTCGAAACCTGAATTTTGAGGTAAATTTAAGTGGTGTAAATCTTCTGTCTTGTCAACCACAGTCTGATTACGTACAATCTTACGATAATTATTAATAAAGATATTCTTCATTATCGTCAGTACCCAACCTTTAAAATTTACATTATCAGTAAATTTCTCTTGATTATCCAATACTTTTAACGTTGTGTCCTGCAATAAGTCTTCAGCCTCATCACGGTTTAATGTGAGTGAGAAAGCAAAGTTGCGCATGTTACTTTGTAACGCTACCAATTCATTTTCAATTTGAACATTTTTCATACTTTTCAAGTTTTACGTGTGAATAATTTCAATTAAGTAATAAAATCTTAATTGCGAATTGATCTTTCGGATGTGAAAAACTCAATTCTTTTGAAAAAACTTTTGAAAGAGAAATAAGTAATTGATTGTCAGCTGTCTATACTGAATAATGCAAATAAAGAACTCTTTTGAAAATATTATTAATTATTTTCACTACAAATGTACATGTTTTTTTTTATAATTGTGTACATTTGAACAAAAATATTTTTATGATTCGTAAATTTTATATTTGTTTAATATTTGTAGTTATTACAACAGGTTTAAACGCTGTTTTTGGAGCTGATCAACTTATTTTTAAAATAGATTTAAAAAAAGATATTGGCAGTACTACCTGGCTTTATATTCAAAAAGGTTTTGCAGAAGCATCAGAAACAAAGGCAGATGCAATACTTATCCACATGAATACTTATGGGGGAGAGGTTGTATATGCTGATTCTATCCGAACCAAAATACTGAATTCAGACATTCCGGTCTATGTATTTGTCGATAACAATGCTGCATCGGCCGGAGCGCTTATTGCTATCGCTTGCGACAAAATATACATGCGTCCGGGAGGAAGCATTGGCGCTGCCACGGTTGTGAACGAAACCGGTGCTCAGATGCCTGATAAATATCAGTCGTATATGCGTGCCACCATGCGAGCTACAGCCGAAGCACATGGCAAAGATACAATCATCAATGGCACCGATACTACTTTTAAATGGAAGCGCGATCCCATAATTGCCGAAGCGATGGTAGACGATCGTACTGTTATTCCTGGTATTATTGATTCTGGAAAGACACTTACTTTCACTGCATTGGAAGCAATAAAATACAATTACAGCGAAGGAATGGCCAATAATGTAGAAGAAGTGATTGAAAAACAGCTGAAGATAAAGGATTACAAACTTGTTGTGTTTGAACCAACTGCATGGGATAATATAAAGGGTTTCTTAATGAGTTCGGTGTTGCAGGGATTGCTTATAATGCTTATCGTGGGAGGCATCTATTTTGAACTACAGACACCGGGCATCGGTTTTCCACTTGGAGTGGCCATAACAGCTGCTGTACTCTACTTTGCGCCACTTTATATTGATGGCCTTGCAGCTAACTGGGAGATTCTTATTTTCATTATCGGCTTGGTGCTCGTGGCGCTTGAGCTGTTTGTTATTCCCGGATTTGGCGTAGCCGGCATTTCAGGCATAATATTAGTAATTTTGGGGCTCACGCTCAGCTTACTGAATAATGTGGTGTTCAATTTCGAATCGGTTGAAACAGGAGCGATCGGAAAAGCATTTGTTACAGTCATGGCGGGAATAACGCTTTCATTTGTGTTGATCATTTACCTGAGCAGTAAAATTGGTTCAAAAGGGATGTTCAGGAATGTAGCATTGGTTAAAACACTCGATAATCAATCTGGTTATATCGGTGTTTCGATGGATGCCAAAGAATTGGTAGGCCAGCAAGGAGTAGCATCCACTGTTTTGCGTCTTTCGGGTAAAGTGCAGGTAGAAGGTAAAACCTACGACGCTGTCTCCGAAGATGGATTTATTGAAAAGGGTACGACTGTTCAGATTATTCGGTACGAAACCGGTCAGGTTTACGTTGTAAAAGCCGAACAATAAGTGTCTTAAAGCATTGTATAAACATCAACGAGGCTGTCGGCAAAAATGCTGACAGCCTCGTTTGTATTTATAAATTCCTTTATTCTGTTTTTCTAAAACGTTGAAATACAATGATATTATCGTATCCCTCAGGCGTTTTAATCCAATGTTTAAGTATTCCGTTGGCTTCATACCCTTCGTTTTCGAACATCTTTCTACTCACTGTATTTGTTTCGGCTATATGACAGTAAAGTTGTTGTATTTGCAAAAAATTGAAAACATAATCTTCCACCAAATGGAGCGCCGCTTTTGCAAAACCTTTGCCCTGAAACTCCTTATCGACGAACAATCCAAGCGATATGCGGCTGTGGTGTAGCTCGAAATCGAACAAATCCACTGTACCTACAGTTTTGTTTGTAATTTTATCGACGAGCATCAATCTCAGCTGTTTGTTTTCATAAATATCCTGACCTGAATTAATGATGTATTGTTTCAGCATAAACTTAGAGTAAGGCTGACGTGCGTTTCCTACCAACCAAATAACGGGATCGTTTTCCCAAATGTACAATTGTTCCAAATCATTTGGTTCAATGGCCCTTAGTCTTATTTTTTCATTTTCGAGTAACATTGCTTCTATGTTTATATCCGATTATCTAAAATTAAAACGCTATTGTAAGGCGAAACTAAAATCTTACAATTCAACCACCCAGCAATGATTGTAAAAATCCTTTTTTCTTTGGAGGATATTCATCGTGAATAGGAGAGAGCACTGGTTGTAAATAGTTACCCGAAGCAATCATTTGGTAAATAACTCCCCAATCGGGCAAACCACCCAGATTTCTGTCGTCTATAAACAAATCGGCTTTTAGTTTGCGCGGTTGCTGTTCTCTCTCATTTTCTTCGGGGTAGTTGGCGTTCACAGCGTAGAATTCGAGCCCTCTTTCTCTACAGTACTCCACTGCTTCGTCGAGCAATCTTCCTTCGCGAACGGTCCACATAACAAGTATTATCTGAAAATCTTTTTGTAAACGTTTTAAGGTGTCGATGGCAAATGGAATATCCCGTCCAATTTTAGGATATTCGTGCGTCACTATGGTACCATCAAAATCTACAGCAATAGTCATAATCTGAATTTTATAATGTATTTTTTGAAATGTTTAGTCGTTTAATTCGTCTATGTCGATATCATTTAGCATTTTCGATTTCGACGGTTTGCAGAAGAAAAGCGCAATGGCAGCTATACCCGCACAAAAGAGCATGGATTGCGAATGCAGGATATAAAAAAACAAAACGCCAAATATTAATCCTAGTCCAATAATAGTCAGACGTAAATACGACGCCATTTCATATTTTTTTAGTCTGATTTCTACATCTTCAAGCACAGCTATTTTTTTTAAATAACGGTGAAACAGACCAAGCGTGACCGGAATGGAGCCAATGATGAATATAATCAGTGCCGAAGAAAGGGTTATACCAGTCTGGCTTTGAACATCAATACTGAATCCTTCCCTGAGAATATAATAGCCTGCAGTTGCTGCCAATACAGCGGCAATGTAAACTACATAATAGGCAATTGTAATTTTGGTAAGCGTTTTTTTCATTTTTGTTTTTGTATCTAATAGAATGTTTATTTGTTCGAACGAGTAAAAAACTCATTGTCCTTAAGTTATTTCATCGAATTTGAAAAGTCGACTCTGTTCAGTATCGAACGTCCCAGGGTTATTTCGTCGGCATATTCAAGCTCGTCGCCGATGGCAATGCCACGGGCAATGGTTGTGATTTTGGTTCCGAAAGGTGCTAACTTTCGGTAAATATAAAAGTTGGTGGTGTCGCCTTCCATAGTAGTGCTTAGTGCCAGAATTACCTCTTTAATGTCTTCGGCCTGCACACGCTGGACGAGGCTTTCGATTTCAAGATTGGCAGGTCCTATGCCATCCATAGGCGATATTATGCCACCCAAAACATGGTACAAGCCCCTGAATTGCTGGGTATTTTCTATCGACATCACATCCCTGATATTTTCGACAACACAAATCGTTGAATTATCGCGCGAAACATTGCTACATATATTGCATACTTCGGTATCCGAGATATTATGGCATACCCTGCAATAAATAATCTTTTTGCGTAGGTTGATCAGCGTGTTTCCAAATAATTCTACTTCCGCTTCGGGCTGTTTAAGTAAATGCAGCGCCAGCCGTAATGCCGTTTTTCGCCCAATTCCCGGTAACTTCGAGAACTCATGTACAGCGTTTTCGAGTAGCCCGGAGGAATATTGTTGTTGACTCACAATAAATGTATATAATGAATTTAAATATTCTTCGTTTAATGATTGCAAATTTACAAAAAATATCGGATTATTCTATTTCGTCCTACAAGGTCAGGTGTCAAGGTTTTTTTTAGTATTTTTGCAAGCTTCAAAAAATAACTTTATTTATCATGTCAGGTACACTTATTCTTCTTATTATTGCCGTTTATTTTTCGATATTATTATTGATATCATTTATTACCAGCCGAAAAAGCACCGATAACGATGCTTTTTTTCTTGGAAACAAAAAATCACCGTGGTGGATTGTAGCCATCGGAATGGTGGGTTCGTCTATTTCGGGAGTAAGTTTTGTGTCCGTGCCGGGCATGGTGAGAAGCATAGATTTTACTTATATGCAAACCGTATTCGGGTTCTTTTTCGGATACCTGGTGATTGCCAATGTGCTGCTGCCACTCTATTACAAGCTGAATCTGACGTCGATTTATACATATCTGGATACACGTTTCGGAAAAAGGGCTTATAAAACAGGCGCCTCTTTTTTCCTGCTTTCGAAAACAATTGGTGCAGCTGCCCGCCTGTATGTTGTTGCGCTTATATTACAAACCATTGTGTTCGACAGATGGAATGTACCCTTTGCGCTAACAGTGTGTGGTATCATTTTACTTATTTGGATGTACACTTTCAGAAGTGGCATTAAAACAATTGTTTGGACTGATACTTTACAAACCCTTATTATGATTTCCTGCCTTGTTCTGATAGTTGTACAGGTATCGCAACGCCTCGATTTTAGTTTTGGAGAATTGGTGAGTAATCTGGCCAACAGCGATAAAACGCGTATATTTGTATTTGATGACTGGCATTCGAAACAAAATTTCTTTAAACAGTTTTTCAGTGGTATTTTTATTGCCATCGTAATGACCGGACTCGACCAGGATTCAATGCAAAAGAATCTGACCTGTAGAAACCTGAAAGATGCAAAGAAAAATATGTATTGGTACGGACTCTCTTTTGTGCCGGTTAATTTTTTGTTTCTCAGTCTGGGGGCTATGCTATTGATGCTTGCCACACAAAATAATATTGCTTTGCCGCTTTTATCTGACGAAATTTTACCGCTTTTTGCCACTACTTTTTTAGGAAAATCAGTATTGGTATTTTTTGTGATCGGAATTATAGCAGCTGCTTTCTCCAGCGCCGATTCGGCTTTGGCTGCCCTTACAACTTCGTTTTCGGTGGATATCCTAGATGTACAGCATCAGGACAATAAAAAAGCAAAAAGTACACGAATGATCATTCATATCTGTATTTCAATTATCTTTGCACTGATTATTTTGATTTTTAAAGCGGTAAACAACAAAAGTGTAATTGATGCCATTTATACTATTGCTTCATATACATACGGCCCTCTTTTGGGATTATTTACGTTTGGGCTCTTTACAAAACTGAAAGTCAACGATAAAGTCGTTCCGTATCTTGCTATAGCCTCTCCTGTGATTTGTGCTGTGCTCGACTATTCAAGCAAAAACATTTGGGGCTTCTCGTTTGGATATGAATTGTTGATGATCAACGGGTTTATTACTTTCGCAGGTTTATGGTTGTTTCGCAAAAAAGAAATCAATACAGTTGAGTTAAATCAAAAATAAAAAAATAAAACAAATGGATATAAAATCAGCGGAATTTGTAATTAGCAATACCGATTTCAGAAAATGCCCCGAAAGTCAATTGCCTGAATATGCATTTATCGGTCGTTCCAACGTGGGTAAATCGTCGCTTATCAATATGTTGACCAACAAAAATGGCTTGGCCATGACTTCGTCGAAACCGGGAAAAACATTGCTAATCAATCATTTTCTTATCAATAACAACTGGCATTTGGTGGATTTGCCCGGCTATGGCTTTGCTACCACAGGGAAAAAAATGAGGGAACAGTTACAGTCTATTATCGAAAACTATATTCTGTACCGTGAACAATTGACCTGCCTGTTTTTGCTTATCGACAGCAGGCATGAACCACAAAAAATTGATGTTGAATTCATGACCTGGCTGGGTGAAAATGGAATTCCTTTTGCCATTGTATTTACGAAATTAGATAAAATGTCGGCTGTGAGAGCGAAGGAAAGTGTGAATGCTTACCGTGAAAAGCTGAAAGAAGTATGGGAAGAGCTTCCGCCAATTTTTAATACTTCATCCGAAAAAAGGGTGGGACGCGATGAGCTGCTCAACTATATCGATGAAATTAATAAATCGCTCTAATAATAAGGTTCTTTTTTGTGGATTAACCACACCTTAATTGTTGATGTTTTTTTGTTTTGTAATAAGTCAAGCAATAGTGAATGAGTAATTTGTAAATGCGTATGACATTTTTTTCGAAATAATAATTAAAACAAATCGACGAAAGACATTGAATAATAAAAAAATGCTACCTTTGAAGGGCTAAATTCTCATAAAAACAAATAATATAAATAATTACATTATGAAAGCACAGGACGACGATTTATTGGTTTACGACGAAGACGATGCCGTTAAATTTATTCTTAATTTTTTACCAGCCGAATCGAAGGCAAAGATTGATGATACATTAATTGAATATGTATTGGACGTTGTGTATGATTTTTATGACGAAAACGGTCTGATTGATGAAGATTCGACTGAAGAAGCAAGTATCGACGAAGAAGAAATGTTCAAATATATAAAGAAATGTTCCAAAAAAGACAAAATGGGACTTACCGATCAGGATATCGAACTTATCCTCGATGGTGAATTTGAATATGGAAAGTCGATAGGAATTTACGACGAAGAAAAATAATACTTATTGTTATATAAATCAGGTAATCAACATGTCATTGTCATGTTGATTACTTTTTTACCTACCTTTATTCTCCGATAATAGCGGTTTTTAAATAGTTACAAGTAAATAGTTAGGAGTTACAAGATTGTTGATCTGAATTTTACATTTAGAAAACAGATCGTTCAACATTATTACTTACATATTTGCTAATAATATCGGGAAGTAGTCCACACAATATTCATTATACAAAAATGAGAACAGCAGTTGTAATTCTAAACTGGAACGGAGAGAAGTTTTTGAATCAGTTTTTGCCGATACTTCTACAAAATACACAACTACCCGATGTAGATATCTATGTGGCCGATAATGCATCTACAGATAATTCGCTTGCTTTGATTAGCGAAAAATTTCCGACTGTAAAAACTGTGTTGCTCGACAAGAATTATGGTTTTGCCGGAGGATACAACAAAGCGCTTGCACAGATAAAAGCCAGTTATTTTGTGCTTTTAAACTCCGACATTGAAGTTACCGAAAACTGGTTGCAGCCCCTGCTCAATTACATGAACAAGAACAAGGATGTGGCAGCTTGTCAGCCTAAAATAAAATCGTTTTACAACAGAGATTATTTCGAACATGCCGGTGCTTCGGGCGGATTTATTGACTATCTGGGTTTCCCGTTTTGCAGAGGAAGAGTGGTTGGCACAGCCGAGATGGATAGGGGTCAATATGATACGGTGATTGATGTGTTCTGGGCCACAGGAGCTTGTCTGCTGATTCGATCGGAGCTATACAATCAGGTTGGCGGGCTGGATGATGAATTCTTTGCTCACATGGAAGAAATTGACCTTTGTTGGAGATTACGCAGCCGTGGATTCCGAATTGTCTGTATTCCTCAAAGTGTAGTTTATCATGTGGGCGGTGGTACTTTGCACGTAGAGCATCCACATAAAACCTATCTCAATTTCCGAAACAATTTGTTGATGCTTTATAAGAATTTGCCACAAAAATCGTTAAGTAATATAATGAGCTGGCGAAAGCTCTTCGATTATGCAGCCGCTTTTCAGCTTTTTGTAACCGGAAAGCCTCAAAATGCCAAAAGTGTACTCAAGGCACGGAAAGATTTCAAAAAAATGTTACCTGGTTTTGTTGATAAACGAATTGAAAATCTATCATTGGCCACACGAACTGATTTCCCGGAAATGCTGCGTAAAAGTATAGTGATCGTATATTATCTTAAAGGCAATAAAACCTACTCAAAACTAATTAAATAGCTTGAGAAGTGGCGGAAGGAGCCATTTGAAAACTCCGGCGAAACTGTGTTGATAATTGTTTTCAATATTTTTGGCAGAACATTTGAATATACTTGACCATACTTTTATAAAATGAGAAAACTACTTTTAATCCTTTTGTCGGCTTTCAGCATAAGCACTTTTGCTCAGAAAGTATATCGCACCCAAATTTTCGACGAAAATATCAAGTCGCTTCAAATAGGAGTGAATGACGAAAAATACATGTTGCCCATTATTGAGTTGAATGGTCCGGATGTGCTGCGCATTCGTTTTGACGAAATGTCGCACGAAACTCATTTTTACGGCTACAGTATAAAGCACTGTAATGCCGACTGGACTGTATCGAACCTGCTGACGAATGAGTATCTGAATGGATTCACCACCGGCAATATCACCGACGTCAACCTTTCACAAGTCGCTACTTTTCAGTACACCCATTATAAATTTGAGCTACCCAATACAGATATTGGATTGAAAATTTCAGGAAATTACGTTGTGTTTATTTACGAAGACAATAAGGTAGATCAGCCTGTAGCTCAGGTTTGTTTCTCGGTGGTAGAGCCTCAAATCAATATTACTGCCAACTTGCGTGGAAATACCGATACCGAACTGAGCGGAAAACTGCAACAGCTCGATTTTGATGTACAGATGAATGGCTATAAAGTGCGGGATGTGAATAGTGAAATAAAGGTAATCGTTCGCCAGAACAATCGTTTCGATAACGAAGTGTCAGGTATTCAACCTACTTTTATTTCCGGATCGAAATTGAGTTACCAAAACAATAAAGCTTTGATTTTCGAAGGAGGAAATGAATACCATCGTTTCGATATTTCGTCGGTTTATGCTGCAAGCGAAGGAATTGCGGATATCCGCTATCAGCAACCACACTACGAAGTGTTTCTTACTCAAAACAAAGTGCAGACTTCCAAAAGTTATATTCATGATTTTGATGTGAATGGTAAATTTGTAATTAACTACCAGGAGGCGGTGGAGAACAGCGATGTGGAAGCCGACTATATGTATGTGCATTTTATGCTTCCGCTGAAAACTCCTTTTTTAGATGGACAATTGTATTTGGGAGGAGAATTGAATTATAATTTGCTCAACGACCGTTCGCGGTTGAAATATGACTTTAATGCAGGCGCTTATCACCAAACTTTGTTGCTTAAACAGGGTGGCTACAATTTCCAGTATTGGTTTGTGCCAAAGGGAACATCGAAAGCTTCGGTAGAAAAAGTAGATGGCAGTTACTGGCAAACCGGCAACGAATATAGCATTTACGTTTACCACCGCGGGTGGGGCGAGCGCTACGACAGACTGATTGGCATTAAAAGTATTCAATAGAAATATAAAGTATTTATAATTTTATCATATCTGCCCCCCAACCCCCTAAAGGGGGAATAAAAGGAGAAAAAAGGATGTTTAGTAAAATCTTAATACCCTTCCTTTCTTCCAAAAGTACGGATTATCTTCCGAAATCGTTATTTAATCCACATCTTCCGATAATATGTACACCTCATTTATATAATGATATATTATTTTTGACTCAATAATTCTCAACATGTCAAACTAATAATTTATATCATTATGAAAAAAACTTTACTTACTATTTTCGTTTCTGTATTAGCAACAACTACATTGTTTTCTCAAGGATCTGACAAAGTTTGGATGTTGGGAAACGATGCCACAAACTTTCCGACTTCAACTGGGATTGGAGCAGGTCCTAATAAGACGGTATACAAAGATGGACTTGGAATTCATACAGGTAACATTGAAGGTGCTAATATGGGACAGGTTGACGCCAGTTCAAAATCATTAACAATTGGTGAAACAGTTTATACTTATACAAACAGATTCAAGTTTAATGGTGCTGGTTATCCCAGTGCTGCTGTAGGCCAAACAACTCCATCTGTAAGTGGTGTTGATTACTTTATGCCAACACAACGTTATTTAAGTTTCAAAGTACTCGGAAACAGTACCATTAAAGCTCATGCAATAACAGGATCAACTGGAACTCAAAGAAACTTATTTGTAACCGATGGTACAAAATTAGTAGGCACTATGAATGTGGCTGATGATGGTGTTATTGCTGAATATTCAGTAACTTACACCGGCCCTGCAACTACGCTTTATCTTTTTTGTAATTATGCACTCAACCTGTATTATTTAAGCGCAACAAATTACGATATTAAAACTTCTGTGAACAAACCAACGATTGACAAAGTCGTTTCATTCAATGGTACCGATATTGTAAATGAGAAAAATCTCAGCCTTGAAGTTTATAATGTATTGGGTAAATTAATTGCAAAATCGAATACAACTATAAATACAAATAATTTCGAAAAAGGTATTTACATGGTTCGGGCGCAGGGAGTACAGGATGCCTTTAAATTCAGCAAGTAATCCTTTTCTATTTTAGTTTCACAAAAAAAGCTGCAAAAAATAAATTTGCAGCTTTTTTTATTGGATAAAAAATGGATGCAGTTTATTCTTGCGTGAGCTCAAGAGAATGATTAGCCGATGATCTACCTGCGGGATGCAGGCCAAAATAGCGATAGAAAACACATTGTCTTTTGTTTTATTTTCCAATTTGGCCAACATATTCAAGCTTGCGGCCCGGCCGAAAGCCCCAATTTTTTTAATTTCTTGCTTTCGGCCGCGCCGCAGGATTTGCCAAAGCAGATTTTTTTTTAAATTTCTGTTCAGTTAATGCAATCAAAATGCTGTGTTCAGTTTATTCTAAGCTTTGCTGTTCAGTATTTGCTCCATGGTTTGCCACAATTTATCATCTTCGGGAACAGGAGCAGTGATTTGAATCAGTTGTTTGGATACCGGATGAATAAACTCAATGTTTCTGGCATGCAAACTAATGCCGCCATTCGGGTTGGAACGCGGAAAGCCGTATTTCAAATCGCCTTTGATGGGGCAACTCATTTTGGCCAGCTGACAACGGATTTGATGATGACGACCTGTTTCGAGATGTATTTGAAGCAGATAATAGCTATCTGAGTGGGCGATGAGTTGATAGGATAAAGCAGCTTTTTTGGCATTCGGTACCATTTTGTCGTGCGCCACCGATTTATTCTGCTTTTCGTTTCGCAACAGAAAATGTTCTAAACGTCCTTCAGGCTGAGCCGGTTTTTCTTTTACAATGGCCCAATAGGTTTTCTTCACCTCCTGGTTTTTAAACATTTCGTTCAATCGTGTGAGCGCCTTACTGGTTTTGGCAAAGAGCACAACACCACTTACCGGCCTGTCGAGCCGATGCGTCACACCTGTAAACACTTCTCCTGGCTTATTGTATTTTTCTTTCAGGTACTTTTTTATGGTTTCCGAAAGCGGTTCATCGCCTGTTTTGTCGCCCTGCACAATTTCCGAGCAGGTTTTGTTCACAGCAATGATATGGTTGTCTTCGTAAAGTACTGTCATTCTTTTTTGTGTCAATGTTGAAGCGTCCAATCGTTGAACTGTTGAACTGTTGAAGCGTTGAATTGTTCAATTGTCGCCGGTCCCCAGACATTGGACTTGGTAGAACTGTTTCCTGTCAATTTTCCAATCGTTGAACTGTCAATCATCTACTCACCAACTCCTCAAATCTTCAAATTCTCAAACTCTTCATTTTTTAATTTACCCAATCACCGAATCTATTATGGCGCGTTGACGGACAGCTTCGTAGAGCAGAACTCCGGTAGCTACCGACACATTAAGCGAAGCAATGCTGCCCGACATGGGAATACTCACCATTTCGTCGCACAAACGGAGATGATCAGGAGAAACGCCTTCGTCTTCGGCTCCCATTATAAATGCAATAGGTTCGGAAAGAATGGCTTGCGTATAGTTTTTAGTTGCTTTTTCGCTTGCAGCCACCAACTTAATACCCGATGTAACAAGAAATTTAAGTGCATTTCCCAGATTTTCTTCCCGGCATACAGGGATAGAAAGCAAAGCGCCGGCCGAAGTCTTTATTGCATCAGCACTGATGGAAGCTCCTCCTTTGGTAGGAATGACTATGGCATCAACCCCGGCACACTCGCAGGTACGGGCTATCGCTCCGAAATTTCGAACATCGGTAATGCCATCAAGCACCACAATAAAAGGCATTTTGCCCTGTTCATAAATGCCGGGAATAATGTCTTCGATGCGTTGATAAGCCACTGGAGAAATAAAAGCAATAGCTCCCTGATGGTTCTTCACCGTCAGCTTGTTCAGTTTTTCGAGTGGGACGTATTGAACGGGCACTTGTATGCCATTGAGGGCAGCAAAAAGCTCTCTCGACAGCTCACTTGTCATATCACGTCGCATTAAAATCTTGTCAATTTCTTTTCCTGCCTGAATGGCTTCTATAACGGCGCGTATCCCGAAAATCATGTCTTTCTCGGGACGTTGTTTATTTTTGTAGTTTATCATTTTATTAATATGTTTTCTTTCAGTGAAATGAGTTCATCGGTCATAATACATTTTCGGTTTGCAAACTTACACAAAAACAATGAATTGTAAGCAATTCGATGGAAAATTGGATTTGCTTCCCTGTTAGAATGAATTTAGAAGATATAACTTATGGTTGCTGTGGCACGATGATTAGTGACTGTTGAGCTATTTTCTACTCTTCCATTGCTCCGAATGTTTCCATAATCAGCCGATGTGAGTTCGTATTCGAAACCAAGTTTAAAGTTGGATAAATTATAGGTAATGTGTGGAGCAATCCGGTACAATCTATCCATCAACAGCTGACTGTCGGCGTCGGTGTAGAAACCATATCCGTAAGCCATGATTTTTTTCGCTGCATCGATGTTGAGAGTTTTATTGGTTCCTAAATTCTGCGAAATCCCCATGAAAATGCCTGCTTGTACTTTTGTTCCGTATACTATATTCAACCACGAACTCAGGGTGTTGAAGTTGGTATACTCAATCTTGTTCGTTGTTGATTGATTGCTGATGCCATAACCACCAATCATCAGATGGTCGCTCAGGTTCTGTCCGTAAATGGCTTTGGCTTTGATCTGTAGTTTATTGTCGACATACTGAGTATAAGCCACAGCGCTACCCGAAGTTAAGCTTGCATCATTGATTTTAAGCGTTTTGGTATCGAAACCGACACCCGAAATCCAATACTTACTTTTACTTTCGAGACCAAGAAAAATATCGGGTAACAAGGCGTTTTTCAAATAGGAGGGACTTGCACCCAATGGTCCCTGCGACATATATTGCATTTGATAATTCACTGAACCTATGAATGAAAGTTCATTCGTAAGCATACGTTTCACACGCACTTGCGGACTGCGATTGAAAGGTTGAAATGGACTTCCGGTGTTCAGCGAAGGAATTGTGGGTAAAACACTGCCAAACAATGGATGCCAGGTTTGGCCCACAAGTAATTCAGTTTTATCCCAATTGAGTTTCAAATAAGCCTGACGAATACGTATGAGATAATAACTTGAAGAAATACCGGCGAAGTCAAATTCAATTTTAGCCGTAGATTTGGCGCCCAATATTGGTGTTCCTCCGAAATCAAACCCAAGCCGGGTAGCCACGCTCAACATTTCGGCATTTGGCACTGCATTTATATCCTTACCAACTGCATTTAAGCTCACTGGTTTCGGAAAAATATTGAACAGTCCATCAAGTGCTTCAACATTTTGTCGGGAATTAATATAAAAATCATTTCTTACAAATCCATATAATTGATAACTCACCGAAGGATCGGCGGCAAAACTATTTAAGAATGAGAGAAGTAGAAATGCTAGTAGAAAAAGTTTTTTTGAATTCATAAAAATAATAGTCAGGTATTCATCCTGATAAGTTTGTAAATGAGTATTTTTCTTAACTCTACTATGCGTATAAATGTTCAATAAGAATTTTTGTACCAATACCGAAGAGAATAATTCCTCCAAGTATCTCCACGTTTATTTTTATTCTTTGTCGGAACTTTACGCCAATAAAAACTCCAATAACAGTAAATATAAAACTTGTAATTCCAATGATGGTGGTAGCAAATCCGATTTTTTCAGGATACGGTACAAATACAATACCTGTAGCCATAGCATCTATACTGGTTGCAAGAGCCAATGTAACAAGCGTTTTCCATTTGAAAGGATTGGGCGAAATGTCACATTGAGGATCGATAGGATGAAGTCCCTCGATAAACATTTTTATACCAATAATTCCTAAAAGAATAAATGCAATCCAATGGTCGTAGGTGGTTATTTGATCGGCAAAACTGTAACCCGCAAAATAACCAACCAAAGGCATTAATGCTTGAAAACCACCAAAAAGCACAGCCATTCTCAATGCTTTTTTAATTTTAAATTTTTTCAGACAAATGCCTTTGCTAATCGATACTGCAAAGCAATCCATAGCTAAGCCAATGCTGATAATAATGATGGAAAGTATATCCATAAATCAAAATTTGAGAATTAGAGAATTTGAAGATATTATAAATGAAAGAAATTGAAATAATTAAGAAGATTTGCTAACTCAAAAAGTTAACAAATCTTCTCTTTTAATTTTCAAATTCTCAAATCGTTAAATTCTCAAATCATCTTTTTTACTTGTTCGTACACGTTCTTACCTGTGAATCCGAGTTTTTCATCGAGCACTTTGTAGGGAGCAGAGAAACCGAAAGATTCAAGTCCGAAAACTTTACCATTGGCACCAACCAAACCTTCAAGATTCACTGGTAAACCGGCAGTTAAGCCAAATATTTTAGCTCCTTTTGGCAATACACTTTCCTGATATTCGGCCGACTGACTGCGGAACAAACCTTCGGAAGGTACTGACACTAAGCGGATTTTTATACCATCGGTACGAAGCAAAGCTGCGCCTTCGTTCAGTGTAGCAACTTCAGAACCTGAAGCAACTAAAATTACATCCGGATTGCCGTCGCATTCAACAATGTAGCCACCTTTTTCTGCCTGAACTGCGTCAATTTTACGACCGTTAGCCGAAGGAAGATCTGCAATATTCTGACGGGAAAGAATCAGGCCGGTAGGAGTGGAGGTGTTCTCTAAAGCCATGCGCCAAGCTACGGTACATTCTTCCACATCAGCAGGACGAAGTACCAACATTGAATTATGACCTTTGTGATTTTTCAGTTTCTCCATCAATCTGATTTGTGCTTCCTGCTCAACCGGTTCGTGGGTTGGTCCATCTTCACCAACGCGGAATGCATCGTGAGTCCAGATAAATTTAACGGGTTGTTCCATCAAAGCAGCCATACGCACCGCTGGTTTCATATAGTCGGAAAATACGAAGAAAGTAGCACAAGCTGGAATCACACCACCATGCAAGCTCATACCGATACTAACGCAAGCCATAGTCAACTCAGCAACACCAGCCTGAAGAAATGCTCCCGAAAAATCACCTTTGGCAAATGCTTTTGTGTTTTTAAGGAAACCATCAGTTTTATCAGAGTTCGACAAGTCGGCACTCGACACCACCATGTTTTCAACCTGCTTTGCCAATTCGGCCAATACAGTTGCCGAAGCGGCGCGTGTTGCTTGTCCCGGTTTCTGAACTACAGCATCCCAATTTACGATAGGAGCTTTGCCCGAGAAGAAAGTCTCTAGTTTGGCAGCCAATTCAGGATTTGCTTTTGCCCATTCAGCTTTCGCAGCATATTTTGCAGCAACAATGGTTTCTAATTCAGCAGCACGTTTAGCATATAATGCTTTGGTTTCTTCGAAAATTACAAACGGATTTTCAGGATTTCCACCTAAGTTTTTAATACTTTCAACATACGAAGCTCCGCCTTCGCTCAATGGCATACCGTGAGTAGCGCATTGATTTTCGAAGCTCGAACCATCCGCTTTACGCGCACCTTTACCCATAATTGTTTTACCAATAATCAGGGTTGGTTTTTCTTTTTCGGCCTTAGCTTCGGTAAGCGCAGAACGAATTTGTTCTGCATCGTTACCGTTAATTTCAATAATTTTCCAACCCCACGAAGCATATTTCTGAGCTGTATTTTCGGTACTTACATCTTTTGTTTCGGTCGAAAGCTGGATGTCATTCGAATCGTAGAACATAATCAGGTTATTCAGTCCTAAGTGACCGGCCAAACGGCCAGCTCCCTGCGAAATTTCTTCCTGAACTCCACCATCCGAAATAAATGTATAAATAGTTTGGCTCATTACTTCGCCAAAACGTGCTTGAAGAAATTTAGCAGCAATAGCAGCACCTACAGCATAAGTGTGCCCTTGTCCGAGAGGACCTGAGGTGTTTTCAACGCCACGCATAATGTCAACTTCAGGGTGTCCCGGAGTTGGGCTATTCCATTGGCGGAACTGAGCCAGTTCGTCCATGCTGTATTTACCTGCACAAGCCAATACCGAATAAAGCATTGGTGACATGTGACCAGGATCGAGGAACATGCGGTCGCGACCTTCCCATTTAGGATTCTTAGGATCATATTCCAAAAACTCAGAGTAAAGTACATTGATAAAATCAGCACCACCCATGGCACCACCCGGAT
>Ga0209373_10002016_pt1 | contig 21593 bp, 22 predicted proteins | sample Higcelweek5metaG_FD_187173 | JGI IMG/M metagenome (GOLD analysis project Ga0209373, IMG submission 187173) | Freshwater pond sediment microbial communities from the University of Edinburgh, under environmental carbon perturbations - High... | ecosystem: Environmental > Aquatic > Freshwater >... | reverse complement strand
AAAACAATAGTCGCAACCAGCATCAACCATCTTATTCATCAATTGGTTCAACTGTAACTGATCGGGAGTGGTGTGAGATGCCGAAAACTCTTCGTCGTTTATTTTATAAGTAATTGTCGATAACAACCCGGCTTTATGACCAAAAGCCATTACCATTTTTTGCAACAAGGTGGCAATTGTGGTTTTACCGTTAGTTCCGGTAACACCAATCAATTTCATCTTTTTCGAAGGTTCGCCATTGAATTTGGAAGCGATAAGACCTAACGCTTTCGAGCTGTTTTCGACTTGAATGAAAGTAACATCAAAAGGTAATTCAGAAGGCAATGTTTCACAAACAATACCTTTTGCACCTTTTTTGATTGCGGTTTCGATATAGTTATGACCATCGACATGTGTTCCCTTCAACGCAAAGAACAGGAAATTATCTTCCACCTTGCGCGAATCGAAAGCTAATCCGCCAATTTCAATACCTACTTCACCTTCAATCCTTAATGTATCAACATTCTCTAATAATTCATTAAGATTTGCCATACGTTCATAACTGTTGCAATTTTTTAACTTAAATCGATGACTGCAGTTTGACCTCTTTTACACGTAACCCCTGGTCTTGGCGACTGCCTTCGCACTACACCTACCCCATTGATTCGTGTTCTCATGCCGGCCTTTTCAATTAGATAGATTGCATCTGAAGCTCCCATTCCCATTACATTGGGCATTTGCTTCTCTACCAATTTTCTTGATTTCAATTCAACTGACCGTTCACCTTCAATTGTTGAAACCCAGTCGGCTTTCGAATCGGTTCTACTCATCCTTACATCCAATTCCCTACACACAGTTTTGGTTTCGTTCACTAAACCATTCATCATTTTTGGGACCTGGACTTTATCTGTTTCTTTTCTATATTGGGCAAATTCAACTGAGCCGTATACGCAGTCGGAAATCTCGCGGAAAACCGGACCTGCTACTGAGCTCCCATAAAAATCTCCTTTCGGCTCTGCAATAACTACGATACAAGAATATTTTGGATCATCGGCAGGAAAATAACCTGCAAAAGATGCACGATATTTACTGTGTTCATACCCTTTTTCCTTATCCGAAACTTTTGCTGTTCCTGTTTTACCTGCTATTTTATATCGAGTGGTATAAATACCTTTTGCAGTACCTTCTTTCACAACCCCTTCGAGCAAAGCATGAAGCTTGCGCAAAGTTGAACGCGAACAAATTGAGGATTTCATCACTTCGGGACTATACGACTTAATCGTTTCGCCATGACCCTTTACCGCTTCAACAAACATTGGCTTCATCATTTTACCATCGTTTGCTACGGCATTGTAAATTGTTAAAAGTTGAAGAGGCGAGACCTTAAGTTCGTATCCTTGTGAAATATAAGCGAGCGACGTACCCCACCAATCTTCATCCTTAGGATGTTTAATGTATGGCGAAGCTTCACCTTTTAATCCGATATCAAGAGGTTCATCGAGACCCAGATCGCATATTCTGTCTATGAACTCATCTTCTTCACCTTTAAAGTTTTCGTGAACAATTCGAGCCATACCAACATTCGACGAACGTTCAAAAATTTGTTTTACAGTAAGCTTTCCGTGAGAACCTTTGCCATAATCGCTATCGTAGATAATACGGTCGTACAATTTTATTTTGCCATCGTAGATATCAATCACATCGGAGGTGTCAATCTTCCCTTCATCAAGGGCAATCATCATCGAAACAAGTTTGAAAGTTGAACCAGGCTCGTTACACCCCTCGTGCCCTATGGCATAATTATATATTTCAGTATAAACACCTTGCTGAAGACCTAGGTTTGAGATGGCTTTTATTTTCCCCGTTTCCACCTCCATAAGAATAGCGGTTCCGTATTCGGCATTGCTTTTGGCCAACTGTTTGCGTAACGCATTTTCAACCATGTCCTGCATATACACATCAATTGTTGTAATCACATCGTCGCCGCTTTCTGGTTCAACGGTGGTAACATTCACCCAACGTCCAGACAAATTTTGCTTTAAGTTTAACCCTTCTTCTCCACACAAATATTTTTCATACATCTCTTCAATACCTGAAATACCATCGGTTTTCAAGTTGTCGTCAGAGTTACCTTTATTCAACAGCCCAATGGTTCTATAGGCCATTTTCCCGTGAGGAGTTATGCGAACATTTGCTTCTTCAACAATTAATCCACCTTTGTATTTTCCTCTATTTAGAATAGGCAGCTTCTTAATCCTCAATAATTCGTAATAATTAACCTTTCGAGGATGTACTAAGTAGTATCGTACTTGTTTATTGTATGCTTTGGTAAGTTCACTTCTAAACTGAGCTTCCGATTTATCGGTGAAAATTCGACTCAATCCAAAAGCAAGTTTATTGACCTGACTCTTAAAAACTGCTCTGACAGCCGGAGCGCCAAGATCCATTCGTATTTCGTAATAAGGAACCGATGTCGCCAGCACTTTACCATCGGCAGCGCAAATGTCGCCACGTTTACCTTGAATTACTTTGGTTTGCTCTTCAAGATTCTTCAGTTTCGACTCCCACTTTGGGGCACCAGCAAACTGAATAAACATGATCTTCACAATGATTGCAACCGACACAAAAAGTGCGATTCCAACCAGCAAGGCATATCGAGCTAATATGATTTTGCGAAGATCCATTTTCAATCATTAATTTTTACAATATATGGTGGGTTCTTAGCAGGCTTTAGACCTAACCCTTCTTTATTCACACGTTTTAAAACTTCAGAATATTTGCACATATTAACCAATCGTGCATCTATCGTTGCCGATTCAGACCTTAGTTCTTTCACTTCTTCCTGAACAGCAGTTAAATTACGCAGCACTTTTTCGCCCCTAAAACGAACAGAAATAGTTATCAAACCAAGAACAACAAGCAATACCACTATAGGCATCCATGTATTTACTTCCTTCGAAACGAAGAAACTCCCCAACAAAAGCTCCCTCAGCACATTGCTTTTCGATGTTACTTTGCCCTTGGTTTCCATTTACAATTTTTCTGCTATTCTAAGTTTTGCACTACGTGCCCGCGGATTTAAAGCAATCTCTTCATCCGAAGGAGTGATCATTTTTTTATCTACAGGCTTAAATTCTAGTTTTATATTTCCAAAAAAATCTTTCTCAATGTCACCCGAGAAATCACCTTTGAGTATAAAATTTTTAACCAACCTATCTTCTAACGAATGGTAACTGATTACAACCAACCTACCACCAGGTTTTATTACAGTAGTTAAATCGGTTAACAAGTCTTTCAACACATCGAGTTCTTTGTTTACTTCAATTCTCAAAGCCTGAAATACCTGAGCAAGAAATTTGTTGGCTGTTTTTGCCGGCACAAGCTTCTCTAAAACACCACACAACTGGGTTGTTGTTTCAATTGGCTTTTGCTGGCGGGCGGTTACAATTATCGATGCTACTTTTCGTGCATTATTTATTTCACCATATTCCTTTAAAATCTTCAAAAGGTCTTCTTCGGAATATTCATTAATAATTTTTGCAGCAGTTAGGCTCCCGGTTTGATTCATCCTCATATCCAACTTGCCTTCGAAACGAAATGAAAAACCGCGTTCAGGAACATCGAAATCGTGAGAAGAAACACCTAAATCAGCTAAAATCCCGTCTACTTTGTCGATGTTGTAGTATTTCAGAAAATTTTTGAGGTACTTAAAGTTGTGTTGAACAAACACAAACCTCTCATCATCAATCAGGTTCAACTCAGCATCGACATCTTGGTCAAATGCGATGAGCGTCCCCGTTGTTAAACGCTTCAAAATCTCCCGCGAATGACCGCCTCCACCAAATGTTAAATCAACATAAGTTCCAGCAGGATCATTTACCAAACCATCGACTGACTCTTTAAGCAAAACTGGTATGTGGTAATTTTCTGCCATTTGTTTTTTTTAATTAAAACCCGCCACCAAGGAATTCTTCAAACGAAGCTGGATATTCCTCATCTGGCATCATAGCCTTCCGATATTCATCAGCATTCCACAAACGAATCCGATCACCCTGACCAGTAAATATCACCTCTTTAACTATTCCAATACGTTCAAAAAAGTTATTCGGAATATTTAACCGACCATTCTCGGCAACACTAATTTTTACAAAATTTTGATAGAACTTATCCAATAAACGACTCTGTTTGGGGTCGTTAGGATTCAAACGCGACCTGATAAAAGCAATCCTTCTTTCCCACGATGATGCAGGATATAGGTTTAAACACTTCTCGTAAGGATCGATTTCAACCGAAACCATCTTGTCAAAGTCTTCACCCATCTCCCTCTTATATGTAGCTGGCATAACGACTCGCCCTTTGTCGTCAACCGTTGCATTATAATAATTGGAGAAATCAGGCATATACTGTTTTTCAAATTCAGTCCAAAAATAATATTTATTCCACTTTGTTACAATTTTATTCCACATTATTCCACGTCATTACCCTGCCAAAACACCAAAACTTATCAACAGTTTGTTTAAAACATTGTAGTTAAGACAAATCAGAAATGAATGATGTCTATTATTAAATTGTATGACGATGGCTGAAATTCAGGCCTGATTTTTTTTCATTGGCCAGGATTAATCTTTGTACTTCGTGAGATTAACATCTGTTAAGATTTGAGGCAATTTTTAAAAAAAATTACTATTTTTCGCAGCTAAAATTTTCAAAATGGTAGGTGAGAACTATCAGCAGGAATTTCAACCAATTGACATTCGAGAAGTAGTTAAAAGCAAGAATGAAAAATTGGCAAAAAAATTACCCGCTTTTATATATCGATGGCTAGCCAGAATTCTTCATGTTGAAGAAATGAACAGTTTCATGGAGGTGAACGGACACTTAAAAGGGCTCGACTTTATTAATGTTCTAATTGAATACCTCAATATTAAGTTTAACATTACTGGCATTGAAAATATCCCTAAAGACAGCCGAAATATTTTTATTTCGAACCATCCACTTGGAGGCCTTGACGGTATTTTGCTACTAAAATTCCTTCATGAAAATGTAGGCAACGCCCGAACTCTTTCGAATGATTTTTTGATGAATATTACCCCTTTATCGCAATGGTTTGTACCAATTAATAAAGTTGGCGGTCAGGCAAGAGGATCAATTGAAACAGTAGAGGAACTTTATCGATCGAACGATCAGATTTTGATTTTCCCAGCAGGGCTTTGTTCTCGAAAAATAAATGGCAAAATTGTAGACCTTCAGTGGCAAAAACATTTTGTTCAAAAATCTGTTCAGTATAAATTAGATGTGGTCCCAATCTATTTCAGTGGCCGCAATAGCAATCAGTTTTACAATATTGCAAAATTGAGAAAATTCTTTAAAATCAAATTCAATATTGAAATGATGTTTTTGGTTGACGAATTATATAAGCACAAAAACAGGACTTTTGATATTCATTTTGGATCCCCAATCCCTTATACCACTTTTAACCATTCAAAAAAACCTATTGAGTGGGCTCAATTTGTAAAAGAAACAACGTATAAACTTTCCAAACAGATAACGCATTAATATTTTTTATAATTGCAAATTCTGAAAAATTAAATATTATGAAGGAAATTATTTCCAAAATACCAACTGAACTCATTGAATCAGAACTTACTTCAGATAAGTTGATGAGGGCAACCAACAAAGGGGGAAATCAGATTTATATTATTACAGCAAGCGATTCTCCGAATATAATGCGAGAAGTTGGACGATTACGAGAAGTTACATTCAGAGCAGCCGGTGGTGGTACTGGTGAAGAGATCGACATTGACGAATATGACACCAGCGAAATTCCATACAAACAACTCATCGTTTGGGATCCCGACCACAAAGAGATATTAGGTGGTTATCGCTATATTTTATGCGACAAATATGGATTAAAACCGAATGGAGAACCAAACCTTGCCACTGAACATCTTTTTCACTTTTCAGATAAGTTCAAACAAGAATTTCTTCCCCATACACTTGAATTAGGCCGATCATTTGTTCAACCCGAATACCAATCGAGCAAGGCGGGTGCAAAAGCTCTTTTTGCTCTCGACAATTTATGGGATGGACTTGGGGCGTTAACAGTTGAACACCCTGAAATGAAATATTTCTTCGGGAAAGTGACCATGTATACCCACTTTAATGTAGAAGCACGAAACCTCATTTTGTGTTTTCTTAAAAAACACTTTAGCGATAAAGATAGCCTGATGGTGCCAAAAGAAGAGTGTGTTTTGAATATCGATTTTTCAAAATATGAATCCATCTTCTCTGGGACTGATTTCAAGGAAGACTATAAAATTCTCACTAAGAATGTCCGTAAGTTTGGGGAAAACATTCCGCCATTGGTAAATGCTTACATGAGTTTATCGCCAACCATGCGCACGTTTGGGACTACAATCAACGATGAATTCGGAAACGTTGAAGAGACTGGGATTATTGTGACGATTGACGATATTTATGAAACAAAGAAAGATCGCCATATAAAAACGTACATCAAAAGAAAATGGTTTAAAAGAAAACAAATGGCGGTAAAAATCCATTAGTATAAATCACTGAAAAAATAAGAGGGTGGTCATTTTGAATGATCACCCTCTTATTTTTTTTGACTAAGTATCCGTATTCTTTCAGTTCCGTTGAAAAAAACTCAATTTATATTCAAATCACTCCTTATTTAATTCAGGAAAACTGATTGGACCCTCAACAATAAAAGAATTGCTAAACTCACTTTTAATCTGACTCTGCAATTTCAATGCTTCGCTTTTGGTTCTAAAGTCACCTACATACACAGTAAAGAAGGGCGATTGAAAAGGGGCGTACACCTTACAATCGGGATACTTTCTAAGAAAACGAGCTTTAATTTTATTTGCTTCTTCTTTCGTCCCTTGAAAAATTTGTACCCGATAGCCTTCCAACCCTTTTTTTCGAATGTTCTCTTCGCGGTGAATTTGTAGCAAAGAATCAATCCTGGGATCTGAAATAATTGTCAGATGATCCCATATATTTTCAACTGGTTCTTTTGTTGTTTCAATTGAATCTGACTCATAGAAATCTGCAGATATATCATCATGACTATCAGACGAATATAAAGTTGTATTTTTAGCATTTGCTACAAATACAGCAATCAGAAAAAAGAACAAAGCAATAGTTAAACTTTTCATTATCAGTAAATAATCATTAATTTTCAACAATTATAAGGCACAAAGATAATTGTTTTTAAACAGATTAAATGTTACTGATTGATGATTGCCAATACTTTTACAACTCAAAATAAATAATAGAAATTGGGTTGAAAAAGATATTTTTACCTTCAGAAACCGCACAAAATATATCATTATTCAGCAATGGACTATTTGAAAATCAACAAACAACTGTGGAATAACCGCACTAAAGTTCATTACAACTCCAAGTTTTACGACAATGAAACGTTTATTCAGGGACGAAATTCATTAACGAATATTGAGCTAGAACTACTGGGCGATGTAAAAAACAAGAGTATACTTCACTTGCAATGCCACTTTGGTCAAGATTCGATCTCTTTGTCCCGAATGGGTGCAACTGTTACCGGAGTCGATCTTTCTGATGTCTCCATTGAAAAAGCAAACGAACTGGCAGCATTAACACGCACCACACCGCATTTCATATGCAGCGATATTTACTCATTGAAAGAACACCTCGACGAACAGTTCGATATCGTTTTTACTTCATTTGGAACTATTGGTTGGTTACCCGATATGGAAAAATGGGCAGAAATTATCAACCATTTTCTAAAACCAGATGGGTTATTTGTGATTGCAGAATTTCATCCTGTAGTATGGATGTTTAATGAGCAGTTTTCTAAAATCACTTACAGCTATTTCAATAAGGAAACAATTGTATTGAACGAAGAGGGTACATATACCGATCGTAACGCAGACATAAAAGATACATCTATTTCATGGAACCACGACCTGGCAGAAGTATTTACAGCACTTTTCAATAATAAGATGCAAATAACCAGTTTCAAAGAGTTCGATTATTCGCCATTTAACTGTTTCAACAATACCGAAGAAGTTGAAAAAGGTAAATTTCAAATCCGAAATTTTCTGGGTGTGTTGCCCATGGTTTATGCCCTAAAAGCAACTAAGATAAGCTAATCAACCACTACACCAAACAAATCGAACATATCGGAAGAGGTGATGTTCACGTTGTAAAATTGGCCAATCTTCAACTCATATTGTGAATTGATCAGAACTTCACCATCAACTTCGGGCGAATCAAATTCGGTGCGTCCAATGTAATATTCACCCTCGATCCTATCGACAAGTACTTTAAGTGTTGATCCAATCTTTTGTGCTGCTATTTCTTCAGAAATAGATTGCTGAACTTCCATAACACGGTCGGCACGAGCTTGCTTCACCTCCTCTGAAATATCGTCGGTGAGATTTTTAAATCCCCAAGTATCGTCTTCGTGCGAATAAGGGAACACCCCTAACCTATCGAACCTAGCCTCCTTAATAAAGTCAATAAGCTTTTCAAAATCTTCTTCAGTTTCACCCGGATGACCAACCAATAAGGTTGTTCGGAGTGCTATTCCTGGAACTTTTTCACGAATAAGTTTTACCAGATCACGGGTCTGTTTTTCATTCACATTACGCCGCATATTCTTCAATACATTGGTAGAAATATGCTGAAGCGGCATGTCGAGATATTTACAAACTTTTGGATTATTATTGATTACATCGAGCAATTCAACGGGGAAATTGTTTGGATATGCATAGTGCAACCGAATCCATTCAATACCTTCAACTCTAGATAAGCGATCGATCAGTTCGGGCAACTTTCGTTCCTGATATAAATCGATACCGTAATAAGTTAATTCTTGAGCAATTAAAAGAAGTTCTTTTACACCTTTTTGAGCTAGCAATTCAGCCTCAGTCACAAGGTCTTCCATTGGCACCGACTTATGCTTGCCTGTAAACTGTGGTATCGCACAAAAAGCACACGAACGGTCGCAGCCTTCAGCAATTTTCAGATAGGCAAAATGCAACGGAGTTGTCAAACTTCGGTCAAACAGCAAATCTTTCCGTTTTTGAATGCCCAATTCTTTAATTATGGCATCAAAATCGAACTTACCAAAAAAACGATCAACCTCAGGGATTTCAGCTTTCAGCTCATTCTCATATCTAGCCGACAAACAGCCCATCACATACAATTTTTCAAGCTCACCACGATCTTTAGCATCAACATAATCCATGATCATAGCAATGGATTCTTCTTTTGAATCGAGGATAAAACCGCAAGTATTTATAATTGCAATATCGGTTGGTTCGTTAGCATCATGCAACACATTAAACCCATTGGCTTCGAACTGTTTCATCAAATGTTCCGAATCGACCAGGTTTTTGGAACAACCCAAGGTGACAATATTTACTGTTTTTTTGGACATAAATGAGTATAAGGATTTTAGATGTCGGACAATAGACACCAAAACAGGCAAATTGTTCTTGGAATTTGGTGTTTTTTAAGTTGCTTATTGGTTGAAATTATTTTTCGAAGAATGACTCTACAAACTCTTTTTTGCTGAAGATTTGAAGGTCTTCCATCTTTTCTCCAATACCAATGTATTTTACAGGAATTTTGAACTGATCAGAAATTCCCAGAACTACACCACCTTTTGCAGTTCCGTCAAGCTTCGTTAATGCCAATGCGGTAACATCTGTAGCAATGGTAAACTGTTTGGCCTGTTCAAAGGCATTCTGTCCAGTAGAACCATCGAGTATCAACAAAACTTCGTGCGGTGCATTGGGGATTACTTTTTGCATTACACGTTTAATCTTGGTCAACTCATTCATAAGGTTCACCTTGTTATGCAAGCGGCCTGCTGTATCAATGATAACAACATCGGCACCACTTGCTTTGGCCGACGAAACAGTATCGAAAGCAACAGAAGCGGGGTCTGAACCCATATTTTGACGAATTATTGGGACATCAACACGTTGTGCCCAAATCTCCAACTGGTCAATTGCAGCAGCTCTGAAGGTATCGGCAGCACCAATTACCACTTTCTTTCCAGCTTGTTTAAACTGGTAAGCCAATTTACCAATTGTGGTTGTTTTGCCAACACCGTTAACGCCAACCACCATAATCACGTAAGGATCATCAGATTCTGGCAGGTCGAAATTAGAAACATCGTTAGAGTTGTTCTCATCCAACATTGCCGCAATTTCTTCTTTCAAAATTCGGTTAAGCTCAGATATACCAAGATATTTTTCGCTTGAAACCCGTTTTTCGATCCGTTCAATAATTTTTATTGTTGTTTCAACACCTACATCAGAAGTAATCAGCACTTCTTCAAGGTTATCGAGCACATCGTCGTCTACTTTCGATTTACCTACAACTGCGCGCGATAATTTACCAAAGAAACTCTCTTTAGTTTTAGTTAAGCCTTTGTCGAGGCTCTCTTTTTTCTTCGATGTAAAACTTCCGAAAATACCCATCTTTTAAAATTTTCTGCAATATAACTAGAGTTGAAAAGAAATTTGGCAATTCAAAAAAAACATAATTCAAAATTCATGATAAAAAAATGAAAAGCGGAATCGAACAAACTAAAATGAAAAAAGCTTTCACCAAAAAGGCAAAAGCTTCATTATATCTAGTTAATAGATTTTTACTTTTTGAAGTGATCTTGAACTTCTTCGTTAGGTATGATACTTTCCTCGAAAGTATATGCTCCTGTTTTTTCAGATTTAACCATTCTGATAACTTTAGCATGACCTTTACCCGCACCTTTTTGAAGGGTTGCAATTGTTTTCTTTGCCATAACTTACTTATTTAATTTCCTTATGAACGGTTACTTTTTTCATAATCGGATTGTATTTTTTTCTTTCCATACGATCCGGAGTATTTTTGCGGTTCTTAGTGGTAATGTAACGTGATGTTCCAGGTAAACCGCTATCCTTGTGCTCTGTGCACTCAAGGATTACCTGAATTCTATTACCTTTTGATTTTTTAGCCATTGCACTATTCCTTTTTAGATGTTAGCAACTAAACCTTTTTCCTGAGCTACTTTTAAAGCTGCAACAACTCCTATCTTGTTGATCGTGCGAATACCGGCAGCTGAAACATTCAATGTTACCCAACGATCTTCACCAGGAATAAAGAATTTCTTCTTAAATAAGTTAGGATAGAACTTACGTTTAGTCCTACGCTTCGAGTGCGAAACATTGTTTCCCACCATTACTTTCTTTCCGGTTATTTGACAAATTTGTGACATGTCTTAATTTTTTTCTCCGAACACTTTTTTCAAACAGATCGCAAAATAAATACATTTAATTCGAACTCACAAGTAAAACACTCAATATTTTCCTTGTTTTTTCAACATCAAAAATAACCTTAAAAAAAACACACACTAAATAAATTCTAACATTATTTATTTGCCAATTTAATCCTCTTGAAAAAGAATATCGATAAGTTTTCTTATTTTCAACTTCTCTAACAAACCTAATTATGAATTCACTACTAAAAACGATGTTGATGATTCTTTTATCGTCAACAATCACATCAGCTCAAGTAAAGATTGAAACGGGAAATATGGTGAAAGGCTTTTGCATAGCTGCCCCTAGCCCATCGAAACTCAACCAGTTCATCCTATTCATCGAAAACGACCTTGTTCCGGCAGGTATAAACACGCTAGTTTTACGTGTCGATTACAATTATCAGTTTGCCAGTTATCCTGAATTAAGCGATGAAAATGCATTATCGAAAAACGATGTTAAGCAATTGGTCAAAATCTGTAAAAAACATCACATTGAGATAATCCCACAAATTAATTTATTGGGGCATCAAAGCTGGGCCAGTTCGCCCGGAAACCTGTTAAAAATCTTTCCGGAGTTTGATGAAACGCCAAACGTAAAATTTCCCGAAAAATATGAATGGCCAAATCCCGACGGGCTATATTGTAAAAGTTATTGCCCATTACACCCTAAAGTGCACGAAGTTGTTTTTTCCTTGATTGATGAAATTACCGCAGCTTTCGAAGCCAATGCTTTCCATGCCGGACTCGATGAAGTTTTTTACATTGGACATGAACAGTGCCCGCGTTGTGCCAACCTCAATAAAGCACAGCTTTTTTCCGACGAGGTTAACCGAATCCAAGTTCATTTGAAAAACAACGGGAAAAATTTATGGATGTGGGGCGACCGATTAATTGATGGCTCTTCAACAGGAATTGGCATGTGGGAAGGTAGCGAAAACGGCACTTGGCCTGCCATCGACTTAATTTCAAAAGATGTAGTAATTTGCGACTGGCATTATGATCAGGCCATACCAACTGCTTCCTATTTTGCATTGAAAGGTTTTAAAGTGATCAGCTGTCCTTGGCGTAAAGGTGAAGTTGCCCAACTTCAATGGCAGCAAATGAAACAAAATAATGAAAACTCAACACAACCTTTACAAAACAAATTTGGTGGTGTAATGCAAACCGTATGGTCTTCGGCCGAGCGTTTCCTCGATAGTTACAACAATCCAGAGCCCGAAAAAGAGACTGAAGCTGCCTGTTTCAAACAATTGATAGAGGCTTGGAAATCGGATAAAAAATAATCGTATGCGAATAAAATCGATCGATATACTGCGAGCGTTAACCATGTTCTTCATGATTTTCGTAAACGATTTGTGGACTCTAAACGGGGTTCCAAAATGGCTCGAACACGCACAATGGAATGAAGATTACCTTGGTTTTTCCGACATCATCTTTCCTCTCTTTCTGTTTATTATCGGGCTTAGCATTCCATTTGCTTTTGCAAGCAGAAAAGCAAAACAAGAATCAGATATTAAAATAGCCTTTCATATTCTAATCCGTTCGTTGTCGCTAATTATTATGGGCTTATTCATGGTAAATGGAGAATCGTTAAACGACGAAACCATGATTTTATCCGAAGGGGTATGGGATATACTTATGGCAACAGCCATGGCTCTTGTTTGGATCGATTGGAAACGAAGCAATGCCAGCAAGGCCTGGGGAACCATTTTTCAGGTTGTTGGAGCAATTATCTTGATACTGCTCGCCATCGTCTATCAAGGAGGCGATGATGGCAACGAATGGATGAAAATCAGTTGGTGGGGAATTCTAGGTCTATTGGGTTGGGCATATTTGGCAGGTTCGTTGGTTTATCTTTTTTCAAAAGGAAAACTCAGTGTACTTATTATTTCAGTATTGGTTTTCAACTTTCTAAATATTGCTGACCATGCCAATTGGATTCCTGATTTGAATTTTTTGGGTTCAATTTTTGGACCAGTGATTTCAGGTTCTGGGCCAGCTCTCGTTTCGGCAGGAATGCTTGCCTCCGGAATTTTGTTGCGAAATCAGGAAGATGAAAAACAACGAAAACTTGCCATCACTTTACTTTCCCTGACAATAATCTCACTTTCCTACGCTTTTATATTCAAACCATTATGGGGAATCTCGAAAATAATGGCAACACCTTCGTGGGTAGGAATCTCGTGTGCCATAGGATTTGCTGCAACTTACTTTTTATATGTATTGGCCGACCGAAAAGGAATTTCAAACTGGGCAAAAATCATTCGACCGGCAGGAACTGCAACATTAACTTGCTATCTTCTACCCTATTTCATTTATCCAATCAGAGATTTTTGTCATTTAGTTTTGCCCGAATTCTTAAGAACTGGATGCATTGGCATTGCGAAATCACTACTCTTTTCGTTGTTTGTAGTTTTACTTGCAGGCTGGTTTGAATCGAAGAAATTAAAACTCAAACTTTGATTTTTGTCAATTGTTAAAAAAACAGAATTCCTGTAAAAGAATTAATGGTATAAAATGGCTATTTTCGCTTTATGCAAGCGAGAAAGATTACATATTATCCAACCACACTAGAAGCCGTTCATCTGCTGGTTTTATTTATTTTCCTTCAGTCACTGGTCGATTTTCCTTTAGCACTATACGACTATAACCACGATACCAATTGGCTTTCGAACCCATGGATTAGCTTTATTTCTACATTTAGTATCACAACGTTCATTTTTTATTTTGGATTTATAAATTCAAGAAGCACCCTAAAACAGGTTTTTGCATTAAAATTATTTAACCCGCTTATTCTGATTTCAATAATAATTATTCTCCCCGCCTTGCAATATCTTGTTGGGTTTTTAAACATTGCAGTTGACAAAATACTTCCGGCACCACCTTGGTTTTGGGAACTGTTCGAACGCATTTTCGATAACCATTTTGGATTTTGGGGTGCAGCCTTAAAGGTTGTGATTATTGCCCCAATCATCGAAGAATCACTGTTCAGGGGAATAATAATGCACGGTCTGATGCGAAACTACAAAAGTGGATATGCCATTTTTCTTTCTGGACTTCTGTTCTCGGTGTATCACCTTAATCCTTGGCAAATGACTTACACCTTTTTTCTGGGTTTATTCCTAGGATGGCTTATGGTGAGAACACACTCGCTACCATTGACCATACTTGCACATGCCATTAATAACCTGATTGTTTTACTATCAATTACTTTTCAAAATGAATTGTCAAACCAACCGATCTTTAACCTACCACTTTTCCTAAATATTGGTATAAGTGTTATTGTTATGATTTTGGGAATTGCTTTAATTGTTTTTTTGACATTCGACAAAAAGAAGATAAGGTCAATGATTCGACCTCCTTTTGATTTTTGGGTTTGATTTCAAAACCTAACACGCCTAATAATCAGAAATTAACCAATACCGATTTCGTTTTCTTAAATGGGTTCAATCTTGGGATCAGTTCACCTCTTCGTATTCAGCATCGATTGTATGAGGTTCTTGACGGGGCTGTTGCTTCAGGTGTTTTCTTAATTTAAACGACCAGAGGATCTCGCCTACACCATAGAGGGTGACGATTGCACCAAAAAAGACCATCAACGTTTCAGCACTTTCGAAGGGCTTTGTTAACATTAAAAAACCCGACAAAAAAGCGATCAACCCTATAACAAAAAAGATCCACGAAAAACCCACTACTCTGCGCCCCAGAAGTTGTGACGAAAGCTGTGAGCCTCCGGCAATAATCAAAATAAAACCAATGATCACTATAAATGTTTTCATTATGAATGCAGGAAAAATCAACAAGATGACACCAAACAATATACTCATTACTCCCTTTGGTACTATTTCAAATGCACTCTGAGTTGTTTCTCTCCGAAATGTTCTAACAAGAAAATTGATAAGCCCATTAACAATTAATATTCCCCCAATAATCTGAACAATATATTTCTGAGCAAAACCCGGCAACAAAATAATGGTTATCCCCAACAACATTGAGATTACGCCACGAAATACTGATTTATTGGGATTTGCAGCTTTAAACGAAAACATGGTTGTTTGATTTTTGATTACAAAGGCAAAGATAATACAAATCAAATTGAGAGGTAAGTGAGAAATAAACTCACTTCCATATTTTGAGACAAACTTCACATACAATGCATATTGCTTCAAAAAAAAGAGGCAACCTTCTCAGATTGCCTCATATCTTATTATTTTATTACAAACGATTTCTTAAAAAGGACAATCTCCATCTTTGAAAATGGCATGTATTTTAATTTCTTTTCCATTTCCTGTTTCAGAAAATTCGTATTCAATATCTTCCAACTCTTTTTTGGACTCTAAAAGGTCTTCAGCAGCCTCGTCAATTTTACTTTCATCGGTTGGAAAATCGAATTCGGCAGTCATATCGCCCAAATAGCCTTCAACAGAGTAGGTTGCACCAGGGTTAAGCAGCAGTGTACATGTTCCTTGTACAAATTCGAAATATGTCCACGGATCTTGAGAGCCTGTAACTCTAAATTTCCCGCCCATCGAAGGGGTAATGCCTATAACGTTTCCAGGACAAGTAATGCTGATTACAATTTTATAAGGAACAAGCCCTGTTTTTGATTTTGCAACAAACTTAACAGTATCGCCACAAAAATTTGTCATATTCACTTCAGATGTTTCAATTGTGTATTGATTATCACCTTCCAATTTAAATTTTAATGAGGTTGCACTTGCTGGATAATTAAAAGCTCCAATATTCACAGTAAAAGGCAAACTAGGAAATGAAATACGTCCAGTTTTAACAACATCAGTACCATTTAATAATTTATACTTGAAGTTACCAGTTCCTGTTTGATTGAATTTCTCATGAACGTTTACAAATATTCCTTTTGTACATCTTAATACATTTTTTAGTTCTGTAGCAGAATATGCCTTAAACGAAACGGTATTTGCTTTTACTTCAATTTCTTTATTTGTAAGTTTAAATTCTTTGGTCTTTCTATCTCCCGAAATAAAATAATACCCTTCGAGTCCCCAATTTTTGTATAAACTTTCATTCAACGTGAAATTTGTTGAAGTTAATTTTCCAACTGGAGGAAGAGTAGCCCTAAAAACAGAGTAATAGCTTTTACCATTTGCATAACGAACTCCACTAAGCGCTTTCCATACAGGATCGTTATTCTTCTTGATAAGCGTGTTATTGAAATTCACATTAAAAGGCTCTGTTCCTGGACTTAACACTGCAGACTTAAGTTCCTCTGTTTTAAACAATTCAACTTCAACATCATAGTTCCCTTCTTCAGAAAAATACACCTCTACAGGAATGGCCTCATAACTTTGATCTTCGACATCAACAAAAACAGTAAACTCAACTGGATCACTTTCAGTTACTCTAACATTGGGATCGTAAGCCAACCCCAAACGACCTTTTGACGGTGTATAAACATCGTTTTTCTTACCGTTATAATCAACAATATTTGCAGCATCATCACCAAGCAGATACACGCTAATGTTTTTATCGGTAATATATTCACCCATAGAATCTACAAAGTGAAAGGTAAATTTCGTTTCAAAGAAGTTAAAGTCAAGAAGGAGAAGTGTAAGATCCTCACCTGTTTCTTTATCCTTCATCGGATTGTTGAGCAAATCGTTACAGCTATTTGTAACGAAAAGTGTAAGTACAAGTAATGCAAACACTTTTATCTGGTTAAAAACTTTTCTCTTCATAATTCCTTCCATTTAAAGTTTTTAGAAACTAATAATTTTATATGATAAACTAAATTTTACAATCGGGTAAAGATAATATTGACTAATTTGTGACTCGAACAATTTTTCTTGCCCATGGTCGGGGTTCGATGTTGGTGAAATTAAACCAGTTGTGACAATTGTTAAGTCGGGAGAACCCTGATAATAAGAGCCAAGTTCAAAGCCGAAGCCCAACTTACTGTCCTTGCCCAATGCTCGACCAAAACCAACACCTAAATATGGAGATATTCTCATACTTGGTGCAATGTCAAATTCAAAATCGCCAATCTTATCGGCAGCAATTACAATATCTCCATAAGGATATCCATTAATAGCTTTTCCTGTTGCATTAATATTAAAATTATTTAAACCAAAACCAGCTGCAACAAAAATGTACTTTAAAATATAGAAATCGTATAAAGCGGTTACAGATCCTGTTTTAGCCGTAATGTCTGCCAAATATGTAATATCTGATTCCGAGAAATCTTTTTGAGTTGAATATTGTAAATAGTCGAATCCAAGTCTGGCATCCATTCGTTCATGAAACTGGAAAACGACATCTCCTCCTAATCCCATTGTTGAACCTTTTATTGCTACACCAAGGTTCATGTTTTGAGCAAACCCTTGTTTAAATATTATTAGAACAAGGAAAGCTAAAATAATTGCTATTTTTTTCATTTGAATTTGAATTAATCTGGTTCAATTTTTTGAGTGCTGATTTATATTTGAGCAAATTACGACTTTAATCGATAAAAAATAAATTCAATCCGTTGTTTTTATGGTTTACATGTGATTTTTAGATGTGAATAAATATGATAAGCTCAACTAAAAATCGACATAATTATTTTGCGTCTTGCCCCTTGGTTTCTAAACTCACACAAATAAATACCTTGCCATGTTCCCATATTTAACTGATGATTGGAAATTGGAATAGTTATGCTAACACCCAATAAAGATGATTTCAGATGTGCCGGCATATCATCAGCACCCTCAATAATATGAGTAAAAAGTGGATGATTATCGGGTATCAGTTTATTCAAAAAAGACTCAAAGTCCAATCGAACATCAGGGTCAACATTTTCATTCAAGGTGAGTGCTGCACTGGTATGTTGCAAAAAAAGATTTACTAAACCCGTTTCTGGTAACTGCCCAATCTCTTTTTCAATAATAGAAGTTATCAAATGGTAACCTCTGCGGAGATGAGGCAGATATATTATTTGTTGTTGAACCATATATTTGTATCAGATTTTGATTGCGGCCATCGGTGTAAACTCTTTACAAAGAATTATTTGTACCAACTGGCATACATGGCATAATTGTTCGATATCCGTTCAACTTCGCCTTTCAAGAGTTCGGGGCTCATGTCTTTAATTTTCTTTGCAGGCGAACCGGCAAAAACACTTCCCGACTCTACAACCGTTCCTTTTGTAACAACTGCACCAGCAGCAATAATACTATTGCTATGAATAACTGCATCGTCTAAAACTACAGCATTCATTCCAATGAGGACATTATCGTGAATTGTACATCCATGAACAATGGCACCATGGGCAATCGAAACATTGTCGCCAATATTGGTAGGAGATTTTTGATAGGTACAGTGAATTATAGCCCCATCCTGAATATTCACATTCCTCCCAATTTTAATATAATGAACATCGCCCCTTACCACAGCACTGAACCAAACGCTGCAATCGTCGCCCATTTCAACATCGCCAATTATTGCAGCAGTTTCGGCAAGAAAACAATTTTTGCCTATTTGTGGTATTTTACCTTTTAATGGAATAATATGTGCCATATTTTTAAGTTTTTGCTGATATTTTTCTTCAATCATTGAACAGAAACAAAATAAAAGATAAAATGACATAAATCCTTTACTCTTTATGAAGGGAAAGTTAAAAATAATGTTGAAGTAATGGAAAAAACTGATCAATCTTGAATTTTCAGCATTGTTGTCTATTTTTGTTTAGTCAAAAACCTAACATTTATCATGTTTTTTTCTGATTTATGTTTATTTTCGGGCGGCAGAAAAAATTTAAATTCGGGCAAAACCAACAACACAAAAAAATTATGACTAAGGGTATGAGGGTAATTGAACTTGACGAAGTGTCCATTCGTTTTTCAGGTGATTCAGGAGATGGGATGCAATTAACAGGAACGTTGTTTTCAGATGCAACTGCATTGATCGGAAACGATATTTCTACGTTTCCCGATTACCCATCTGAAATCAGGGCACCTCAGGGAACTGTTGGCGGAGTTAGTGGTTTTCAGGTACACTTTGGCAACAAAAAAATTACTACTCCTGGCGATAAAGCTCACGTTTTAGTAGCCATGAATCCGGCAGCCATTAAAGCAAATGCTAAGTATCTGGAGTCAGATGCCACAATTATTTTTGACTCCGATTCCTTTACTGAAAAGAATTTTGAAAAAGGAAACTTTGCTACAAATGATCCGTTTACAGAATTGAACCTTATCGATCATTATAAAATTGGGGTTCCGATTACTCGCCTAACCAAAGAAGCTTTGATCGATTCTGAGATGGACAACAAAGCAGTTTTGCGAAGCAAAAACATGTTTGCCCTTGGGTTGGTAAGCTGGATTTTCGATCGCCCTCTCGATCTAATTGAAAAAGCACTTGAAGCAAAGTTTGGTAAAAACAAGAATGTATTAGATTCAAATATCGATGTGCTGCATGCCGGATACAATTACGGAATGAACATGCAACACGAAACACCACAATTTCTGGTTTCAGCAGCAGAACACATTGAAAAAGGGACCTACCGAAATATTAGCGGCAACAATGCCACAGCATGGGGGCTACTTGCCGCTGCAGAAAAGTCTGGGCTTGAATTATTTATCGGATCATACCCAATTACCCCTGCAACCGATATCCTTCAAGCTTTAGCAGACCGTAAAGATTTAGGGGTTAAATCTTTTCAGGCCGAAGATGAAATCGCAGGAATTTGTACTGCAATTGGTGCTTCGTATGCAGGAGATCTTGGCGTAACTTCTACCTCTGGTCCTGGATTGGCGTTGAAATCAGAAGCCATCAACCTTGCGGTTATGGCCGAATTACCATTGGTTATTATTGATGTTCAACGTGGTGGCCCTTCAACTGGGTTACCAACCAAAACCGAACAGTCTGATTTATTGCAGGCTCTTTGGGGACGCAACGGAGAAAGCCCAATTGTGGTTGTTGCCGCAAGCACACCCAGCAACTGTTTTGACTTTGCTTTTATGTCGGCAAAAATTGCTCTGGAAAGAATGACCCCAGTTATGCTGATGACCGACGGTTTTCTTGGAAACGGCAGCCAACCATGGAAAATTCCTTCAATGGCCGCTATGCCTTCGATAACCACCCGTGTTGCAAAAGATCCAACTAAATTTAAACCATATTTCCGCACCGACGAAACGCTCGCCCGCGAATGGGCATTCCCCGGAATGGATGGATTTGAACATCGAATTGGTGGCTTAGAAAAAGATGAGGCCGGAACGGTAAGTCATATTCCAGAGAACCATCAAAAAATGTGCGAACTGAGAGCTGAAAAAGTAGCACGTGTTGTAGATATGATTCCTAACATTGAAGTTATCGGAAGTCAAAAAGGAGAAGTGCTAATTGTGGGCTGGGGAGGAACATTTGGACACTTGATTACCGCTACCGACGAATTAGTTGCCGAAGGAAAAGCAGTTGGATTGGCGCATTTCAACTACATCAACCCGCTTCCGGCAAATACTGCTGAAGTGTTTTCAAACTTCAAAAAAATTGTGGTGTGCGAATTAAACCTTGGCCAGTTTATAGTTCATCTGCGCAATATGCATCCTGGGTTTACATACGAACAGTACAACAAGGTGCAGGGATTGCCCTTCTCAGTTACTGAAATCAAAGAAAAAGTGCTAAAAATGTTGGAGGAATAAATCATGACCGAATATAAATATACACCAAAAGATTTTAAAAGTTCAAGCGAAGTACGCTGGTGCCCGGGTTGTGGCGACCATGCTGTAATGAATGCCGTTCAGCGGGTTATGGCCGATTTAGGTTTGAAGAAATCGGACTATGCCGTAATATCGGGGATTGGTTGTTCTTCACGCTTCCCTTATTATATGAACACATTTGGCTTTCACACCATACATGGACGCGCTTCGGCTATTGCCAGTGGAGTAAAAAGTGCAAACCCAAAACTGCATGTGTGGCAAATTACCGGCGACGGTGACGCTCTAGCTATAGGTGGAAACCACTTTATCCACATGGTTCGCCGAAATGTAGACATCAACGTAATTCTTTTCAACAACAAAATATACGGTTTAACAAAGGGGCAATACTCACCTACAACCGATCGGGGTACAAAAACAAAAACTTCGCCTTACGGTACTGTTGAAGACCCATTTGTTCCCGGACAATTGGTATTGGGATCGCGCGGAACGTTCTTCGCACGCACCATCGACGGGAACATGAAAATGAGCCAAGAAATATATACCGAAGCGGCCAATTTCAAAGGAACATCGGTTGTTGAAGTATTGCAGAACTGCGTCATCTTTAACAGTGGAATCCACGAAGAGATCACAAAAGG
>Ga0209373_10002015_pt1 | contig 21597 bp, 10 predicted proteins | sample Higcelweek5metaG_FD_187173 | JGI IMG/M metagenome (GOLD analysis project Ga0209373, IMG submission 187173) | Freshwater pond sediment microbial communities from the University of Edinburgh, under environmental carbon perturbations - High... | ecosystem: Environmental > Aquatic > Freshwater >... | reverse complement strand
ACAGGTTCTGTTTCCACACTTTAAAGTCGTGAAATCCTCCGGGAATTACCTGATAAACATGAGCTACCTGATTGGCCACCATATAATCATGCGTTCTTTTACTGAAGGTTATCAGCCCATCTTTATCCCCGCACGAAATCCAGAGTAGTTTGAGCTTTTTCTTTGCATTTTCCACATTCGGCATCAGTTCTTGCGGCGATTTAGTATTAGGAGCAGAAGAAAAGCCACCAACCCAGGCAAAAGTATTTAAATTTCCCAAGCCAAAGTTCAGCGATTGTCCGCCACCCATCGACAGTCCGGCCAAAGCTCTGTTTTCCTGGTTCTTCAGTACCGGAAAGTTTTTTTCCACATAAGGAATCAAATCGTTGAGCAAGTCTTTTTCGAAAGTAGCAAAAGCCTGCACTTTAGGACCTTCCATAATATTGCCAATGGCACGATCGTCCTTCATTGCACGTCCGTTAGGTAAAATCACTATCATCGGAGCAATTTTTTTATCGGCATACAAATTATCCAAAATCACATGAGGATTTCCCTGATTGAACCATTCTTTCTCGTCGCCTCCAATACCGTGGAGCAGATACAGCACCGGATATTTTTTCGATTTTGAATATCCCGGAGGCGTATAAATCAACGCTCTGCGGATACTACCAACTGTAGATGAATTATAGACAATTGTGTCAATTTTGCCCCGTTGTATTCCGGCTCTCGGAACATCATAACCTTCAGGCGCACTTTTAAAATTTTGACTATTGGCAGATAGAAATAGTGATAAAATCAATGATAAAACTAAAAATTTTTTCATGGTATAACTGAGATTTTTTAAAATGTGATTATATAAGTTTGATAATAAATAAATTTTATTATTTAAAAACATATTTCTTCGAATACTTTTTAATATGCTAATTTATCTTTGAATCAAGGCTGTATGGTTCGTAAGTCCACATCAACCGTTGATTTAAATACTTTTCCTGATTTAATATATGAAGTGTTTTTCTTTAATATATACACTTGCCTTCCTAACATATCAAATACTCTGTTATCAATGTTTTCAGCATCTGAAAAAATTGGAGTGATGGCCGACAAACCATTCAAACCAAGCGTCAAAGTTGAATTTTGGTTCGATGCAACCGTAAGAAAAGCGCTGCACGAAGGCACAAGAGGTTCATTACCGGCAGTCACCATATTAAATGATGTAACTCCATTCAATGTTTGGAGCACATAGCTCCCCACTGGTGCTTTCTGAGTTAAATAAACAAGGCTAAAATTGTTTACATTTTGTCCGTGAGGTGTCGATACATTGCCCGAACCCGAAAACACAAATGTTCCGGTTCCTTTTACAAGTACTCCCGTATTTGCCGGAATTACATTTCCCTGAATTGTAGAGCAATTCACCGAATTGCCCGCATACTGAAGTGTATATACTTCCACTCCTGAAGGAATTGTCGCTTCAAAAGGTAACACCAGCATATCGTATCCGTTAATAGTCTTTGTATAACCGGCATTGGTGGCAGTGAAAGCAGTTGGAGAATAAAAATCACCAGTGTTATCGACCAACTGTAGCTGGCTGCATGTTGTACCCGACACAACATTCGCATTTGTGTTGGCAACTGCGGGGTTTACAACATAAATGCAATTTTTATTGGCAGCCAGGGGTCTCCAATCCTGAGAAGCATCTACCGAAGTAGTTGCCGAGAAATCGAGTAAATTTGTAAATGGGTTTTCAATACAATCAAGCAAATAACTATCTCCCTTGCTGTAAACGCCCGTGAACTTATACAAACCTTCGTTCACAAAACGGAAGTACACATCACCCAGCGTAAGATACAAAATCGACGAATAGTTACCATTGGTGATACTCACAATTCCTTTACAACCATCAGGCAGAGTCGTTTTCGACAAATCGAAAATCCAGTCGAAATTTCCACTTTGCGGAAGGGCGAAGCTACCATAGTTTTTCGAGCTTAAATTTCCTGCATCGTTTACATAATACAATGTGGTATTGGCAGATGTATAAAGATTAGCTGAGCTAAGTTTGTTGACACGCAAAACAAGCTGGTTGTATTGTTTATCAATTTGCAAATATCCATTGGCTGTGGTTTTGTTAGAACTTATAAGAGGACGGTTCACATCGAGTGTAACAGCTTTACCGGACATTTGATAGTCTGTCCCAAAAGCAGAATTTGTAACGTTCAGATTTTCAATTTTATTGGAACGACTTCCATGCATTTGAGAGACCTCACGTACACTGCTTTTTTTGAACACTATAGTATTAATGCTTGAAGCACCGATTAAAACCTTTGGTCTGCAAGCCTCCTCCGACAGCACGATAGATTCTTCCGAGAAATTTATCGTTTCGGTAGTGCTCACCTTATTTCCTCCTAATGTATAAAAAGGCAAATCCATTGTAAGATTATAATTATCAGTCGATGTATTTGCAATCACTACCATCACGCTATCACCCGTCACAGACATATACGACGATCCCAGTAACTTATTTGACGCATCGTTCCAGTTGCATTCTACACGTGTGGCGCCGGTGGTGTATTTGGCAAATTGCGAAAGGATATAACCCCGTTTTGTAATTTCGCCCGAAGTTGTGCCATACTGTCCATCGCCTAACATGGCATAATACCGTTTTGAAGCATAATGTATCCATGCATTTGTGTTGGCCAACATTGCATTGTTCACCGCATTGAAAAACGTAAAAGCATCAGTACTCCATACGAAATCGCGCGCAGCTACAGAAGCATTTGAATTCCAGTTAATTAAAAACTCCGTCATCCATGCTTCTTTGCCCTTGCTTTGCAACTGTTTGAATCCGCTCTGGACAGCTCCATACTGGTGTCCACCATAGATATCAAAAAACGGATGGACATCATCGGGCAATAAAGCATTAGCATAATTATCAGACATGCCAACACTTTCGGGAGCTATGACTTTGCAATTTATTCTATTTCTATGATTTTTCAGGAAGTTGGCAATTTGAGCAGGCGACCAGATACATCCGGCATAACTTGCTCTTTCATCCGGCTCGTTCTGTATAGAAATGGCATCCAACTCCACTCCATTATTGCGAAGATAACTCACAAAGTTGTCCAAATAATTAGCATAATCGGCATAATACTCCTCTTTGAGGGACGTTGTTTGCTGTACTCCATTCGCATCGGTATAAACAGCATTTATCGTATTGAAGGTTTTCCATTCGGCCGGCATCGACCACGGGCTGGCAAAAAGAGTCAATCCCAATGACTTTGCCAGTTTTGCTGTTGATACACACTGCCCCCAGTTCGATTCGCCAATCGGAATATAAATGCGCATGATGTTCAGTCCCAAATTGCTTCCTTTGCCCCATACCTGACGTATTTCATTTTCGGACATATGGCCGTAATTAAACTGAGGACTATTTACAAAACCTCCGGAACCACTTACTTTCTGATAAGTTATTTCTTTGTTTACCCGAAGGGATGCATCCTGGGTTGTAGCGTTTGCAAAACCAGTTACAGCTATCAGTGTTGTTATAATCGAAATTTTTCGAAGGGCATTATTCATGATTTTTTTATATGGAACAATCTGTTCCGCGATTAAAGGTTATTATTGAAGATAAGGACTGATATTCGACAGAAAAGCTATTTTACTTTCAAAATAGAAAGCATTTGCGCAGCGTAGCGCTTGCCCAATTCGCGATAACCTTCGGCTGTAAAATGCAAATGATCAGGCGCTCCGCTGCATCCGGCAGAAGGAATAACATAAGCATTGGGTATAACCTGAGGTAAAGTGGCTATGATAGCATTCATGCTTGCACATGCTCCTTTTTGGTCAGCATTCACTAATTCACCGGCCAAAAGCGGTACTTTTTTAGGATTTAATTTTAGGTCTTTCATCAGATTATCGTACACCAACTTCACTTTTTTAGTCCAAAGTGTATCGTTCGTATTCGATTCGCCCTGATGCAGCAGTATACCTTTGATAACTCCTGTTTTTTGAGCCACTTTGCCCATCTCAACTAAACGCGCGTATGGATTACCATCGTACTGGTTTATCATCCCTATCATCCACGATGGCGCTGTAGCCACATAGGATTGATAATTACTTTTGTCGAAAAGTTCAATTTTGCAACCACCAATGGCCACATTAATCACACCTACTTTTACTTTTTCGGGCAGATTAGCCACCAATGTCCGGCCAAAATAATCTGCAGGCGTCAAACCCGTATTGCAGCGACACAAAGGTGGAACAGCAGTGTACCAGTTGCCTTTAGTGCGTCCTGTCTTATCGCAATCCACTGTCGACAAAACCCTGAAACGCGGATCGATATTTACCGTATCCTGAGCCTGAATACGGGCATTACCTTCCATGTTCGATTGTCCCAAACAAAGGTAGATATGAAAGTTTTTGTCCTGAGAAAAAACCTTGGTTACCGAAAAAACCAAACCTGCAAAAACGAGTAAAAAAGCAATTTTTGTTTTCATTTTAAGTATTAAAATATTGATAAGTTACATAGAAAATGAGGGTAGATATTCAATATTCTGACGATTATCCACCATCCTATTTGTTCCTAAAAAACAGGAAATAAAGTTCCTGCTTTTATCTAAATTTTAGTTCTGTTTTTAAGTAAAGATGTTGTAAAAACAGATAGAATTTAAGTGTACACTTACTTCGCCCAGGCTTGTCCATCGGGTGATCGGCGCCATTTAAAGTAAGTATCCAATACCTTTAATGACTCAAAACTTGGAACAGGGCCTATCTGCGGACTTTGTTTAAAGTACATGAGAACAGGATTTTTATCGGAATAGGCAGGCCATTCGGGCAAGCCGTTTCCGTTGGGCGTTCCGTATTTGGTAAAATTTGTCCAATAAGTAGCCATGGCATCCGAAATTTCCAGATCACTTTTCGTTGTCTGAGGATTAGATGCATCGAGGTTATTAAAAACATACGCCACTTCCTGTCCATGCGGAGACCCTGAATCGTACTTAGGTGAGTCACTCGGATACTCGGGATGTTGATCGAAATAATAGAAATAGACTTTCGATTTTCCTGTTCGCGACTGCAGATTGGCCCAAGCCCAGGTTTGCCATCCGAAAGCTGCATCGCGGGCTAAATCTCGTGCTGTTTTCGGCACTGAATTTTCGCCTACAGGATATGCTTTTAGCAGCGCATCAGCGAATTTTCCATAGCGGACTCTTACCCCTTTTTCGTAATCGACAGGAGTTCGGGGCGGAGAAAAACTTGCTCCTTCATCGGAATTGTAGCCTATTAAAACCGCCACATCGTTATATTTTCCGGCTTCATACAATTTATACTGATCGTCGGGTATCACTACGCCATCGGTAATAGGCCATCCTCCACCCATTCCAAATCCCGAAGGTACTTTATCGGATGGCAGTTTTCGTAAATCGACTATTGAAGTTGCTCCGGCTTTTTGTACATAAGCCACTCCATCCGCTTCTGCCTGTTCCAGGGTTTTCACGTTTTCGCCGGGATAAGTGGTGGCACGTGTTGGTCCGAATGAGCCTCCGCTCTGCGAAACAGCACCACGAAACAATCCTTTTGCCAAAGGGGAAGCACACAACATGCTCACCGAAATTCCACCTGCCGATTCTCCGAAAATGGTTACCTTGTCAGGATCGCCACCAAAAACCGCAATGTTTTTCTGAATCCACTGTAGGGCAGCAATCTGATCAAGAATCCCGTAGTTTCCTGAGACACCATCGGGATTTTCGGAACTCAACTCAGGATGCGCCAGAAAACCAAGCTGACCTACGCGATAAGCTATACTAACAAGAATAACTCCCTTTTTAGCCAGCTTTTCGCCATTATATCCGGCTTCAGAGGTAGAGCCAAAACTAAAACCGCCACCATAAATCCACACCAACACGGGCAATTTCTCCCCGGCCGACTTAGCCGGCGACCAAATATTGAGGTACAAACAATCTTCACTTTTTCCTGAAGGGGGATTGCCACCCTGCATAGGTGCCGGAGCAAATTTCACTGTTTGTTTCACCCCATCCCATTTTACAGGAGGCTGTGGAGCGCGCCACCTTAATTCACCCACAGGCGGAGCTGCAAAAGGAACTCCTTTGTACACCGTCAACCCATTTTCAAAAATTCCCTGAACTAAACCTTCGCTTACTTTTACCGGCGATGGTTGTTGTGCAAAACCCATTGCAGAACAAATTACAATGCATGCTGCGATTAAAAAATTTGATTTTTTCATAAATGATTATTTATTGAATTGGTTTCAGAACAGCTGCAAAACCACCTCTACGAAGCATTTTTACATCTATTGTCGATGTTTTATCAACCACCAGATATTGGGTATGGAAGTCTTTGTCGTGCTTGCCGTCTGCTATCAAAGTAAGTTGATATTTCACCCCTTCGGACAAAAATCCGAAAGTTAGTTTCTTTGTTTTTTCACGCATATTATCAGCACTGATTCCTCCGATATACCATTCGTTGCCTTTTTGGCGGGCCATTACAATATCCTTTCCGGGAGTTCCTTCAAGCAGTTTTGTATCGGTCCAGGTGTTCGGCACTTCTCTCAGGAAGTTTTTAGGAGCATCGGGCAGTTCGTAATAACCTGATGGACGATCGGCCATATGCTGAAGGGCTGACTCGAAAACAACACTAAGTGCAAGTTCATGTCCATAAGAAGTGGTGTGCGGAAACTGCGAATTGGTGAACGTTACCGGAGTGTAATCCATTGCACCCACTACATTTCGGGTAAAAGGCAAAATTGTATTGTGCTCGGGCGCAGTAGTTGTAAATTCCGGTCCATTGTTGTACCACTCAGCTCCACGCACGCCTTCGTATGTCATGAGGTGCGGATAAGTGCGGGCCCATCCACGGGGCACTAGGCAACCATGAAAATAAACCATCATTTCAAATTTGGCTGCATCCTCCAATATATCGAGGTAATATGCTATCATATCTTGTTTTTCGCTCTCGAAAAAATCAATTTTCACTCCTGCAACACCCATTTTTTTCAGTTTGGCAAACTCTTCCATTCTGTTTTCATGCGTCAGCATCCTATCTTTGGGAGTAGACGAAACCCAGGTGTGATTGCCACCGGAGTTGTACCACATCAATGGTTTTACTCCTAAAGAGTGAATGTATTTCAGTGCATCTTCCAGATTTCCACCATTGCTCATAGCGTCCCATTCCCAATCGAGCAAAGTGTAAGGCCAGCCCATCGATGCAGCCAGATCGGCAAACTCACAAACCGTTTTGTAATCCTTCGTTCCATGATTGCTCGACCAGTAATTCCACGATACAATGCCCGGCTTTATCCAATCGGTATTTGCCACAACGGAAGGAGAAGAAACATCGTCAACAAGCGTTGATTCCACAATATCAGCTAAACTTCCGATCATCACCACGCGCCATGTCGATTTCCACGGGAGTGTGATGGTTGGTTTCGATTCACCAAGTCCTCTTCCGTTCCATTGGTCAGGAAAAGTTGTTTTGTACTTGTTCTTATCGGCTGCGTTCGATAATTTTGTACCGCAATAATTCCTGTTCAGATCGGCTTCGTGAATCAGGTACCAGCAGGCATTATCCTGTGTATTAAACAATGCCGGATAAGCCCAATCCTGCTGAATACTTCCATCCTTCATTGATGTATACAGCGCTTCATTCGCCGGATTAAATTTCTCCAACCAACGTCTCGTGCTATCGGGGATGGCATAAGTAGTCAGCTCATCGTTCATCACAAAAGAGCCGGATTTCTCCGGAAATTCGTATCTGAAAGCTATCCCGTCGTTATAAGCTCTGATAAACAGATTCATTTTTGCTTTGCCAGAATTTTCGAACGCAACTACCGTTTCATTGGCTGAGTTGCTACAACTAGTTCGTTTGCCATGTAATGCAGTATAATTCTCACTTATCAATGTTACTTTACTATTTTTCAAATATTTAAGCTCTTTCGAAAAATCCTGATCGGCACGGGAAAGCCCAAGCGTTATTTGAGGAATGGCTTCGGTGGTGACTCCGTTATTGATATAACTCACTTTTAGATACCACTCGCCGCTCTCTCCATTTTTTGTGTTGAAAAGACCAATATTTATTTTTTTGTCAGGAGAAACAACTGTTACTTTCTGAGCAAATAAATTGAAAGAACTAAAAAAAGCAAGAATTACTAAAATTCTAAATTTCATTTACTTACAGTTATTTTTGTTGTTTTTAAATTTTTGCTATCAGAACTATTGCCATAATACACTTCGTATTCGCCCGGAGTCACCATCATTTTGCGCTGACTCCAATCGTAAAATTCGAATGATGAAGCAGGAAGGTCAATGGTCACATTAGCTTTCTCTCCGGCTTTCAGAGCGACACGTTGGAAGCCTTTGAGCGTTTTCAACGGGCCGTCCACATCGTTCACTTTGCGTACATACACCTGTACAATTTCCGTTCCCTGACGTTTGCCTGTATTGGAAACAGGTATCGTTATTTTTACCGCTTCGTTGGCTTTTATGGTTGGTTGGCTCAGTGTAGCATTGCCAATAGCAAATTTGGTGTAGCTCAATCCGTAGCCGAAAGGAAACAAAGCATCATTCATATATCGATAAGTACGTCCTTTCATCGAATAATCTTCAAAGTCTTTTAACTGTTCAGAACTTTTGTAAAAGGTGATAGGAAGCTTGCCTCCGGGATTATAATCACCGAAAAGCACATCGGCTACAGCCTGTCCGCCCGATTCGCCTGCATACCATGCCTGCAGAATGGCATCGCAGGTTTCTGTTTCGGGAGTCAAAGCGATAGCTGAGCCTGAGCAATTAACGAAAATCACTTTCTTGCCTGCTTGTTTCAACGCTTTCAGACAATTACGCTGTACAGCAGGAAGATCAATATTGGTGCGGTCGCCTCCTTTGAAGCCCGGGTAATTCACCGGCATTTCTTCGCCTTCAAGATTACCGGAAAGTCCACCCACAAACACCACTGTTTCGATTCCTTTGAGTTTTTCAAGCAGTTTGGTGTAATCCACATCCATCTCTCTTCCGAAATCCAGTTCGATATTTGCCTGCCAGTCGTTCTTTTGAGCATATTTAATCTCAATTTTATATTTTTTACCGGCTTCTACCTTTACAGGAATGCGCGAAGACAATGTACGCCAGTTGTTGTAAGTCTGAATGGTTTTTCCGTCCACTATCAATTCAAAAAAGCCTGTTGCACCACCTTTGAATACCAGTTCTTCTGATACTTTAGGTGTGAATTCCGCTTCGAACAAAGCCGAAAAACCTTCGAGCTTCACCCCGGATGCAAACTCGTGTTGACCGGCTGTCGTCATTTTTATCGGATTGGTAATCTGAACAGTCGTAACAGGGCTTCCAGTGAGGTCAGGATTGTTCCAATAAGTCACTTTGAATCCTTTTTTACCGCCGAAAGAAAGCTGATCAAAAAAACTTTGCGTTACCTTATCTTCCACCAAATCGCAACCTTTGTCATATACTATTTTACTATCGGATATTTTTGTTTTGATGCCATCCAAAATAGAAATAGTGCGTACTGGCGTTCCGTTGTAATTTCCCCAAAGCATAGGTTTGTCGTTGGCATTAGGGCCGATCACCGCAATTTTTTTCGATGATTTGGAAAGTGGCAATATGTCTTTTTTATTCTGAAGAAGCGTCATGGTTTCGCGCGCCATGTCCAACGCCAACTGACGGTGTTCGGCATTATTGAGCACCGATGCAGGTATTTGCGCCCATGGCACAATGGCATCATCATCGAAATCGCCCAATTCGAAACGTCCTTTGAGCACACGCATCAGACTTTTGTCAATAGTCTCTTCCTTAATCAGGCCTTTTTTAACCCCTTCTGGCAATGTTTTATATGGATAATTTTCCCAAACACATTCCACATCGGTTCCGGCCAATACCGCTTTGGAAGCAGCGTGCACTTCGGTGGACGATACTTTGTGCGAGGTGAAGAAGTCGGTTACGGCACCACAATCGGAAACCACAATGTATTTAAAACCCCAGTCGTCACGCAGGATTTGTTGCAAAAGACGCGTGCTACCACAGCAAGGCTCATCGTCCAATCGCTGATAAGCACACATCACCTGACGCACATCGGCATCCTGTACCAGCGATTTAAAAGCAGGAAGGTAAGTTTCCCACAATTCGCGCGGATCCACATTGTTCAGATTCAGTTCATGACGGCTCCATTCCGGTCCGGAATGAACAGCATAATGCTTGGCACAGGCCAATAATTTACGATATTTAGCATCATCAGGCCCCTGAAGACCTTTCACCACCTGAACTCCCATGCGTGAAGTCAGATAAGGGTCTTCACCGTAAGTTTCCTGTCCACGTCCCCAGCGAGGATCGCGGAAAATATTGACATTGGGTGTCCACACCGAAAGACTAAGGAATCGTTTGTTCTCATTGCCGCGTTTCAGCCAAAGATTATATTTTGCGCGCGCTTCATCCGATACCGCATTGTAAATCCGGTACAATAATTTATCGTTGAACGAAGCAGCCATCCCAATCGGTTCAGGGAAAACGGTCACACTATCGTTGTTGGCAAATCCATGAAGCGCTTCACTCCACCAATTGAATTTTTTGATGCCCAAACGTGGTATAGCATCCGACTGATCGCACATCAACGTGGCTTTTTCTTCCAGCGTTAATCTGGATATAAGATCTTTTGCCCGTTCATCCGAACTCAGATTCGGATTCTGATAGGGTAATTGACCCCATAACTGTGCCGAAATCAATAGACTTACGACAAATAACAACTTGATTTTCATATGTTTTATTTTTAAAGTATTATAATAAAATATTAATCTGTTTTAATTTGTGATGCAACTACCACTATTCATTAGCTTTAACTTGGATTTTCTTACCTTTGTAAATAACTTTTGTTTTTAAGGTACTCGTTGCCATCCCCACTCCTTCTGATTCGTTTACAAACACAATATTAAAAATCCGTTTCTGTAAACTGCCGTCAAAATCTCCCAGTTTGCTGGCAATCGTGAGCGTATTTTTCTTATCAATCCATTTGAATGAAATAATTGAATATTTACCCTTCTCGTAATTGTAATTATCGCCTTCATCTTCATATAAATCGAATTCAGCATCAGCTCCTTTGTATATACGGATTTCGAGTGTGTCCGATTTTTCAGCACTGTGCTGAATAATTTTCCCCATAGGGATGATGGATCCTGCTTTTACAAAAAGAGGAATTCTATCCAATGGAGCATCCGCTTTTATTGTCTGTCCGCCCAAATAATGTTTTCCTGTCCAGAAATCGAACCAATCCGAAATTTTTGGCAGATACACATTCCATTGACTTACATTGGGTTCGGTTATCGGAGCTGCTAAAATTGATTTTCCAAACATATACTCGAACTTACTGCTCAGCGCCGCTTCGTCACCATTAAAATCCATCACCAAGGGGCGCATAATTGTTGAACCATTTTTGGTTACCTGCCAGGCTTCGGAATAAATATAAGGAAGCAACCGATAACGCAAATTCAGCATTTTACGCATATTGTCCTCTACTTTTTCACCATACTTCCAGGGTTCGGTTTCTGTTTGATAACCATGCATACGAAAAATCGGATTAAACGCTCCCCACTGATACCAACGGGTGAGCAATTCGTGGTATTTTTCGTCGGTATATTGGGAATGTCCCGGACGGAAAAAACCGCCGATATCAGTTGTCCAGTAAGGAAATCCGGTGATAGTAAAATTCAGTCCCGCCACAATCTGATTTCTGAATACATCCCACGTGTAGCCAATATCGCCCGACCAATTGATAACACCGTAACGTTGTTGTCCCGAAAAAGCCGAACGGGTAAGTATGCAAACACGTTTATCAGTCGACGTCTCGCGCTGTCCTTCGTACACAGCCTGACTCACCATTAAAGGATAAGTCAAACGAAAAAAATCTCCGGCGCCAATATGCGTTTTTTCGCCTTTCAACGCATCGTTCTCAGGCTCTACGGCATCCATCCACCACGAGTCAACACCATAATCGAACATATTTACTTTGAGCGTATTCCAGTATTCATTCCGGGTTTCCGGATTGAAATAATCCAGCCATTTGGTATTGGGAACAAAACGGTTTTTTGCTACATACTCCTTCCCTATTGTTGAATTTTTATCAGGATTTGACCAAATGGAAATATTAAAATGCGCATTTAAATCGTGTAATTCTTTTATAAAACCGGCAGGATTTGGGTAATTTTTTTCATCAAATTGCGGAACGCCCCAACCACGGCTACCCCAATACTGCCAATCCTGCACAATGACATCCAGCGGAAGGTTTCTTTTGCGAAACTCTTTAACTGTCTCCACTAAATGCGTACCCGAAGTGTAACGTTCGCGGCATTGCCAGAATCCATAGGCCCATTTGGGAAACATAGGCGCATTGCCTGTTAAATTGCGGTAAGTGGCAATCACATTATCGGCTGATGGGCCATAAAACACGACATAATCGAGCGCTTTTGCAACAGGCGAACGAAAAGTAGTTGTGTTGCTACTCTGCCTCCACGACAATGCAGGCGTATTGTCCGATTTACAAAGCACCTGCACCTGATGCTCACCAGCTTTGAGGTATACCAATGTTCCTGAAGTTGGTGGAAGCCACATATTGGTCTGATCTATAACAGGTTTTCCGTCAACAACAACAAAATGACGATTACCCATACTGCCTAAATCCAAAAATATTGAATACTCGCCGTCCACAGGCACATTGAATTTTCCGAGGTACAAAGATTGGTTTTGAGATACTTTCTGAGTACCCGAAGTAGTTGTAACTTCTGCCATTTGGTTGTTTCCTGCGGCTGACTGATCTTGCTTTTCGAGCCCTATAAAGTGGTCAGTTGGGTTAAAATCGGTGAGTCCGTACTGATGCCAAAGCAAGCCATAACCTTTGCTTGAATAGATAAAAGGAATTGCAATTTGCGAGTTCACCTGCGTCAACCGACGGGTAATGTTCTTCAAATTAAATTGTCCATCCTGAAATTGTCCAAGGCCGAAAATAGATTCGTCGGTGGGCGACTCGAAACTCTGCTCAACAACAAAACAGGGTTCTCCCTGAATGGTATCGGGCAAAAGCTTTCGGGAACCTTCATTTTCAGTCAGAAAAACCTTACCGGCATTGTCGGCATAAGTCAGTTTTCCATTGTTTTTGTCAATCGATACTGTGATTTTTGAAGTTTTTATTTCGAGATTAGAAGGAGAATCAGCTACCCTGAAGCCTGGAGTTTTATTTTCGGGAGTAAAGACAAACTCGGGTAGATTTCCTTCGGAAAGCTTAAAAAACTTTATTCGAACAGCATTGTCGGCCAAAGGAATAATACTAAGTGTCCCATCCTGAAAAGTTACATTCAGCTTACCGGGCAGCTGCTGAAATCCTTTCACTACCTGCCCCTGGCAAAGTAACGGAAAAAGAATGAACAGGAGTAAATAATTTTTTAACCTCATTGTAAATCTCGATTTAGTGTATTAATTACAGTTATTTTAAGTAGATGATTGAGCTATAGAATAAAACTCTTTTTTGTTTTACTTCACCGGACTTATTCTGTAAAGTCCCGCACCATGTTGTTTTAATTCCTGACCGAATGATCCGTTAAATACACCCAAATCTTTGTGAGCCCACAAATCACGCACTTTGGCTTTTCCTTTGATGCCTATTGATTCAAAATTGACCGATACTTTACTTATTTCCGGCGTATCTTCAATTCCTTTGCTCACCATTACCCCAAATACCACCGAACCCGGATCTTTTGTTACAATTCCTTTGGCAGTAAATGTTTCATATCCTTCGGGTAAATCGTAAATGATTACCGATTTGGCATGAGCTCCAATTCCGGTAACCGGCTGATTGTCGATGATGATCGGTTGATTGTCGCAAGTACGGTTGACATGCACATCGCCCCAACCGGAAGTGGCATTGATCCATTTCAATTGGGTAAGGCTCAAATCACCATTAGGTCCGTGCAATACAGGATCAGCCCAAATCACATGATCCCAATCGAATCCATTGCCTCCGTCCTGTACAAACAAGACGAGTTTTTTACCTCCTTTAACCGAAACATTAACTTCCTGCGAAGCTCCTTTTCCGGCAATTACCGGGCTGGCATAATCGGCATTGGAGAAATCAATATTGTCGCCTTTGCTTTGTGCATTAAATAATGCCACATATTTGTCTTTGCTTCCGGGAACATCAGCCACCCATGCTACCAGATTTTTATCGCGATATACCTGACGGTTGTTAGAGCTGTTTTGATTCACTTTCAGCATCTCAGGATTGGTCAGCATTTCTTTTGTAAAATCGTCCAATTTGGTCATATCGCCTCCAAAAATAAGTGGTGAACGACCGATAGCCCAAAGACTCATCAACGTATATTGTTCTTCTTTGGTAAAATTTGTGGGACGATTAAATTCGACCATTCCGATGGGCAACATATCAGCGTCGGGGAAATGTCCCGCACCACGATAGGGAGTCCACGCATCCAAACGTTCGAACATGGCAAGCAGCAATCCCCAACGATCCCAAAAATCGTCGGTAATGCGCCACATATTGGCATGATTCATTACGTGTTCACCCATTTTCACCGGAGTAGCTCCCGGCGATAGACTCAAAACGATAGGACGACCGGTTTTATCGATAGCTTTCCGAAGTGCTTCAATTTCTGCCTGTTGAATTTTATCATACGGGCGGGCAATATCATCTACTTTGATAAAATCCACACCCCAATCAGCATACATTTGAATAATAGAATTGTAATAAGCCTGTCCTTCGGGTTTTGTGGCATCTACGCCATACATATCAGGATTCCATGAACAGGTAGAACTCTTGATGGCAATATCCTGCGCTTTTACATTGGTACCCAATACCGGAAGATTTTTATTCACAGCCTGTCGGGGAATCCCACGCATGATGTGAATGCCGAATTTTAATCCTTTCGAATGTACATAATCGGCAAGCGGTTTAAATCCTTTACCATCGGCCGCCGAAGGAAATTTCTTCAGACCCGGAGTTAAGCGTCCGTATTCATCCATGGTAAGAATAGCTCTCGGATTGTACGAATGACCTTTTGATTCGGGTTCGTACCACTGAATATCCACTGTAAGATATTTGTATCCGCTTGGCAAAAGGTATTTGGCCATAGCATCGGCCTGCTCTTTGATTTGTTGTTCGGTTACAGTTGTTCCGTAAATATCCCAACTGTTCCAACCGAGTGGTGGGGTAGCAGCGTATTGCCAGTATTTTGGATTCGTTTGCTGTGCATACACGAGACATGTGCTTAAAACAATAAACAAGAAAATTGACTTAAGGTGTTTGAATACCATAATATATTGATTTTTATATTGTTGTGTGCCAAAGTAATAAAAAGAGCTGTTAAACTCATTTATTTACACTAGAAATTATTCTTCAAAAAATAAAATACGAATTAAATATCTACATTATTTATCTGATAATAAGAGTATCGACATTTTACCTTTTAGTTCTTTTGTTCTTCGAACCTCCACCAGTCAAAATTAAATAAATCTTTTTCTCCCTTAAAAACAAAGTAAATATCATGAACGCCGCTTATATTCTTCACATTAGTGGTGATAGTTTACCAGATATCATCCTTATCAAAAGCAGCATCGTTAACTAAAACATCTTGTGTTTTAATATATTTACATTACACATATGGGTTATGGACATTAACTTTAGTCGAAATACTTATTCAATTTTAAAAACAATAGATGTTGCAAAAGGCATTTTCTCAGGACAAGTAATCGCCAAACCATCAGTTTCAACCTTCCATTGCAATTTTCCATTGTAGCCAAGTAGTTTTACCGATTTAATAGCTTTGTTCATGTATTTTGCATCGGCACCCAACGATTTAATTTTCAAGGTAGAACCCTGACCAGGCACATTCATACAAAATGCGTAGAGTGCACCATTTTTGCCAACAGTAAAACGAATATCCTGAGCATCGAATTTGAATTCAGCGTGTTTACGATTCAAAGCGCCACTGGGCAGTTGTTTTAATTTACCATCAACAATTTCGCCTTCGCCGGGAATCTTCCATGCATGACTTCCATAAACAGCTTCGCCGTTTCGGCGCATCCATACGCCTACTTCCTTTAGCATTTGAACAGTTCCTTCGTCCAACGATCCATCGGGCAAAATTGCAATGGAGATGGCCGCATTCCCATCACGAGCAATGGCTTCGATGACATAACGAATCATCATACCCGAGTTGTAAGTGAAGTCGGGAGCATAGAACCAATCACCAACGGGTGTTTCCCCAATCCATGGTTGGTCGGTTTTTATAGCAGCAGGCAAACCAAACTCTTCTGTATTCACAGTTCCATTGGTCTTATCGCGAAATTTAACGATACTGAACGTATTCACCTCACCGCGTTTTTTGAACGTACGGTTGTAATAATCGGCTATAACTAAAGGCATTGTATTCGCTGTTACTCCCATCCCGGTGCCGTTACCGGTAAATGGTCCCTGAACAGTGCCATCTGTATAAATAAAATCAGGATCGTAATGTTCTACTACATCCATCATACGCAATGCCCATTGTGTGGTGTACCATTTGGCGTAATCCAGATGATTTGTGAAAATGCCAGCAGGTGGAGGTGACCAACCTGATGCTGCCGCTTTTGTCACACCTTTGTATTCTCGTAAATCAATACCATAAAGCAAACGGGGATCGTAGCCTTCCCACCATTTACCTTTTCCATCGGCAAGTGTCAGGTTTCCATCATAAGGAACTCCTTTTTTGTCCCCTTCAATATCGCTACCAAATGCGGTTTGCCACCACCACCAGGTATACTCGTGGTGAAAGGTTACACCGTAATGCATACCATTAGCACGGCAAGCTTTTGCCCATTCCCCCAACAGATCGCGTTTTGGCCCAATATTTACAGAATTCCAAGGTTGATATTTAGAATTCCACATATCGTAATTGTCGTGATGTACACCCTGTATCATCAGAAAACGGGCACCTGCCTCTTCGTAAATTTTGGTTAGTTTAGCCGGGTCAAGCTTTGTTGGATTCCAATCGCGCAAAACTTCCTTATAACCAAGCTCTGATGGATGACCGTATCTTTTCAAATGGTTATTGTAGGCTCTGTGTCCCGGTTTATAAAGATTACGAGCATACCAGTCGCCACTTTCGCCAGCCGATTGCGGGCCAAAGTGTACCCAGATACCAAACTTTGCTTCACGTAACCATGTAGGTTCACCCGGATAGTTTTTCTCTATCGATTCCCAGGTCGGTTCGTATGGACCTGAAGCTATTGGGATTTCCAACTTTACTTCAGGAAAATTTTTCCAATCGCCCACAACTGTACTATCTATCGGTTGCTTTGCTGGGATGGAAGGAAACGGAGGAAGCAAATAAGATTCTGAGCTTGTTTTTGTATTCGCTTTTTTATTTTGGGCGCTTAAACCTATAGCTGAAATCAAAATAACAAATATAATTCCTAATTTTATTTTCATCATCTATTTACTGATATTTATTTAGTTATATAAGAATCAAATCAGAGTCTAACTTTTATGCTTTTGCCTGAATATGTTACAGTTCTATGGATGTTCTTTCCTGCTGCTACGACTACAATATTAAACTTCCGTTCAGTAAGCATTCCCGGAAACAAACCTTTACGATCATTCACTGTCAACGTTTTTTTTGCATCGTTCCAGGTAAATTTAATTGTTGAAAATGCTCCTTTTTCGTAGTTATAATTGTCATTTTCATCTTCGTACAAAGTGAATTCAGCGTTAGCTCCTGGGTAAACACGAATTTCGAGATGATCCCATTTTTTTTCGGTGGCAAACTGCACGTTTGGACCAAAAGGCACTATACTACCGGCTTTAATAAACAATGGAATTTTATCTATTGTCGTTGTAAGCGTAACTTCCTGTCCACCATCATATTTTTGGTTCGACCAGAAATCGAACCATGAAGTTCCGGCTGGAAGATATGCCTTTGACGATTTCTGTTGAGTAAAATCAACAGCCAGTTCTTTTCCATCTTTTTTATCATCTTTGTTCCAACCTGAATTTTCATCGGTTTTAACCACAGTTTCAGGTGTGTACTGAGCATTTACGATTGGAGCAACCAATATAGATTTACCAAACATGTACTCATTGTTCATGTCTCTTACTTTTTTATCGTCAAAATCCATTACAAGGGCGCGCATCATAGTGGATTGATTGTTTGTAATATCCCAGGCTGCCGAGTAGATATAAGGCAATAAACTGTAACGCAAATGAATCATTTTCGCTATGGCATCGAAGATAGGTTCACCTTTTTTCCCGAAGTTATAAATTTCTCTCGGAATGTCAGTACCGTGCGAGCGCATCATTGGAGTAAATGCCCCGAACTGCAACCAGCGAACATACAACTCCTGAAATGCAGGATTTTTTGCTCCTGAACCATCATTCCAACCTCTGTTATATGCACCTGCAAAAAATCCACCTATATCGGTATTCCAATAAGGGATAGCGCTCATCGAAAAGTTGAGACCCGCCGGAATTTGATTGCGCAAAGATTGCCACGAAGAATTCACATCGCCCGACCATGTATTGGCTCCATAGCGTTGCTGTCCGGCAAATGCTGAACGGGTAAGTATAAATACACGCTTATCGGAACTGGTCGCACGTTGATGATCGGCTACTCCTCCTACGGTCATCAATGGAAACGCGTTACGCACTTTGCGGAATGAGCCGAGATAGGTTTTTATATCGAAATCGGTAGGCTTGAAGTCCAAATGATCGGGCTCGGAAGAATCCATCCACCAGCCATCGATTCCCACAGAGAAAAGTCCTTTTTTCAGATATTTCCAATAAATTTCACGAGCAGCGGGATTATAGACATCGTAAGGCTCAACACCCGATGGATATTCCATATTGGGCGGCCATGCTTCCAGACCTGATTGCGGCCATGTACCAAATTTTAGCAGCATACCCTGCGGCTTCATTTCGCGATATTGCTTTGTTTGCGGGCCAAACGAGTTCCAGATAGAGATAATCACATGCGCATTCATATTGTGAATATCTTCCACCATCTTCTTTGGATTAGGGAATTCCGGGTTAAGAAAATCCATGGCATTCCACAGATAATTGTTTCCCCAGTATTGCCAATCCTGAATAATTCCATCGAGAGGAATTCCAAGTTCGCGATGTTTTTGAACCACACCTACAAGCTCACTTTGACTCTTGTAACGTTCCTTGCTTTGCCAAAAGCCAAAAGTCCACAAGGGAAACATGGGAGCTTGTCCGGTAAGGTCGCGCATGCAAGCGATAGAACCATCGATATTCCCACCAAGCATAAAATAATAATCGATACAATCGCCCACATCCGATTTGAAGGAAGCATATTCGGCTTTATCCTCAAAAACAGTTGGAGAATAATTATCCCAAAACAACCCGTAACCTTTTGTAGAAACAAGAAAGGGAACATAATCGTCTGTATTTCCCTGCACCATATTTATTTTTGCATTTCGCAACGATAGTTTACCATGTTGCTGTTGGCCTAAACCGTAAATATTCTCGTCCGAATCGAGCGTGAACAACTGACTTACTGTATATGTTTTTGATCCAGCATCATTGAAATCGGTAAATGTAGTTCCCGAGACCTTCTCGCTCAGAAGCAGCGCTCCGGCAATTGTACTATAGGATATTTTTCCCGATTTCAGGTCAAGATCCACTTTCAGCTGATTGCTTTTTAGCGAAATAGCATCTCCTTGTTGATGAATTGCCAGCTTTGTAGTTTCCGGCTTTTTAACTACCGACAAACTTTGCTTTGTGAAAATTTTCCCTACCGGTGATTTCAATACTCGTACTGTAGAAGATCCGAAGAACTGAATCTCAACATCCGTTGCATTGATTTGGGCTTTGATCCCCAAATTGGTTTTCTGATACGATTGAGCAGAAGCTCCAAGGCTTAGCACCAATAAGAATACCACGAAATTGATTTTTTTCATAAATCACTGAATTTAAAGTTTTAACAAATATAAGATAGAAATATGATTGTAGTTTTTTTACAATAACTTGTAAACGCCAATTATCACATAAGGCTCTTCGCCCGGTTTCAAAGCGGGCATATTTAATGTACCAATAAAAATAGCATGATTAAGATCATCGTAAGGGCTATTTTGAGGGGCTTCTAAATCAAGAACAGATTTGCAGTAAAAAGCGTTGGTTTTGGCATCGGTATGAATCAATGCATTATTAATGACTTGAATAACATGACCATCGTCAGTTTTCAGCAGATAACGGGCATAAAGCTCGGTGTCACCATCTGGGCGAACCAGTTGCCAGTCCTCACCTCCGGGTAGAACTTCACCTTTTATTTTCGGACCGCTGAAAGTTCCTCCCGTAATGGGAATAACCCTTCTGACGCCACGTTTGCTTTCGCCTACGTTGATCATACCGGCAATTTTCACTTTTGCATCCCACATGAATTCTGTTTTAAAATCTTTGTAAAGATTTCCATCATTCGCAGCGTTTACATTTTGAGCTATCAAGCTGTTAGAAAAGAGCACAAACACCAAAAACATACAGGACATCAATGCTATGCCTGGCACTCTTTTCTCTACATCTGTATATATTCTTCTTTTCTGTTGCATTTTAATGCGTATTTAAATTGTACTGAATACACTTATTTATGGCATATACCGCTTCCTCGTTTAAGCCTAAAGCTGATCGCATGTTACCTTGCAATTACATGCGTACTTTATTAAATATCAGCTTTTTTTATATTTATTTCTTAAAGCTCCACCAATCGAAATTAAAAAGCTCGCCTTCACCACCTTTGAATACAAAGTAAATATCGTTCAGGCCTTTCAGTTTTTTTGTTTTGCATGTCCTGACAGCCCAGGTAGTTTCACCACCTGTTGGTTTCACAAGGCAAGTGCCAAGCAAAGTTCCGGTAACACTTCCTACGCGAATTTCAATTTTTCCTCCCTGAGTATTCGATGCTACACTTGCTTCAAAATTTTTGGCTCCCTCTCCAAAATCCACACTTCGAACTTTGATATAGTCGCCGTTATTTATTTTTGTAACATAAACTCCTGTTTTTGTATCTTTTGCCGTTTTTAAACCTTCGGACCAGGCAATTGTTTCAGCCTCTACTCTTGCAAATGGGTTAAGGTTCGATGCACTTTTGGTTACTCCTTCTTTTGTTGGATGTATCAATGGTATTGACCCATCGGCATTGAAATTAAAAGGCTCTACACAAACTGAACGTTTGAATCCACCTCCACCGGGCAAGCCACCATCATGATAAAACAGGTAAGGTTGACCATTCAACTCGATAAAACCCGGGTGATTTGTAAATGCGCCCTTATTTTTAATTACGTGCATAATGGTATCGCCATAAGTCCAGGGACCTGCAATGCTTTTGGATGTAGAATAAGCCAAATGCTCAGGAACACCTCCGGCAGGATAGAGCATATAATACAAGCTATTACGTTTAAACAACCAGGGACCTTCTTCGTAAGCAGCTGTACGGTTGTCGATTTTTTTCGAACGATACCCGAAGTTTTCGTCCTTCAAATCTTCCTTAACAATTCCATAGCTTTTATCGTAGGAAATCATATCTTCATTCAGCTTTACATGCCAGAGATTTGGATTTCCCCA
>Ga0209373_10002014_pt1 | contig 21598 bp, 12 predicted proteins | sample Higcelweek5metaG_FD_187173 | JGI IMG/M metagenome (GOLD analysis project Ga0209373, IMG submission 187173) | Freshwater pond sediment microbial communities from the University of Edinburgh, under environmental carbon perturbations - High... | ecosystem: Environmental > Aquatic > Freshwater >... | reverse complement strand
AATATCTTCCGCTTCCGCGCGCACGGGCAGTGCGGCGGAAGCGGAAGATATTTTTCAGGAGATGTATGAGCGTCTGGCCGCTGTGCCTGACGCGGGCGCCATAGAGAATGTGCCTGCCTTCCTGAACCGGATGGCCATGAATCTGGCCTTTGATCGCCGCCGCAGCCACGCGCGCGGTGTTGCAAGGGATGCGGAATGGCTGGACGCCACGGCGCGGGTGGAAGGCGAGGAACCCATTGCCGATGTCCCCAGTGCGGAGGATGTGGCAGCCAGCCGGCAGGAGCTTCGGCTGCTTCGGGAGGCGGTAGATACGCTGCCTGCCCAGGGCAGGCGGGTGTTCGAAATGCACAAGCTGGAAGGCCGCCCCCATGCCGACGTGGCCGCCAAACTGGGCATTTCGCGCAGTGCCGTTGAAAAACATATGGCCGCGGCGATGAAGAACCTGTTGAAAAAATTGGGCCGCCGGTTGGAATGAAAAATAATTCATTTATCACCTGCGGTGGTTTGCCGCCGGTGACGTCATCCCCTTAGAAGCCACCTGAACTATAGAGTCTTTGAAGCCCCGCCATGGTGAACCGCTCCCCCGACATGCCGATGGACCCCCGCCTGGAACAGGCGGCGGATTGGCATGCCCGGTTGCAGGGCGATGCCGATCAGGCCGTTTGGCTGGAATTCACCGTCTGGCTGGAGGCAGACGCCGCCCATCGGGCGGCCTATGATCAGGTGGAAGATCTGTGGAACCAGATGGATGGGGTTGTTGCTGCACCGGTGAAGGCGCAAAACCTGGAAAAGCTGGTAGATTTTGCCAGCCATCGCCGCGCTTTGCCGCGCCCTGCCAATCTTTCCAGGCGTTGGTTCATGGGGGGCGGCGTGGCTGCCGCAGCTGCCGTGTTGGCCGTGGCCGTGGTTGGCCGCCGTGATGACCAGCCCATGCCGGAGATGTTTGAGACAAGCACCGGCCAGCGGCGTACGGTGCGGCTTGCCGACGGCTCCAGCGTTATCCTGAACAGCGGCACCCGGTTGACGGTGGCACTGTCTGAACAGCATCGTTCCGTTGTGTTGGAAAAGGGGGAGGCGTTGTTTGATGTCGCCAAGGATCCCGCCCGCCCGTTCACCGTCAGCGCTGGTGACCGGCTGGTAACGGTGGTTGGCACCGCCTTCAACGTCCGTCACCTGGATCAGTCGGTCACTGTAACCGTTGCGCGCGGCCTGGTGGATGTTGGGGGGCGTGATGGCGGGGGAAAGGTACGCTTGACCCCTGGGCAACAGGTCAGTGCCGGGGCCCACCAGCCAATGGGGCCGGTGGTCACTGTCGATGCCGCCAGCGTGACGGCTTGGCGGGAAGGCAGGCTGGTTTTTGATCAGGCGCCGTTGGTGCAGGTTCTGGCCGAACTGTCCCGCTATTATCCATTGCCGATGCGGGCGGCAGGAGGGGCGGCGCAACTGCGTTTTTCCGGTGTTTTGCGATTGGACGGGGATCAGGGTGCCGTATTGGCTACGTTGCAGTCACTGATGCCGGTTGCCGTTAAACACCAGGATGATAGCTTCGTATTGGTCCCGCATCCCTGACGGTCCCCCTTTGCGTTTTACAGCCCTTGCCGCCCTGAGCTTGTGTGTTGTTTCCCCTGCCGCGCTGGCGGCAGACAGGGAGATCATGATTTCCGCAGGTCAGCTGGCCACAGCCTTGTCTGAATTGTCGCGTCAGGCGGATGTCAGTATCGGCGGTGATCTGCCCCTGGGCGGGCGACAAAGTCCCGGTGCCAGCGGGCGACTGACGCCTGAATCTGCCCTTGACCAGCTGCTGGCCGGGACCGGGTTGGGCTTTCGGGCCGTGGGGCCTGGCGCTTATCGGTTGGTGACGTTACCGCCAAAGATCCGCCGGGTGTCTGTACCAGAGGCGGAACCCGATCTTATCGAACCCATCATCGTGACCGCCACAAAGCGTCGCGCCGATCCGGCTGATCTGCCGGTATCGGTGGGTGTTTTAACCGCTGCCGATCTGTCCCGCTTGGGCAGTCCGGCTACGGACAGCGTTCTGCCGCTGCTGGGTGGGGTCAGCAGTACCCATCTGGGGCCGGGGCGCAACAAGCTGTCGATCCGCGGGCTTTCCGACAGTGCCTTTACCGGCCAGACGCAGTCCACGGTTGGGCTTTATCTGGATAATGCCAAGGTCAATTATAACGCGCCCGATCCCAATCTCCGCCTGATCGACGTGGAACGGGTGGAGGTGCTGCGCGGCCCGCAGGGGACATTGTATGGCGGTGGGTCCATCGGCGGCATCCTGCGTATCATCCCGACGGCGCCGGACCTGTCTGAGCGATCCGTAGAGGCCAGCATCTCCGGCAGCTTGACCAAAGGGGGAGGTCCCGGCGGCGGCGTGGAAGCCATATTGAACCAACCGCTGATCACCGACCGGCTTGGGCTGCGTCTGGCGCTTTACGCTGATCGGCAGGGCGGTGTGATCGATGAGGTGGGGGGACGGAAGAACATTGATTCCACCGATGTCCAGGGTGGCCGTCTGCTGCTGGCTTATGTACCGGCAGCGGGTTGGAAGGTCGAGCTGGGTGGCACCTATCAGCTCATCGATACCGATGACAGCCACTATATCCAGGGCGGTTCCGGTTGCTGCACACGGGCAGCCCAACTGGCGGAACCGCATGACAATGACTTCGATGAAGCCCACCTGACCCTGACGGGGCAATTGGGCTGGGGAGACCTGCACAGCACCACCGCTTTTGTCCGGCATGAGATTGATACGATCTATGATGCCAGCACTGCCGTGCCGGACCTGGCGGGTTTGCCCGCAGCACCCGCCCGTTTCCATGAAGGGCAGCTTTCCCGCCTCTGGACCCATGAAACCCGCCTCAGCGGCGGTGGCGATGCGCCCGCGATGGGGGAGGGTGGGCAATCCCAATTTCAATGGCTGGCCGGGCTTTATCTCTCGCACCAGACAGCCCGGAGCGACCGGACATTATCGCTGGCTGCGACCCCGGCCACCGCGCTCTGGCGCCGGGACCGCGATGATGAAGCGGCGGAAGCAGCGATCTTCGGTGAAATATCCTGGACCTTCCATCCGGATTGGACGCTGACTGCCGGTGGTCGTCTGTTTTACGTCGGGCAGGAGGTGGATGCCGTTGCCACGGTGCCCGGTACGGACCTGACCGCCGGCAGCACGGCGGAAGCCTATGCGCGGGAACTGGATTACACGCCCAAGCTGGCAATCACCTGGCGTCCCTGGCAGGGAGCCCGTTTCTACGCCCAGATGACGGAGGGCTATCGCCCCGGCGGCATCAATATCGAGGAAGGCAGCGTTGCCAACGCTTCCGGGGATGATTATCGGGCGGCCCGTTTTCGCACCGACGAGTTATGGAATTACGAGTTGGGGGCGAAGCTCGACCTGTGGGAAGAGCGTCTTTTCCTGGATGCTGCCATCTTCCATGCCCGCTGGCGCAATATCCAGACCGACCAGTTGCGCGCCAATGGTTTGATCTACACCACCAACGCCGGCGACGGTAACAATACGGGGTTCGAGATCGGCCCCCGTCTGCATTGGGGGGCGTGGCGACTGGCCGCGACGCTGATCCTCAACGATCCGGAATTGAGCCGGATTGATCCTGATTTCTCCGCCGCGCCGGATGGGGAACTGCCCGGAACCGCCCATGCCAGCGGCGCTGTCAGCCTCTCGTGGCGTGGTGTGGTCACCGACGCGGTGGAAATGCAGGCGGGGCTCGACTATTCCTATACAGGTCGAACCCGACTGACCTTTGACAATGCGATCAATCAGGGGCCGGTTGAGCTGCTCAATGGCAGGGTGCGTTTCCTGTTGTCCGATGGTTGGTCTGTCGCCTTGTCCGTGGATAATATCCTGGATAGAAGGGCGAACCAGTTCGCCTTCGGCAATCCCTTCACCTTGGGCACAATGCCCCAGACCACCCCGCCGCGCCCCCGAACGGTCGGGCTGTCCATCGGCTGGCGGGAATAGCTTCACAGTTTGACGCGCAGCCCGCCCAACCATTGCCGCTCCGGGCCAATACTGGTCAGCCCATCGCTGCGGCGCCCCGTTTCAACCCGTTCTCCGGTTGCATTTTCCGCCGTGGCGTAAAATTCCAGGTTCGGGCTCAACCGCCACGCGGCATAGAGATCGCCAACCACATAGGCGTTCAGCGTACCCAGGTTGCGGCTATCTTCGAACTGCTTGCCCGATGCACGGATCTGGGTGCGCAAGGTCAATGCCGGAACGGGTGTCCATGTGGCATCCAGGGTGCCGGAATGGCGCGGCGATTGCCCCAGTTGGTTTCCCTTCAATGTCACCATGCTGCCGGGATTGGTAATCTCGCTGTCGCTAAACAGGTAGGCAAGGCCCAAACGCAGATCACGGGTCGCTTGCCAGCCCAAATCGGCCTCCACCCCCTGCACCCGCACCCGGCCCAACCCCTGGCGTTGGGCAAGGCTGCCGCCTGCGGGTACAAAAACACCCAGGGCCGCGTTGGTGCCGGGCGTCGTCTGGATGACGACATTATCGACGGCGTTTTTCAGTTGCACCCTGAACAGGGTTGCATTGAGGTTCACCCCGCTGCTGGGTGCCAGTCGCAGGCCTACCTCCAGGCCACGCATCCGTTCCGGCTCCAAACCGGGATCGGCTTCCGTTATGTCATTGCCAACACGGAACGGTCGATAAAGCTCATTTAATGTCGGCAGGCGGAAGCCGGTATAAGCGGCGCTCCGCATCCCGACCAACTCATTGACCTGCCAGTCAAGACCGGCGCGGCCATTGGCGACCATACCGTCGCGTGTCGCATAACGGTCGTTGCGCAGCAGGCCGCCGCTGGCAATATCACGTTCCGTTCGGTGGCCGTCACTGTTGCGCCAGGCATCCAGTCGGCCACCAGCCGACAAGGTCAGGTCGCTGGTTGGTGTCCAGGCATGTTCTGCGAATAGCCCTGCCACCGTCTGCTTGCCACCCGCATCGCGCAGCCTTGTGTAGCGCCCACCTGTATAGGTTATCAATTCCTTGGTCTTGCCGTTCGTTTCCCGCAGATCGGCACCGATATCCGTTTCGTGCTGCTGGGCCGGGGAGAAGCTGACCTGCAGGATGCCGCCCTTCGCCGTGGCGGGCACTTCATACTGATCCAATGAGGGGGTTTCCGCCGTGCGGGCCGCATTCACGCCGGAGAAGGTGCTGGCGAATGACCAGTCCCGCCAATAGGCAATGGCCTCCCAATCAATCTTTTCGCCTTCACCGACCACACGCAGGCTGGCTTCCGTGGCATTCGTGGAATTACGGGTGTAGGGGGTGCCGTTGCCACGGCTTTCTTTGAAACCGGATAGCTTTGCCGTGGCGCTGACCGCCCCGACAGTGGTCGACAACACGCCATCCACGGCATAGGCATCGCTGTTGGCCTTGGTGTCGATCGTGCCGCGACGGGACGGTTCGACCAGATAAACGCCGTCGGTGCGGAAGGCGCTGCCGGAAAGGCCGATATGCCAGCCATCCGCCGTGCCCCCAACAGCCGCCTGGCCCAGCCATGTGCCATTGTTGCCGCCGGCCATTTCCATATCCAGCCCGTCGCGTTGCCTGGTTTCAACACGGATGGTGCCGGCCAGTGCGGCATTCCCCCAGGGGCCGGCGCCGCCACCGCGCGTGATGGTGACGCTGTCCACCGCTGCCGTCGGCAGCCGGGACCAGTAAACCCAGCCGCCAAAGGGATCATTGACCGGCACTCCATCCACCAGCACCAGGGTTCGCCCGGCACCGTTGGGGCCAATACCACGCAGGCTGACACCTTGGGCTGTCGGGTTGGCCGTGCGGGAGCCTGAGCGCCGGAACAGACTGAATCCCGGTACCGCTCGCAATGCCTCATCCAGGCGCCGCTGCGGGGCGGTTGCCAGGGTGGCGGCATCAATGACAGTGGGGCCATAGGGTCTTTCAAAGGCCGGGGCACCATCGCGCCGCCCCACCACCACGATTTCCGCCACCTGTTCAGCTTCCGCCGCCATCGCAGAGTGGATGGCTGAGCCCAGGACACACACCACGTAACCGATGACGAGAACAGACCGGCGACAGGGAAAAATGCTTTGTTTTTCCATAAAATACCGTCCCCAATGATGATTGATGGTCGTAAATCAACAGCCTTTTAACGCAATGCCATATATTTCGTGGCGTATGAAATATCGCTTCCCACCCGCATCAACGATCCGGGCGTGGTTGATCTGGTGAGGTTTGCCGTCTGTGTAAAGGGCCATCAGCTCTTTACACAGACCACCTGCTTCAGCGTATGGATGATGTCAACAAGATCGGTCTGGGCTGCCATCACCGCGTCGATCAGCTTGGAGTCCGTCCAAGAACTTTCAACTCTTTTCCAATCTCTTAACCGTCATTCCCGCGAAGGCGGGAATGACGGTGGAGAAAGGGCAAGATTTCGAAAGGCAGGATAACTTTCCGGTCAGACACTTAGAGGCGCGCGTGGTTTTGTCGATCAGGTCTGTATCCGTGCGACATTCACCAATGCCGCTGACCGTTTACGCAAGTATTTCGCCCGTTTTTGGCCGGTTCGGGAAAATATGGCCACCACGGGGTGAAAACACCCACCCCGTGGTGGCCTTGATCAACCAAATGGCCGATCAATGGAGGGAGAGGGCTGGGTGAACCAAGCGGCACCCGTCTCTGTGACATGGAAATGGTCTTCGAGACGGATACCGAACTGATCCGGGATCACAATCATCGGTTCATTGGAAAAACACATGCCAGGTGCCAGGGGTGTCTTATCGCCCCGGACCAGATAGGCTGCCTCATGAATCGACAGGCCGATACCGTGACCGGTGCGGTGGGGCAGACCGGGCAGACGGTAATCCGGCCCTAGCCCGTGGGCTTCGAGCACCCGGCGGGCGGCCGCATCAACCGCCTCGCACAGCACATTGGGGCGGACAGCGTCAAACGCTGCCTGTTGTGCCTCCCGCTCAATATTCCAGATCCGCCGATGGTCGGGGGAAGGTTCGCCAAACACATAGGTGCGTGTGATATCGGAATGATAGCCCTGGACCAGACAGCCGGTATCGATCAGCACCACATCGCCTTCGGTCAAGACGCCTTCCCCCGGCAATCCGTGCGGGAAGGCGGTGGAGCGGCCGAACTGCACGATGCAGAAACTGTTTCCGGCAGCACCCAGCGCACGATGGGCCTGTTCAATGAAACGCTTTACCTCTGTCGCCGTGATGCCGGGGTGCAGAATGCGTGCGGTGCGCCGATGCACCTCCAGCGTCATTTGCTTGGCCTGATACATGGCCGCCAGTTCGGCGGGCGATTTGACCATGCGGCAGCCATCGATCACCGGTGTGGCATCCAGCAGGGTGACGCCAGGCGCCGTTTTGCGCAGCCTGTCCACCATGGTGAAGGCCATGGTGGGATCGATCGCCAGGGTGCTGATTCCGCGTTCTGCCAGGGCTCCGGCAACCAGGGTGTAGGGGCTTTCATGTTCTTCCCAGTCGCGGACCTGGGCAGAAATGGCTGTATCGGCAGCCAGTGACCCCAACTCGAAGGTGGGGGAGAACAGCAACGGATCACCCGACCGGGTCAACAGCATGGCGACCAGCCGTTCCGACGCCCCCCAGGGTACACCGGCAAAATAATGCAGGCTTGAACCAGCGCCCACCAGCAGGGCATCAGCCCCAACCGTTCCCATCAGGTGGCGCGCCTTTTCCAGCCGCACTTCGCGCTCCGCCACCGTGATGGCGGGGGCGACATTGGTCCAGGGGCCAAGTCCTGCAAGTTCCATTTCGATGGTGGAACCACCGATTCCTGAACTCATAATCATTATTCCTTATCCAAAACGATCAAGATCGAACGGCGACAGATCAAGGGCAGGGGCTTGGCCTGCCGCCATGGTGGCGATCAGTTCTGCTGATATCGGCCCCAAGGTCAGGCCCAGATGCTGGTGCCCAAAAGCATAAAACAGATTGCCGGCCCGATCACTGCGACCGATGGCCGGCAAATAGTCAGGCAGGGTGGGGCGGCTGCCAACCCATTCCTTGGCGGGAAGCGGGAAGGGCAGGCCAAGCGCACGCACCCGGGCCCGCAACCGTTCCCATTTCTGCGGATCAGCGGGGCTGTCCGGGTGGCTGAATTCCACAAAGCTGGAACAGCGCAGATAATCGGCAAAGCGGGTGACGATCAGTGACCGGTCCTCAAATACCAGCGGCGGCAGTTCGGCGGGCCAGTCCCCCGGCTCGGCCTGCAGATGATATCCGCGTTCAGCGATCATCGGCACTGTATGGCCCAGCCCTTCCATCAAGGGGCGGCTGGCCACCCCGGCGGTGACGATGATACCGCCAGCCGCCAGCACGGTCCCGTCCGCCAGCCTTACCGCCGCCTTTCCGTCAGTCAACGGCAGGCGCATAGCCTTGCCGCGCACGATCTGCCCGCCACGACCCCGTATTTTCGCCTGCATAGCCTGGAACAGACGGTCATGACTGTCGATATGGCCACTGCCCTGGAAGCGGATACCGCCTGCCGGGTTGCGGCCCAGCAACGCACGCAACTTTGCTGTCTCGTCGGTACCAAGAGGACGGAATTTTGTGGTTCCGGTATCGCTGGCCTGCCAGCGGGCAAGTCCGGCGGCGGCACTTTCCGGTGTATCCCACAGCACATAATGCCCGTCCTGCTTTAACAGATCGGGCTGGCCCAGGCCCGCGACCAGCATTTCCCAGGCCGGCATGGCCAGACCGATCAGCCCTTTCAACGCTGCAGACCCGCGGCGGAAGGGTGCCGGTCGTGAGGCCAGCGCCAGACGGATACCAAAGGGCAGCCAGTGGCCCATGTCGCGCAAGGGCAGGGACAAGGCATCGTCAGCAGCCAGTAATCGACCGGGCACCCCGCGCAGGGTGGCGGGGCTGGCCAATGGTTCCACCTGTTCCACCGCGATGTGGCCGGCATTCCCCCAGGACGCGGGTGGCACATCCGGCGCTTCATCAACAAGCGTGACAGACAGACCACGGTCCTGTAGAGCCAACGCCGTTGACAGGCCCAGAATGCCCGCGCCAATAACAAGAAATTGCGACATGGCAACAAAACTCCCTTTGCAGGCCTCATCATATACTGTATACGATATCCAGTGCAATGGAGGAAGTTACCATGGCTAAGCTCACGTGGCGGGGTGTTTATCCGGCTGCCACCACCCAGTTTGCCGAAGACCTTTCAGTTGATCATGATGCCACAGCCGGGGTGCAGGATGCACTGATCCGCGATGGCGTGGATGGCCTGATCCTGCTGGGCACCTGCGGTGAAAACAACTCGCTGGAACCGGATGAGAAGCGCGCCATCCTGGATCGGGCGCGCAGCACCGTGGCCGGTCGCGTGCCGGTGGTAACCGGTGTCTCGGAACTGACCACCAGCCGGGCCGTCGCCTTCGCCCGCGATGCCGAAGCGCTGGGCGTGGACGGGCTGATGCTGCTGCCCGCCATGGTCTATGTGCCCACTGAGGAAGAGTTGTACACGCATTTCAAAAAGGTGGCAGAGGCAACCAGCCTGCCCATCATGCTGTACAATAACCCGCCCGCCTATCGCGTCTCCATCTCCGCCCGCGTGCTGGAAAAACTGGCCGATATCCCCAATATCGTCGCCGTCAAGGAAAGCGCACCCGATCCACGCCGCTTCACCGACCTGATCAATATCTTCGGTGATCGCTATGTGCTGATGGCCGGCCTGGATGATGTCGCCCTGGAAGGCATGATCCTGGGCGCCCATGGCTGGGTCTCCGGCCTAACCAGCGCATTCCCACAGGAATCCGTCGCACTCGTCGCCGCACTCCAAAGCGGCAATATCGTCGAAGCAAGACGCATCTACCGATGGTTCATGCCGCTCTTGCATCTCGACGCCGAGCATGATCTCGTCCAGTCCATCAAACTCGCCGAACAAATCATGGGACGCGGATCAGAACGCGTCAGACTCCCAAGACTACCGCTGGCCGGCCAACGACGCAAACAGGTCATCCAAATGGTCGAAAACGCCGCCGCCTCAAGACCCGTCGGAAACAAAAAGTAAGCCTTGGATTATTAAAAGCCCGGCAGCTTCCTGCCGGGCTTTTAATTCAAAGGGCCTTTGATTCTATCCACCAAATCTCGAGAATTTGGCCGCATCTCCCCCAGAACCAGAACCCCATACTCTTTGTCGCCAGGGCAACAAAATTCGATCACGCCGCGAACGGTATGTGTATTTTATATCGTATAAGATATTTGACATGAGCTGTTATCTGGGAGAAGTTCTTCTCAGGCGCATAACGGGGAGCGCCATAAAGGGGAGAGCAGTCAATGAAACGGGTATTCGACAAGGTCGGCCTGCTGGCCGGTACAGCCATTGCTTTGGCTGGTATTTCAGTTCCGGCAGCGATGGCGCAGGATGCTGAATTGGGTGAGATCATTGTTACCGGCACGCGTATCAAAGCACCAAACCTGACCACCGCCAGTCCGCTGACAACTGTCGGCGAGGCTGAAATCAAGTTCCAGGGGGCGGTGCAGGTTGAAAATGTGCTGAACCGCCTGCCGCAGTTCACCGCCGACGCCAATGACAACGTCTCCAACGGGTCCGATGGTACGGCGCGGGTGAACCTGCGTAATCTGGGATCGGTACGCAACCTGATTCTGATCGATGGTCAGCGTATGCTGCCGCCAGAAACCGCCGACCTGAATTTCATTCCCAGCGCCATGATTGAGCGAGTGGATGTGGTATCGGGCGGTGCTTCCGCTGTTTATGGTTCGGACGCCATTTCAGGCGTGGTGAATTTCATTCTGCGCAAAAATTTGGACGGCGTTTACGCCGACATGCAATATTCAATCAATCACACCCACAACGATAACAGCTATGTCCGTTCCCTTTTGGACAAGAAGGGATTTGATCTGGCACCGAAGAATACTTGGGACGGTGCCAAGAAAGACGTCAACGTCGCCATGGGTTTCAATTCCGACGACAAGAAGGGCAATGTCACCTTCTATGCCGGATATCGTGAAGCCAATCCCGTTACCCAGGCCAGCCGGGATTATTCATCCTGTGCCCTGGACCCTTCCGGTCCTGACGCGCTGGCCTGCGGTGGTTCCAGCAACAACTCCTATGGTCTTTTCTCTTTCAACAGCCCACTTACGCAAAAAAATGTCACCCTTAACAATACCAAGGATGGTCAGAAAACCTGGGTACCCTATGATAGCTCTTTCGCTTATAATTACGCTCCTACCAACTATATTCAGCGATCTGACAGCCGGGTGACGGCAGGTGCTGTTGGCCACTATGAACTGGCAGAGGAAGCGGAACTTTATGGTTCGTTCATGTTCATGGATGACCACACCTACTCCCAGGCTGCACCATCGGCCCTGTTCCAGGGCACGGTTTTCAAGATCAATTGCGACAATCCGCTGATGTCTGCCTCCCAGGCCAATGCACTGTGTGGGGCTGCGACCGGGCAGTCGGTTGATAAGGATACGTTCATCGGCTACCGGTTGACGGGCCCCGGCAGTGAACCAAGGCGCGATGACCTTCGCCATACCGCCTACCGCGTCAGCAGCGGGATGCGGGGCAAGCTGGGTGACAACTGGACCTACGACACCAATTTCCTCTATTCCAGCATACGGCTGGAAGAGAGTTACAAGAACAATGTCGATAATGCCAAGGCACAGAAGGCGTTGCAGGTGGTAAACGTTAATGGCGTGCCGACCTGTAAGTCTAAAATCGATGGCACGGATCCATCCTGTGTGCCCATCGATGTGTTTAAGTATAATGGTATCAGTGCCGAGGGCTATCAGTACCTTTACGCCCCCACCTATACCCGCGGTGTGCAGACTGAACGGGTATTCAGCGCCGGCGTTACCGGCCAGTTGGGGGATTATGGGTTACAAAGCCCGTTCGCTGAACAGGGGTTCAGCATCGCATTGGGTGCCGAACATCGGGATGAAACCTTGGATTTCCAGGCCGATGCTTTGGCGCAGGCCGGTGGCACCAAGCCAAACAACGGCAAGCTGAATGTCGAGGAAATTTACAGCGAATTGCTGGTGCCGTTGGTGCAGAATCACCCGCTGGTGAAGGATCTTTCGCTGAGCGGCGGCTACCGCATGTCGCGTTATTCCAACAACGACGACTGGGTAAAGACCTATAAAACGGAATTGCAATATGCCCCGACGGGCGATGTGCGTCTACGCGGTTCCTATAATCGTGCCGTCCGCGCCGCCAATATCAGTGAACTTTATGCGCAGCAGAGCTTGGGCAATGTTGCTTCGCAAGATCCCTGCGCCGGCAACAACCCCAGCGCTTCGTTGGCGGCCTGTCAGCTTAGCGGTATGACGGCGGCACAATATGGCAACACACTGGAATGTCCCGCTGATACGTGTGTAGCCCAAGGGGGCGGCAACCCGCTGCTGAAGCCGGAGGAAGCCGACACCTTTACCGGCGGTGTGGTACTGACGCCGGAATTCGTTCCCGGCCTGTCGCTGACAGTGGATTACTTCCACATCAACATCGATAAATATATCGGCTCTGTTGACGCACAAACCGTGATCAACCAGTGCATCCAAACTGGCAACCCGTTCTTCTGTAACCTGTTCCACCGTGATCCCAGCAACGGCGTGTTGTTCGGCAATAACGGCTATATCGTTTCCACCAACCAGAATACCGGTTATCTGCGGACGTCCGGCCTGGATATCCAGGGCAACTACCGGTTTGACCTGGAAGACGTGATCGAACGCGATATTGGGGCGATTGATATCGGTCTGGTTGGTACCTGGCTGCTGGAACGCAAGACGGAACAGTTGCCTGGCCTGGGTTCTTACGACTGTAAGGGCCTGTTCGGCCCGACCTGCGGCCAACCCAATCCGGCTTGGCGCCACCAGTTGCGCACCACTTGGCAGATGCCATGGATGAACGCCAACCTGTCGGTTAACTGGCGCTATTTCGGGTCGGTCAAGCTTTCCAGCAATAGCGATAACGAGTTCTTGGCCGGCACGAACAGCAACATCAACGCCAAGATTGGCGCCTATAATTATTTCGACCTGACCGGTACGGTTGAAGTCTATGAAGGGGCGACGCTGCGCGCGGGCGTCAATAACATCTTCGACAAGGCACCGCCCGCCATCGCCGCCGGCTTGCTCAGTTCCTTCGGCAACGGCAATACCTATCCGGGTGTCTATGACCCGCTGGGCATGAACCTGTTTGTTGGCCTGACGCTGAAACTCTGACGGTTTCAGCCGTTTCCCCGTCCCCATCCGGGGCGTCCTCACCTTACACTCATTTGCCTTGATCAGAACCGATAGGTTCTGATCAAGGCCCTTCATGCGCCGGCGCCAACATCCGTTGGCTTGGCTTCACGCGGCACGAGCCGCGAGGAGGCGGTCGCCGCCGTACCAAGTTGCGATGAGTAGAACGCATCGCAACCTGACATTAGGCCCTGTCCGGGAAAGCCGGACAGGGTTCTTTTTTGGGGGGCCAGAACCTGGAGAAACGGTTAATCGCCCAACTGGTGCTTCAGGTCGTACAAGGTGGCGCCGATATGGTTGGCGGTCAGGCTTTCCACCAGAGCGCTGTCACCGGCCAGCCAGGCTTCCATGATTTGCCGATGTTCCCGCCGCGCCCGCTCTTCCCGCCCTTGGGGGGCCAGATGCACGCGGACATAGCGTTCAGACAGGATATGCAACCGCTTCAACAGCGTATGTGTAACTGGCCCTGCCGGGCGGATCAGCGCCAGATGGAAAATCCGGTTGCCTGTGACATGGTCGGTCCCGTCCATATCCTGTTGCTGTTCCAGCGCCGTCAGAGCCTCCTGCGCTGCCTTTCGGTCTTCCGCCTTGGCGTTGCGCGCGCCATCGGCCGTGGCGCCAGGTTCGAGCTTGAGGCGCAGAGCAAACACCTCCGTCGCCTCGGCGGCGGAGAGCGGGCGCACCACATAGCCACGATTGGGATAGGAGGTCAGCAGTCCATCCTGCTCCAGCCGTCCCAACGCCTCACGCAGGGGGATCTTGCTGACCCCCAGTTCGTTTGCGATCACATCCTGACGTACCGGCGTTCCCGGCGCCATCGTCCCCATCAGGATGTGGCGGCGCACCACGTCGTAGGTCTGATCAGAAAGCGTTCTGACAACAATGCTCATTCTGGTCCACATCAACAGGAAAGCAGAAGCTTGGAAGCTACGGGAACATTTCCCGGAACCATCCAGCCCTTGTCGGCAAACGACTGTTCACCAACAGCAGCCGATTGTCCCGGAAATGTGCGCCAACTGCAAAGGGATGTTGACGCGGGACTGCTGCATTTCCGGCGCAGGCATATCATGGCATGTGGTGAGCTGTAACCGGCGCATGGCTGGGCCCGATTATGCCATGGGAAACAGCCATCAAACGGCATTATCTGTTGCGATTACCAGATATTCGTCTAAAGTATACGAAATAAGCTCCGACATAAGGCGGTGCGTGCCCACCTGCCCAACGGAAGGATGATGGCGTGACAAGCAAAATCAGGCACGCAGTAGCAAACAAGCTGCCTCTCTCCCTGCCGGCCACGCTGCTTCCGGCCACGCCGAGAGTGGCAGTGGCGGATGATGGGCGAACCTTTCGGCCAAATATAATCATTTCCTCTCTGAAAATGCTCCCGAATCCGTCAGCAAGTGCGGTCACCTGAATGCTGCGATAGCAGGAGACATGCATCCGCAGACTCACTGATCATCCGTCTTCCCCGACCCCAATGCCTCCCTTGAACGAGCGAAGTAACATGACGAGCAAATCCTTCCAAAACGCCAAAAGCCGCTTCAAGGCACATCGTGGCTTGCTGGTCGGCACCGGCATCGCCCTGCTCAGTGCTTCCACCAGCTTCGCAGGACCGGTCGATGACCTGCACGGGGTATTGGCGGATTATGATAAACTGCTGGATAATGCTGACCCGGTTGGTTCCGGCCAGCGGGGCAACCAGGAAGCCGCCAAGCTCTGGCCCGATGACAGCCCGGACGCCATTGCCGCCCGACGCCGCAATATGGCTAAACTGCGCGATCGCTTGGCTGTCATTCCAGTAGCGTCACTTTCCGGCAGCGATTTACTTAACCATGCCCTGCTGCTGCGTCGTCTGGACCTGGATATGGAAGGGGCGCGGTTCGATGAGGAACGCATCCCCTTCAATGCGGACAGCGGCTTCTTCAATGTTCCGGATTATATCGCGGGTGGCACCCGATTGCGCACTATTGATGAGGCGGAAACCCATCTGGTGCGGATGAACGGTCTGCCCGGCTACTACAATATCGCCATCAGTAATATGCGCCGGGGCATCAAAACGGGGTTTGTCCAACCACGTCTCATCGTGCAGGCTGCCATCGATATGAGCAAGACGCTGGCGGATGTACCCGCGGATCAGAATGCCCTGCTGTTGCCACTGATGGACCTGCCGCCCACCATCCCCGCCGATCAGCGCGAAGCGCTGCTGAAGCGCGGCGTAGAGATTGTAAAGACCAAAATCAAGCCTGCCGAACTGGGGCTGGTCGAATTCTTCACCAAGGAATATCTGCCGAAATCGCGGGAGACACTGGGCGCCTATGCCCTTCCGGACGGGCGTGATTACTATGCCTACCGCGTAAAGCGAGAAACCACCACCGACATGAGCCCTGATGAGGTTTATGAACTGGGCCGTTCTGAGATCGCCCGTATCCGGAGGGAAATGGATTCGGTGATCAAGGAAACCGGATTCAAGGGGGACTTCAAGGCGTTCCTGACCTTTCTGCGGTCCGACCCGCAATTCTACGCCACTTCCCGTGAACAGCTTCTGGAAAAGGCCAGCCGGCTGGCCAAGCTGGTGGATGACAAGCTGCCGCAATATTTCAGCCTGCTACCCCGCCTGTCCTATGGCGTGCGACCGGTACCAGCGGAGATTGAGGAGAATTACACCTCTGGCCGCTACAATCCCGGCAGCCCGGATCAGGGTATTGCCGGCGGTTTGATGATCAACACCTCCCACCTGAATATGCGTCCGCTTTATGAGTTGCCGGCCCTGGTGGCGCATGAGGGTGTGCCCGGTCACCACCTGCAAATCGCCCTGGCCCAGGAACAGAAGGACGTGCCGCAGTTCCGCCGCCAGGATGATGTGACCGCCTATGTTGAAGGCTGGGCTCTCTACAGCGAGCAACTGGTGGCCGAAATGGGCCTTTATCGCACGCCTTACGAGAAATTCGGCATGCTGTCGATGGAGATGTGGCGAGCCTGCCGTCTGGTGATGGATGTCGGCATCCACTGGAAGGGTATGGGCCGGGAAGAGGCCGCCAGTTGCCTGCGCGATAACAGTGCGCTGGCGGAAAAGAACATCCAGAGCGAGACGGATCGTTACATCGCCTGGCCTGGCCAGGCACTGGGATACAAGATTGGTCAGCTGAAAATCTCCCAGATGCGCACCAAGGCCGAAACGGCCCTGGGCCAGAAGTTCGATATCAAGCAGTTCCATGCCCTGCTGTTGAACGATGGGCCGATGCCGATGACCATGCTTGAAAGCCGCATTGATGCGTGGATATCCAGCGGCGACAAGAAGTAATCCACCCCAGGGAAAGGTCCGGCCCTTTCCCTGAAATTGACAGAACACCGACAAACGGTGTGATTTTCTCGAACAGGAGCAGTTGAATGGGGTTGTTCAGCAGGCGCAAGCCATTGGATGCGCAGCACGCGGTGGAACATGACCGCCAGCTGCAGCGCACCTTGAGCTGGCCGCATCTGGTGGCGCTGGGTATCGGCGCCATTATCGGCACCGGCATCTATACCCTGACCGGCATCGGTGCCGAACGCGCCGGGCCGGCGGTGGTGCTGGCCTTTGCCGCCTGTGGCATCCTCTGCGTATTTGCGGCATTGACCTATACGGAAATGGCCACCCTGGTGCCAACCGCCGGTAGTGCCTATACCTACACCTATTCCGTGCTGGGCGAGGGGCTTGCCTGGCTGGTAGGGTGGAGCCTGGTGCTGGAATATGCCGTCACCTGTGCCGCCGTTGCTGTCGGCTGGTCCGGCTATATGGTTGGGTTGCTGGAAGCATCAGGCATCCACCTGCCGGCCTGGATGATCGCCGGTCCGCACGCCGGGGGGCTGATCAATCTGCCCGCCATGTTGATCACGCTGGCTGTCACCGCCCTGCTGGCGCGCGGGGCACGGGAAAGCGCCACGCTGAATATCGCCCTGGTGGCCATCAAGATCATCGCGCTCGCCGTGTTCGTCGGGTTGGCCGCACCGGCCATGGTGCCGGAGAACTTCAGCCCCTTCATGCCCTATGGCTTTGTCTCCCACACGGTAGATGGGCATGTACGGGGTGTGATGGCCGCCGCCGCCATCGTCTTCTTTGCCTTTTTTGGTTTCGATGCTGTTTCCACCTCGGCGGAAGAAGTGAAGAACCCCACGCGCGACCTGACCATCGGCATCATCGGGTCCATGGTGGTCTGCACCATCATCTATATGCTGGTCGCCGCCTGTGCCGTGGGGGCCTGGCCCTTTGCCGAATTTGCCGCCAGCGGGGAACCGCTGGCCTTCATTCTGCGCGGCCTGGGCCATCCGGGCGCTGCGTTTGGTATCGGTGCTGCCGCCATCATCGCCCTGCCGTCGGTCATCCTGGTGATGATGTTCGGCCAGACCCGCGTGTTCTTCGTAATGGCCCGCGACGGGCTATTGCCCCGCAGCCTTAGCCAGTTGGACGCCCGACGTCGGGGCCCGTTCAAGCTGACCTTGATTGTCGGCGCCTTTGTTGCCGTTGTCGCGGGTTTCTTCCGCCTGGATCAGATCGCTGAGTTGTCCAATGCCGGCACGTTGACCGCCTTCATCGCTGTTTCGGTCTGTGTGATGGTACTGCGCCGTACCCGACCCGACCTGCCGCGCCTGTTCCGCTGCCCGGCCGTGTGGCTGGTCGGCCCGCTGGCCGTCATCGGCTGCCTCTATTTCATGATCAGCCTGCCGACCGGCACCCTGGTGCGCTTTGCCATCTGGAACCTGATCGGTCTCGCCATCTATTTCGCCTATGGGCGCAAACGCAGCCTGTTGGCCCAAGCTGAAGGAAAATAAGAATGTTCAATCATCACTCCCCCCGGCATGGCCTGTCTCGCCGCCTGCTGCTGGGCGCTGCCCCGGCTGCCCTTCTGCTGGGGACCAAGCCGGTGCTGGCGGCCCCGTTCGCAGGTGTGCTGACGCCCAAAATGGTGCCGCTGCCGCTGGAATCCGTCCGTCTGCTGCCATCGCCCTATCTCACCTCGGTGGAGGCAAACCGCGCCTATCTGCACAAGTTGGAGCCGGACCGGCTGTTGCATAATTTCCGCACCCAGGCGGGACTGGAGCCCAAGGGGGCGGTTTATGGCGGGTGGGAAAGCGACACCATCGCCGGCCACACCCTGGGCCATTACATGACGGCCCTGGCGCTGATGCATGCCCAGACGGGCGATGAAGAATGCAAACGCCGCCTGTCCTATATCCTGGATGAACTGGCCCTTTGTCAGTCCAAGGATGCCGATGGATTTGTCGCCGGCTTCACCCGCAAGAAGGGCGACAAGATCGAACATGGCAAACTGGTGTTTGACGAGGTGCGTCGTGGTGAAATCCAGTCACGCGGGTTCGATCTGAACGGTTGCTGGGTGCCGCTATATACGTGGCACAAGATGTTTGCCGGTATCCTGGATGCCGATCGCTATTGCGGTCACTATAAGGGCATTCCGATCGCTGAAAAGCTGGCCGCCTATATTGATGGCGTTTTCGCCGACCTGAATGACGAGCAGATCCAGAAGGTGCTGGATTGTGAACATGGCGGGATCAACGAGAGCTTTGCCGAACTGTACGTTCGCACTGGCAACCGCCGCTGGTTGGCACTGGCAGAGAAGATTTATCATCGCCGCGTGTTGGGACCATTGAGCCAGGGCATTGATTGCCTGCCCAATATCCACGCCAATACCCAGATTCCGAAGATCATCGGCCTTGCCCGCCTGCATGAAATCACCGGGGCTGAACGCCATGGCAAGGCCGCCAGCTTCTTCTGGGAAACGGTGACACGGGATTATTCCTATGTCATCGGCGGCAACGCCGATCGTGAATATTTCCAGGCACCGCGGTCGATTTCAAAGCACATCACCGAACAGACCTGCGAATCCTGTAATACCTATAACATGCTGAAATTGACCCGACATCTTTATGCCGGGATGCCGGAATCCCGCTATTTCGATTATTACGAGCGGGCGCACCTGAACCATATCATGGCGCACCAGAATCCGAAGACGGGCATGTTCTCCTATATGGTGCCGCTGATGACCGGCTCGCACCGTGACTTTTCTTCGCCCTTTGATGATTTCTGGTGCTGTGTCGGCAGCGGCATGGAGAGTCATTCCAAGCATGGTGAATCCATCTACTGGCATGCCGGCGGGGATGTGACGGTCAATCTCTATATCCCCAGCATGCTCGCCGCCGGTCGGGAAACGCCTGGCCTGCGTCTGGAAACCCAGTACCCGTTCGGGGAAGAGGTGGTGTTGACCGTCACCAAGGCGGTGGGCAAAGGGGCCTTGTCATTGCGCGTGCCGGGCTGGTGCCAGGGCGCGACCATCAGCCTGAACGGGCAACCCGCCGATGCCACCGTGAAGGATGGTTATATCCGCATCGCCGGCCCCTTCAAGACGGGCGATATCATCCGCCTGTCGCTGCCCCGCAGCCTGCGGATGGAAGCTACGGTGGATGACCCCAATATGGTGGCGCTGCTTTACGGTCCCATGGTGCTGGCAGGCGACCTGGGCCCGTCCACCGAAGAGTGGAAAGGGCTGGCGCCGGTTCTGGTCGGTAGCGACCTGTTGGCGCGCCTGCGCCCAACGGGGGAGCCGGCGGTGTTCAAAACCGATGGGATCGTGCGGCCCGGTGATCTGACGCTGCGGCCCTTCACCTTCCAGCATGAACGCAACATAGCGGTCTATTTCAAGCGCTTCACCGATGCGGAATGGGTGGTGGAACAGGAGCGATTTAAGGCAGAACAGGCACGGTTGAAAGACTTGCAGGACCGGTCCGCCGACGTCATGCATCTGGGGGAGATGCAGGCCGAACGCGATCATGACCTGGATGCAAAAATTTCCTTTCCAGGGGCTTATCGCGGGCGCAATGGGCGCGATGCCCGCTCTGGCGGCTACTTCGAATTCACTTTGAAGACACGACCGGGGCCGCTACTGCTGCAATCCACCTATTGGGGGGACGAACTCGGTCGCAAGTTTGCCATCCTGGTTGATGGTACAGTGATCGCAAAAGAAGAGCTGAAAGCGGACAAACCTGGCGAATTCTTCGAACGGGATTACCCGATCCCGGAAGAACTGACCAAGGGCAGGGAAAAAATTCGCGTACGCTTTGAACCAGAAACCGGCAGTTCCGCTGGCCCCTGCTTTGGGGTACGCCTTTTCACGGCCAAGGCTGCATAATGAAAAGCCGACCGGGTATCATCACCCGGTCGGCTTTTATCAACATCGATACTGTATTTTAGGGCCTACACCACGGTAAAGCCCTTCCAGAACGTATCTTCCTGGTCGATCCAGATCGTGTTGTGGCCGGTGGAAACGGCACTGCCTTGGATGGATGGGATGATGGCCGGCTTGCCGCCCAGGTTGGTCAAGGCTTCCACCTTGCCGATAAAACGACTGCCGATATAGCTTTCATGCACGAAGCGGTCACCCACCTGCAGCCGGCCCTTATGGACCAGATGGGCCAACCGGGCCGATGTGCCGGTGCCGCAAGGGCTGCGGTCGATGGCGCGTTCGCCATAGAATACGGCATTACGCCCATCGGCCCCGTCGCCACGCGGCTTATCCGCCCAAAGAACGTGGGAGACGCCGCAAATACGGTCATCCAACGGATGCACCGGTTCCACCTTCTCCCGCATCATAGTGCGGATGGTGCGCGACAGTTCGACGATACGGCTGGCACCCAGGTCGTCCAGCCCCTTATAAGGGCCTTGCGGCTCGACAATGGCGTAATAATTACCGCCATAGGAAACATCGACGCTCAGGGGACCGAATCCCGGCACCTCGATCTCAACACCCGTCGCCGCCACATAGGAGGCGACATTGCGGATACGTACCCAGGTGATGCGGTTGCCTTCCTGGCCGTAATCAATATCGATGATACCGGCAGGCACCTCCACCTTCAGGTGTCCTGCCTGTCGTGGCAGGATCAGACCGTTTTCAAGGCCAAAGGTAATCATGCCGATGGTGCCGTGGCCGCACATCGGCAGGCAGCCGCTGGTTTCAATGAACAGGATGCCAATATCCGTATCCGCCTGGGTGGGCGGATAAAGGAAACCACCAGACATCATGTCATGGCCGCGCGGCTCATAACAAAGGCCGGTGCGGATCCAGTCAAAGCGGGCCAGGAAATCCTGACGCCGCTCCGCCATGGAGTTGCCGCGTAAAAGCGGCGCACCGCCAACAACCAGCCGGACCGGATTGCCAGCCGTGTGACCATCAATGCAGAAGAAGGTGTGACGCATGGCGACACTCCAGTTTGACGTTACTTTTTGTTTCCGACGGGTCTTGAGGCGGCGGCGTTTTCGACCATTTGGATGACCTGTTTGCGTCGTTGGCCGGCCAGCGGTAGTCTTGGGAGTCTGACGCGTTCT
>Ga0209373_10002013_pt1 | contig 21602 bp, 16 predicted proteins | sample Higcelweek5metaG_FD_187173 | JGI IMG/M metagenome (GOLD analysis project Ga0209373, IMG submission 187173) | Freshwater pond sediment microbial communities from the University of Edinburgh, under environmental carbon perturbations - High... | ecosystem: Environmental > Aquatic > Freshwater >... | reverse complement strand
CCTAGGCAGGTCTCCTTGCCTCGAATAGACATCTCCCAGGTTGTTGTGGATATGCTCTCCTGACGGAGCCACTTCGGCAGTGGCGACCCAGAGCGAATCATCGTTTTTCCAATCGGTGTTCCGGATGATCGTGCGCGCCGAGAGAGCGATTGCAAGAAGCCCGAAAACAGCATAGGCCGTTGCCATATATTTCTCATCCTTCTCGATCAGATAGTTGAAAAAATAGGCAAGCGTGACGAAAATCCCGATTGATCCGAGATAGGCATATCTTTCCGCGACGACCCAGGCGATCTTGATCGGTGTGAGCGTCACCAGAAGCGAGACGAAGAAGAACGAGAGCCAGAAGAATATTTTCCTGTCTTTTTTGAAACTCGTGAAAATGACTGCCAAAAAAACAAGGAAAGCCAGAAGGAACATGGCATATTGTCCGGTCGAGAAAACCATTTCGGTCTGATAGAGGGACAATTTCGCCGGCCAGAAGATCAGTTTCAGATATGACACGATGGCGACCGGGATCTGGACGAGAGGATTGAAAAAAGCGGAGCTGCTTTGGGCTGGCGAATCCGACGTGACGGACGAAACCCTTTCGCCGACTCTCGACAGGAACATGAAAAGCCAGAAAATGCTCAGGAGAAAATATGGCAGTGATTTTTTCCAATTTTCCTTGATATTCCTGAACGAGAATTCGAAAAGGAGGAAGACCAAGAAAAGCGGCATGGCTTTTTCGCTCGAGGTGAGGGCCAGGAAGAAAAAAAGGATCGAATAATAATATGCTTTTTTGCTCTTTTCAGAAAGGATATATAGCAGGAAGGAAATCAGGAAAAGGAGCGCATAGAGGGAATACGGACCGCCGGAAATCCAGGTGACGGATTCGGTGAGGAGCGGATGAACGGCGAAAAGGACCGCTGCCATGACGGCGATCGGCTTTTTGGCGAGAAGAGATAGGATAGTGAAAACCATGAAAACCGAGCCGAGATGCGCCAGGATGTTTATGGACCTGAAAATCCAAGGAGCGAGCCCGGCCAGATGGAAGGCGAAGAAATAGAGGGTTTTCTGGATCGATCCGTTCGGGAAATATGAAAAGATGTTGCTGAATTTCCCGATATCGGGATTCTTGGCGATGGCGGCGATGTCGTCGGAAACGAAACCGTTGCCCAGAGCGTTGAAATATATGATGAAGACCAAGAGGGAAAGGGAAATGAATATCCCCAAGTTCGCGGTCAAAAAAGCGGAGAAAACGAAATCATTCGGCGCTATGGCGTTGTCCCGGCTATCTTCCCTGGCTGTTCGGCTGAACTTCTTTTTCGGGAAATTTTTCTCGAAGAATCGCATGACTTCCTTTTCCGGAATCTGTCCGTTTTTCGCGATCTGATCCGGAGTCATTTTCCCGGCATTTTTCTTGATATATCGTTTTTGTTGGGCAGTGAGAGGCATAGGAATCGCGAAATTGTGATTATGTGCCTATTATACTATAATTATCAAAGCGATGATAATTTTTGAAATAACAAAAAACAAACATATGAAACTGCCTTTTCCTCTTGTGAATACCCACACTCATGCCGCCATGGTCGGCTTCCGGGGCCTTGCGGAAGACATGCCGCTTGCCAAGTGGCTGGAAGAGCATATCTGGCCGGCTGAAAGGGAGAATGTGAACCCGGAATTCGTTTTCGAGAAAACCAAAGAGGCGATCGTTGAAATGCGCAAAAACGGCATCGAGGCGTTTTCCGACATGTATTTCTTCGAAGACCAGGTGGCTCGCGCCGCCGAAGAGCTCGGGATGCATGTCCTTGTCGGGGAGGGAATATTGGATTTCCCGACTCCTTCCGCCGAAACCGCCGATGAGGCATTCCGTCTCACCGAAAAACTGTTCGAGAAATATCGAAACAGTGAGTTCGTCAAAGTGGCGGTGGCTCCTCATTCGATATATACGGTTTCCGAAGTCAATCTTGTCCGCGCCAAGGAACTATCGAGAAAGCACGACGCGCCATATCACATCCATCTTGCCGAAACGAAAAAGGAATTCGACGACTCGATGGAAAAGAACGGCATGACTCCGGTTGCATATCTCGACAGTCTCGGAGTGTTGGACGAAAAAACGATCGCAGCTCACTGCGTGTGGCTGACTGATGAGGATATCGACATCCTTGTCGCAAGGAAAGTGAAAGTGTCGCATTGTCCGCTCAGCAACCTGAAGCTGGGTTCTGGGATCGCTCCGGTCGCCAAGATGATCGAAAAAGGGGTTTTGGTTTCCCTCGGCACCGACGGGGCGGCCAGCTCCAACCGGCTCGACATCTGGGAGTCGGGGAAGTTCGCGGCGCTCCTTCAAAAAGGGATCACGCATGACCCGTCTGCCGTTCCTGCAAGAACCGCCTTCGAGATGATGAGCGTGAACGGGATGGAAGCCTTGGGATTCGAGAAAATTGGAGGGATGACTAAAGAGGAAATCGGGGAGAAAATGAAGGATTTCGATGACCCGAGTAGCCTCTATTCTCTGAATTTCTGCTGAAACCGACATCTTCATAATAATTTTATCCATGGCGTGATAGGATTATGAGGTTGGGTAAAAAACAGCGCATAATCCTTAATATCAAACTTTAATGGAAGAGGAAAACAAGAATGTTGATCTTTCTTGGGCTAAGGACGAAATCCAGTCAATCAGGAAAGAACTGGAAGAGAACTATGAAAAGAAAGAGAGTGATCCAGTTTGGCGGAAGAAGATCGAAGATAAGGTGGAAGAATTGGAAAAGGCTCTTGGCATTAACGATCTTCATGGCGCGGGAACAGTGAACGATAAGAAAAAAAGCGAATGACAGAGGAAATCGAAAAAGAAAAACCGCTAGTTTCGGTCATAGTCACCACCAAGAACGAGGAAAAGAACATCGGGGCGTGTTTGGAGTCGGTGAAAAAACAGAGCTATCCCAAGGACAAGCGGGAAATCATCGTTGTGGACAACGGGTCGAGTGACAGGACGAAAGAAATCGCGAAGGGATATACAGAAAAAGTCTTCGACAAAGGTCCTGAAAGGAGCGCTCAGCGCAATTTCGGCGTTAGCCAGTCGGAAGGGGAATATGTGATATATCTTGACGCCGACATGATCATGAGTGAAAACGTCATTTCAGCGTGCATCGAAAAGATCCGAAAGGACAAGGAAATCATCGCGCTTCACATTTCCGAAATCGTGATGGGCGAGAAATTCTTTTCGCGCGTGAGGAGGTTCGAAAGGAGCTTCTATGACGGAACGGCTATCGACGGGGTGCGTTTCATCAAGAAAAGCGCTTTTCTCGAGGTCGGAGGCTTTGACGAGTCTCTCACTGGTCCGGAAGACTGGGATTTGGACAAGAAGCTGAAAAAGATCGGGAAGGTCGCTTTGGTGAAGGAACCGATCCATCACAACGAAGCAGAATTCGATCTCACGAAATATCTCTCGAAGAAGGGATACTATTCGAAGAAGTTCGATGACTATATTGCCAAATGGGGCAGTGATGACCCGGATATCAAGAAACAGTTCGGGTTGGGTTATAGGTTTTTTGGGGTTTTCATGGAAAACGGAAAATGGAAGAAGCTCCTCGCGCACCCACGCCTCGCTTTCGGGATGTATTTTTTGCGGGGGATGGTGGGAGTGAGGTTTTTGTTGAGGGGAAAATGATAAATATTAGCAAATGAAGAAAATACTTTTTCTCAATCATAATCAGGAGAATTTCGGAACTTATTACCGATGTTTTTTTCTGGCGAAAGGTCTTTCCGAAATCGGATACGATATAACGATGATCTGTGCTTCAGGAAAGAAATTCGATCTTCTGGTTCGCAGGAAAAAAATAAACGATAATTTTTCGATCATAACTCTCCCTAGAATCAAATATCACGAATATTTTACTGGTCAGCTGCTTTTCCGTTTGCCGCTGGCTTTGCTTTTCGTCATCTTCGGGAACTACGATATCTGCCATGCTTTCACGGTGGCGCAGCCCCAGATCGCTATTCCGGCCTGGGCGGCAAAAGTCGTCCGCCGAAAAAAGCTCATCATAGATTGGGATGATCTATGGGGAGGAGGGTTCGCTGAAGAACATGGCGGAATCGTTTCCAGGGTGCTGGGATTTTCGGAGAGGTACTTTTTGAGATTCGCAGATAGGATCACGTATGTCTCGGAATTCATCGGGGAACAGATAGACAAGCTCGGCCTGGATATCGAAAAGATAAAAATCCCGAACGGTTCCAATATCGATCAGATCTCCGTGCTCGATAAAAGTGAAAGCCGCGGGAAAGTCGGACTTGATAATGGTAAAAAATATCTGGTATCGATAGGTAATACCTATACGGACAGCCTGGGCCTGATGCTGGGAGCCTTCGGGGAAGTTTTGAAGAAAACGGATGTTTCGCTGGTCATGGTCGGGGAAGGCAAGATAACCGAAAAATTCAAAGGCATTTTCAACAATTTGAAAAATAACATAATTGTCACTGGAAAGCGCCCTTTTTCCGAAATACCGTTTTATCTTTCCAGTGCCGACGTTCTTCTTCTGCCCATGGATGACAACGGAGTCGAAAAGGCCCGTTTCCCGATGCGTTTCGGGGACTATCTCTGCGCGGGCCGTTCGATCGTTTCCAATGCCGTCGGGGAAGTTAAATATTATATTGAAAAATACGATGCCGGACTGGCATCGTCTCCTGAATCCGTTCATGAGTTAGCTGAAAACATCAATAAGTCTTTGGAAAATAGCGCGTTATCTGATAGAATAAGCTTAAACGCAAGAATGCTTGCAGAAGGTGATCTCAATTGGGAAAACATCATAAGCAAGCTAGACGGGGATGTATATAGTAATCTCGTCTGAGGGGTGTCTTTTTAATTTTTATTCGATATTCAAATGAAGATATTATTGGCCAATCCGCCTTACAGGGTTTCGATAAACGATAAAGAAGAGAGGTTTTTCATTCGTGCCGGTTCGCGCTGGCCGTTTTCAGTGACCAAATGCAAAGATGAAAAATCGGAGTATATGCCGTTTCCATTCTATTTAGCCTATGCTGCAGCGCTTTTGGAGAAAGAGGAGGGTATCGAAGTTTTTGTTGAAGACAGCATTGCGCTTAATGAAACAGAAGAGCAATTCATTGCTAAAGTGAAATCGATTATTCCGGACGTGATATTGTTTGAAACTTCCACGAATACCGTGCGTCACGACATCGAGCTTGCTAAGAAGATAAAGGAATTCAATTCTGATTCTAAGATAGTGTTGGCAGGGTTCCACGTGACGGCTCTCACGAAGGAAACTTTCGATATTTCCGGATCAGCCATAGATTTCATATTGCTATCAGAATATGAGATAAATTTTGTCGATTTAGTCAAAGAATTGCGTGATGGGAAGGACTTTTCCGATCAAGAAGGAATCGCGTTCAAAAAAGATGGTCAGGTTGTCATAAATCCCGTCAAATCCCTTCTCGATATCAATAAGCTGCCTTTTCCTGCTAGGCATCTTTTCCCGTCCAACACCAATAATGACCTCAGCGTATATTGGGACGGTTTTTGCCAATCCAAACCAGCTGTCCAAATGCATGCGTCAAGAGGCTGTCCGTTCCGTTGCAATTTCTGCGTTTGGAACCAGATCATGTATCGTAATGAAAAATACCGCCCTTTTCCCGCGAGCTATATCTGTGATGAAATCGAAGCCGCTCTGAAGGAATACGGCGCAAAGGAAATATATTTCGACGATGATACTTTCACAGGAAGCAAGCAGCATGTCCTGGAATTCTGTGCTGAGATGAAGAAGCGTGGTCTCCAAAATAAAATCAATTGGTCCGCAATGGCTGATTTCATGATAACGGACCACGAGATGATCCGCGAAATGAAGAGCGCTGGATGCGTAGGGCTAAAATTCGGAGTCGAAAGCGGCAATCAGGACATATTGAAGCATATCGGGAAGCCGATAAATTTCGACCGGATAAAAAGCAATGCGAAGCTTTGCGGCAAACTGGGAATAAAGACTCATGGCACTTTCACCTTCGGGCTTTCCAATGAGACCAAGAAAACCATCCAGGAAACTTTCAACCTGTCCAAGGATATAGACTGCGATAGTGTCCAGTTCAGCATAACTACGCCGTTCCCGGGTACGAGATATCATGAAGAGCTGAAAGCTAAAGGTCGGCTGCTTTCTGATAAGTGGGAGGATTTCGATGGCAACAGCAATTGCGTTGTGAAGTTCGATGACTTCGATGAGAATTATATCGTGGATTTCTACAAGAAGGCGACGGGGAGGTGGCTCAAGCATAAGATGAAAGATCCGAAGTGGGTGATGAGACAGTTATCCAACCTGAATCGTGCCAGAAAGGGTCAAGGAAGCGGATTCGTAATGAAAAGAATAAAAAGAGTCGTTGAATTATTAACAACAAAATAATGGAGCTTAAAATAAAATTGATCAAGTCGGCTTTTTATGAGGAGGAAAAAACAAGAAAGCGCTTGGCGGAGTTTGTTGTGACTACGCCATTTTTCAGTATGGGATCGGAATGCAGAAGATTCGAGGAAAGTTTCGCTGAAAAGCAAGGAAGAAAGTTCGCAGTGTTCGTGACAAGCGGGAGCGCTGCCAATCTAGTTCTGGTACAGGCATATCTTAATCTTGGCAGATTGAAAAAAGGCGATAAGGTGGGTTTTTCGGTTCTGACTTGGCCTACCAACGTGATGCCCCTCATACAGCTGGGGCTTGTTCCCGTTCCATTGGATTGCAGTTTGTCGACACTGAATGTCTCTCCCGGTGAGTTGATGAAGTGTGATAACGACCTCAAAGCATTATTTCTTACTAATTCGCTCGGGTTCAGTGATGACATAATATCAATCAAGAAAATATGCGAAGAGAGGAATATTTTATTTTTTGAAGATAATTGCGAATCTTTGGGGTCGAAAGTTGGCAATGCCTATCTTGGAAATTTCGGGGGAGCATCCACGTTCTCATTTTTCGTAGGGCATCATATGTCAACAATCGAAGGAGGAATGATCTGCACTGACGACGAAAAATTATACGATTCTCTTTTAATGACCAGGATTCATGGATGGGATCGGAATTTATCTCCGGAAAAACAGAAAGCATTAAGAGAATCCAATGGAATAGATGACTTTTACGCAAAATATACTTTTTATGATCTTGCCTTCAACGCTAGGCCGACCGAAATAAACGGATTTCTCGGAAACATACAGCTTCCGTATTTGGATGAAATCATTTCCAAGAGAGAAAGGAATTTCAAGATGTTCAATGACGCTGCTAGTAGAAACGATGACTTTTTTCTGCTTGATGTGAGTCATATGAATCTCGTTTCAAATTTCGCTTATCCGGTTATCTGCAAAGACGCCGACAGGGCTGCCGCATACAAACAGAAATTCATGGAAAGCGGTGTTGAAGTGAGGCCAGTGATAGCAGGAGACATAACAAAGCAGCTGTTTTATAAAAAGTATAATGACAGCTGTTATGAGTGCAAAAACTCTGATTTCATCCATAAGAATGGTTTTTATTTCGGAAACAATCCTGAAATGACGGATGAAGAACTGAAAATCCTTTGCGATCTTCTATTGAAATAATTACAAGTAAACATAAACAAGATATATGAAAAAGAAAGCGCTTATTACCGGAATAACCGGACAGGATGGTTCATATTTGGCCGAACTTCTTCTTGAGAAGGGATATGAAGTTCACGGGATTGTGAGAAGGGTCAGCACGTTCAATCGTCAAAGAATCGAGCATCTGTTCGTTGATCCTCATGTCCATAAATATGACATAACTTTACACTATGGCGATCTTACTGATAGCACATCTCTGAGACACATAATAAGCAAAGTGAAACCCGATGAAATATATCATCTCGGGGCCCAGAGTCATGTAAGAATAAGTTTTGATTTGGCTGAGTTCACCGGCAATACGACAGGACTCGGAACACTCCGTCTTCTGGAAGCCATTCGCGATGCCGATCATCCGATCAAATTCTATCAGGCATCCAGCAGTGAGATGTTCGGAAAAGTCCAAGAGATCCCTCAAACCGAAAAGACTCCTTTTTATCCCAGGTCTCCCTATGCTTGTGCCAAGGTCTATGCCTATTGGCTGACGGTCAATTATCGCGAGAGCTACGACATGTTTGCATGCAACGGAATCCTTTTCAATCATGAATCAGAAAGAAGAGGAGAGAATTTCGTGACCAGGAAGATTACCATAGGACTTTCTGGCATAAAAGCTGGAAAATTGGAGAAGCTGTATCTTGGAAATATGGATGCGAAAAGGGATTGGGGGCATGCCAAGGACTATGTCGATGGCATGTGGAGAATGCTCCAAGCTGACAAACCGGATGACTATCTGCTGGCCACGGGAGAAACCCATAGCGTGCGCGAATTTGTCGAAGAAGCTTCAAAATATGCTGGCATGGAAATCGAGTGGCAAGGAAAAGGATTGGAAGAAAAAGGGATTGACAAAAAAACAGGCAAGACAATAATCGAGATTGATTCGAGATACTTCCGTCCAACAGAGGTGGATCTCCTTATCGGTGATCCCCAAAAAGCTAAGGAAATATTGGGATGGGAACCTGAGATAAAGTTCAAGGACCTTGCTTGTTCCATGATGGAACATGATCTTAAGAATATAAATAAGATTTTCCCGTAGGCTGATGAATATCGAAGGCAAAAAAATATTGGTGACAGGAGGAACCGGATTTCTTGGAAAGAATCTCGTCCCTGAATTATCCGAGCATGCCGAATCGGTCATTGTTGTTTCTGCAGAAGAAAGCGATATTTTTTCTGAATTTGAAAATGTGAAAATAGTGACTGGAGATTTGACTGACAGTGTTTTTTGCAAAAAAGTGCTGAATGATATTGACGTATGTTTCCATTTGGCATCGTTCAAAAAGAATTTCAAATACCATCTGGAGCATCCCCTCGAGGTGTTTTCCAAGAATGTCCTTATTTCCGAAGTTTTCTTTGAAGCGGTGAATCGCAGCAAAATCAAGAGCTTGGTGATTGCAAGTTCCGTTGCGATTTATGAGTCTAGTGATGATCTTCTTGCGGAAAGCGATCCGCTGAATTTGGAAACCAAGGATGCATATGCTCTTTCTAAAATCGTCACGGAAGCGAACGCTCGCATTTTGAGTATGGAAAATTCCGAACTTTCCGTTTCTATTGCCCGTTGCGATAATTTTTTCGGTGAGCATGATAACTTCGGACCCGAAGCCCAAGTTATTCCTTCGCTTATCCGAAAATCGGTCAACGACAGCAAGATTGAAGTCTGGGGGAGTGGGAATCAGGAAAGGACATTCGTTTATGTTGAGGATGTGTGCAGTGCGCTTATTGGGTTGGCGGATTTAGGCAACGGATTCCATGTCTTCAATGTAAGCAGTGGCGAATCCGCAAGCTTCAAGAAAATCATAGGAATCATTCAAAAAATTATTGGCATTGATAAAGAAGTCGTATTTGATACCACGAAGCCGGAAGGGGCAAAACGACGTCTAGTTTCGGCTAACAAGATAATGAAGGACCTGGAGTGGCGTCCAGAATTTGATTTGGTTAATGGCCTTAGGAAAACCGTGGAATATTACTTGGAGTTGGAGAATAAATGTCACCAATAAACGCTATGCGTATAGGAGTATTGATAAACTCAATAGAGGTTTTCGGCGGGATAGGGAAGATAGCTGTCGAAGAAGTCAAGAACCTGAGAGCGCTCGGAGTCGATGCCGAGTTGCTTGTTTTTGCTGACCTTGGAGATGAGAACAAATACAATGAAATTTCAGGGGACATACCCATTGTCCGTTTGGCTAAAAGGGTTCCCAAGAGGTGGCAGACCAGGAAAAAGATCCCGCTTTTTACCATCCTGGAAATATCTCATTTCCTGTATCCGTTCATACTGCCTAAGCATATTAAGGAAAAAGAGTGGGACGGCATTATAAACCATGAATCCTATCTGACATTCCTGCTTCTGAGATTGAAATCGAAAAGGAAAATAAGATACGTTCAATTCATCTGGGACCCGATTTCGTATATAATCAAGAGAGTGTATACGAAAGGAGTATTGGGATTTTTCAACAGGATTCTTTATGGGCTAGGTCTTTATCTCGACAAGCTTTTTATCGGCAAATCGGAGATGGTCATGATGGGTGGTGATGCTCATGAGAAATTCGTTCAGGAAATCGGAAAAGAATATAGCATCATATATCCATCCGTTTATCCTCAGGAAAACATAAATCCGAACAAGGAAGACTTCGTTTTCATGATGACAGCGTGGAAGCAGGGAAAGAACCCGGAATACATCCTGGATCTTCTGGACAAGATGCCGGAGCTGAGTATCAAGATGGGAGGACTCTGGATAGACAAGGATTATGAGAAAGGTTTTCGAGAAATGGTCAGGAACAGGGGTCTTGAGAATAGATTGGAAGTGCTTGGGAGCATAAGTGAAAAGGATTTGAATGATTATCTTTCCCGCGCCAGGCTGATCCTGCAAACCAACGACGACAGGGGATTCGGTATGCCTGCTCTCGAGGGAGCAGCTTGCGGATGCCCGTTCATTATCCCGGAAGGGCAGGGCGTATGCAGCCTGTTTTCTGACGGGAAAGAAGGGTTTTTTACAAAAGAAAAAGACACAGAGAAAATAGTTTCATTGCTTGGGAAGTTTCTTTCTGACAAGGATTTTTCTGCCGCAATGGGCGAAGCCGCTTGGAAAAAGGTGAAAGAGAATTATTCCTGGAAAAAGCATGCTGAAAAAATAATCGAGCTCGTTAAGAATTAGTAAAAATAAAATGCCCTCAATCAAAAAAATAGTACGAATAGCCATAGCTAATCCCGAGTCGGCTTTGCTTCAGGGGTTTCATATGATGCGGAGAAAAAGCCGTTTGGAATATAACCTCAAGAGCGGCTGGAGCCTTTGCCCGGACTTCATTACTTTTCTCATAACCAAACGCTGTAACTACAGATGCTATCGTTGCAGCGCGCATGCCCCGGAAGAGATGAAAAAGGAATTGGCCAAGGAGATGACCATTGATGACTATAAGCGCATCATTGACGAAGTATCTCCATACAAGCCGGCTATATATTTCTGTGGAGGAGAGCCGACGCTTCGTGATGATTTGACTGAGGTGATCAAATATATCAAGAAAAAAGGCATGATTACGGCAATGACGACCAATGCCAGCCTTCTTGAGGAAAAACTGGCTTCGGATATCGTGAAATCTGGAATTGATTTTGTCTCCATTTCATTGGATGGAGATGAAGCGGCTCATGACAGGTCGCGCGGAATCCCAGGCGCATACAAGAATGTTTTGAGAGGGGTTGAAAACTTGAAAAAGGCGCGCGGAACGAAAGCCCGTCCTCATATAAAGCTGGTCGGGATAATAGACCCTGAGAATCCATTTGCTTCGCGGCATGTTCTTGAGACTGCCAAGAAATTGGGAGTCGATGAAGTCAACTTCGGACACTTGATGTTCTATACTTCTGAAATCAAAGAAGATCAGAAAAAATTCGTCAATAAGCACGGCATAGGATCGGAATATATCACGGGCATGGAAACAGAAAAGGAATTCGAGGCGGATATTTCGGGACTCAAAAAAATGATCGGCGAGATAAAGAATTTCAAAGGCGTGCATACCAGCATCGCCCAGGGATTCGACCTGGATGTGGAGAAATATTATTCTGCGCCTTATCAATATCCCAATCTGCATTCAGAGTGCATGACGCCGTGGTTTTCTGCAATCATACGTCCGGATGGAAACGTTTCTCCTTGCATGGAATTCAACGTCGGCAATATAAAAGAAAGGAAATTCTTGAAGATTTGGAATGATCCGAAATGGAAGCTTTTCAGGAAATTGAAATCACAAAGAAAAGAGAATGTTCCTGCGTGTTTCCGTTGCGGAGAGGGGCAGAGGATAAAATTTGACTGAAATGAAAAAAATAGCCTTCTTCAATCTCAATAGGATTACCTATCAGGGAGGAGCGGAGAAATATATAATAGATTTGGGAAATAAATTCTTGGAATCCGGACAGGAATTTATTTATATTGGGGATTTCCGTATTTTTTTGAGGATTTTCATAATCATCGGGTTTGTGCTTGGGAATATATCGTTCTCTGAATGCAGGAAGTTATTCGGCGAAGTAGGGAAATATCCAGTGAAGGATAGCAGGGTGCATTTTCCAGTTAAAACAATCAGCGCCAGCATTCTTCTTCCCTTTTCTCTTCTCAAGAAGCAGGTCAGGTCATTATCCAGAAAATGCGATACCGTGCTGGTTAAGAATGAATTGATAGATATGCTGTTATTCAGGTTTCTCATTCCGAAATCGAATAAGAATTATTGCGTTATTTTCACATCGATCAGATATCCTGAGGCAAACACGTTTAGGGCGAAAGTGCATAATTTTTTCTACTCGAGTATCATATACAAATCATTGCTCAAAAAATATGATGGTCTCATAGTTTCCAACAAAGCTGACGAAGAATTGCTCGCAAGTCAGTTCGGTGTTGAACGGGAAAAGATAAAATATATTCCGTATGGAATAGATTTCGATAAATTCAATGCAGAAAAGGAAAGCTGGGAAATTCCAGGTCTGGATGAGAATAAAAGAAAGATATTGTTTGTCGGGAGATTGGAGGAGCAAAAGGGAATAGATGATCTGATCAGTATCATTGAGGAAAAAAATAAAGAAGAAAATAATTATCAATTCGTTATCATTGGAGATGGCCCATTGAAAGAGAAGGTAATTGGCATGTCCGATAAATATGACAACGTTGCTTATTTGGGAGCCCAACCTCACTCAAAAGTCCTGTTCGTTTATGGAATGGTTGATTTGGTCATAATACCGTCGCGATGGGAGACGTTCTGCTATGTTGCGCTTGAAGCTCAGTTGAGCGGAAAGCCCGTCCTATGTTATGACATCCCAGGACCCAATGAAATAGTGTTGGACGGTGTTTCTGGAAAAATCGTTAGCAATCGCAAAGAGCTTTCTAATCACCTGGATGATGAGTATGAATTTGATGCAGAACATTTTGCTGATAAATTTTCACTGGACAAGTTAATTGAAAGATATAATGAATCAACCTGACATGTTGAAAAAAATAAAGGAATTTTCTCAGCGGGATATTTTTTGGATATTTCTGTTAGCGTCAATAAACGCTTTGGTTATCCTGCATGCCTTCAGAGCTGGCTTTCTGATGGGAGCCGATGAGTTTTCGTTTCAATACGACGGACTGTTTTTGCATAAAACGGCTGATTTTTCATGGAATGAATGGATAAACCTCGGCAGCTATGGAACCTCAATCAACAATTATATTCCGTGGATGTTTTTCTCTGATTTATTCAGCAGAGTGTTTTCCTATCAGTCCATAGAGAGGATTCTTTATTTTTTATTGTATTTTGCTGGCTCACTATCAATATTCAAATTGTTGACAAAGTCATATGGAATTAAGAATTTCGCAGCTTTTTTAGCTTCAATCTTCTATACATATAATGTTTTTCATGTGATGATGCCTCTTACGATAAACGTTAAGCTTATAATGATAGCAATGCCGCTAGCGGTTATTGTTATTGAGAAGCTCATCAGCGATGGCAGGATATTAAGGAACGCGTTATTGTTGAATTTCGTTCTGCTTTTAATAATACAAGCATCCTCCAATCCGCCTGCCGTTTCGATCGTTTACTTGATGATTTTGGCATATCTTATATTTTCAGTGGTCGCAAAGAGGATCAGTTTGAAAAACAGCCTTATTTTTTCACTAGTATCTGCGATTGTATTCATTTTATTGAATGTGTGGTGGTTAGTTATACTGATTCCGTCTATGGTGGGAGCTTCTTCTAATATTATGGAAAACACCGGATTTGCCACCATAAGAACGTCTCCTTCGACGAGTAACATATTGAACGGTCTCAGGTATATGGGGTACTGGGCGTGGTGGTCGGGAGTCGACGGGAATCATTCGTATGTTCCTTTCGCGAGGGCGTTTGATCTGAATCCGTTTTTTATAGCATATTCTTTTATCATCGCGACGCTGTCATTCTTGGTGGCATACCTCGTCAGGTTTTTTAGCGCTAAGAATAAAAGGTTCATAATGTTCTGGCTTATCGTTTTCATCTTCGGGGTATTCATTTCAAAAGGAGCTAGCGATCCGGGAGGGAGTGTCTATATGTTTTTGTGGAACAAATTTTCCGTATTCAGGATTTTCCGCGATCCTTGGGCGAAATTCACACCGCTTACAGTGATTTCATCTGTTATTCTTTCAGCTTTTATCCTAGACGTGATTCCTAGGAAGGTAAAATACCTAAATATCATCCTCGTTCTTCTATTGTTAGTCCATCTTAGATATTTTGCCTTTTATGATTCAATCTATTATAACGACAACTACGGAACGATGCGTACTATGCAAGTCGACGTTCCTGATTATTGGAAGGAATATTCCAATAAAATGGAAGAAAAGAGGCTTGTAATGAGAAACCTGGTATATCCGAAATCTCCTAATGGGAGCAATTTCTTCGAATCTGGTTTTTCCGGACCGTTGCCGTTCGTTTCGCTTGTTTCGCCAAATCCGCTTATCATTTATCCTAATTTCAGCAATACAGGAGGCTATAGCGATAATATCGTGAAGAAATTATACAATAGCGACGGAACGATGGATGATAAATATTATAAAATTTTAAATGTAGGTTATATTACTCAACAGAATGATTACAATTGGATTTCAGGATATCCTGATACTAATTCGCCAAGCGTCATGCAATCCATTCTGCAGGGAAACTATTTGCTTGAGCAAAAGAATCAATTCGGGAAGTTCGATCAATATCTTTTGGATAAGATAGATTTCGGGAGGGACAAGAACGATATTATGAAAAATGAAATAAATGCCGAATTGCTGAATCGATCAGCAGTGGATGTATATGATGTGAAACGGGAATATTTTACTCCGATAATCTTCGCTTCCGGCCATAATGAAATAACTCGACGGTCTATTGATGTTTTTGATAATATAGCTTCTCAAGAAAATAATAATTTCAATTCCATCTTCTTCAAGATTCAAAATAAGAATAAAGAAGTTTTGGAGAAAATAAAGAATGTTTCAGTTCTTCCCACTCTCGAATTCAAGAAAATAAACCCGACCAAATACCGCGTGAGGGTGCATGGGGCGAAAGGGGAGTTCCCGGTGGTGTTTTCGGAAAGTTTCCATGACGGATGGAAAGCCTATCTTGAAAAGTATCCGAGTTCCAAACCGCAACCGCAAAGCCTTTCTTCATATCGAATCCTCAACGGCAACGAAGAAGATCAAGCAAGTTCGGATGAGCTCAGAGAATATGTCTCCAAGGGATATGTGACCGATCTCGGAGATGGGAAAGAGAAAGCCATACAGCACAAGAAATGGGAAGACGGGAAAGAAAAGGATGGCTATGAGGAGAAATATAATATCGATTTCATCTCCAAGGATTTCCAGGGGACGATCCAGAACGACAATCTGCCTAACGGTTCCATATTCGAGACCTGGTTCGATAGCCCGATCGAGAATAATGACAATCATCTCACAGCCAACGGATATGCCAATTCCTGGGTCATCGATTCCGACAAATTGTGCGCCGAGAGCAAAGACTGCGTCAAGAACCCCGACGGTTCATATGACTTCGAAATGGTGGTCGAATTCTGGCCCCAGAGGCTTTTCTATATTGGTCTATTCATCTCAGGAATCACCCTCTTGGGCTGTGTCGGATATCTCGGGTATGATTGGAAGAAGAGGAAAAAAGAATTAGCCGGAGTTGGCAAAGAATCATTATAGTGATATTGTATCACTATAATATTTAACTAAAAAAGAAATGGTAAAAAAAGAACAAAAAAAAGGTGAAATAATCATTTTTCAGACTTCCCCAAAGGAAGTTAGTCTAGAAGTGCATCTTGAAAAAGAGAGTGTCTGGCTAAGCCTGAATCAGATTGCTGAACTTTTCGGCACTGATAAATCGGGAATTTCACGTCATATAAAGAATATTTTCACTGAAAGAGAATTGAAAAAGAATTCAGTTGTTGCAAAAATTGCAACAACTGCTTCTGACGGAAAAACATACGGCATAGATTATTATAATCTGGATATGATTATTTCAGTTGGCTATCGGGTTAATTCCAAGAGAGCTACTCAATTCAGGGTTTGGGCTACCGATGTTTTGAAGCGGCATATCGTTGACGGATATACCATTAATGAATCAAGAATCCTGGAAGCGCGCGAGAATCTGAAAAAACTCCAAGCCACGATTGAATTTTTGAAAAAGAAAGCCGGAGCAAAAATGCTCCAGGGTCAAGAAAAAGAAATTCTGAATCTTTTGGCTGACTATTCCAAGACGCTCACGATATTGGAACAATATGACAAGAATAAACTTAAGGAGGCGAAGTCTGAAAAGGCATCTTTTGAATTGAAATATGAGAACTGCTTGGATATCATCAGCGAACTCAAGAAAGAGCTTATTGGCAAGAAAGAAGCCGGGGATATTTTTGGGAACGAGAGAGGGGAGGCGTCTCGTGGAATAATTGGGAATCTCTATCAGACATTCGGCAAGAAAGAACTGTATGGCGACCTTTCGACTAAAGCTTCGCATTTGCTGTATCTCATAATTAAGGATCATCCATTTTCCGATGGAAACAAGCGCATCGGAGCGTTTCTTTTCGTTTATTTCTTGGATAAAAACAATTATCTTTATAGGGAAATCGGAGAAAAGAAAATAAATGACAATGCTTTAGCGGCGTTGGCTCTTTTAGTTGCTGAAAGTGACCCGAAGGAAAAAGACCAGATGATCGCGTTAATTACTCAACTTTTAAAGTAGGAAACGAATGAATAAACTTGGAAATATCTTGAAAAAACATTGGGTAGTCATTGCGCTGATACTTATCATAGTGTTAGGGGCTTTTCTCAGAGCCTATAATTTCCACGATTGGCTGAGGTTCAGCGTCGATCAGCCAAGAGACGCGAGAATAGTCGGCGATGCTGTTGAGGGAAAATCACCGTTGCCGCTTCTTGGACCGAAAGCTGACACCACAACCTTCCATCTTGGATCGGCATACTACCAAATGTCGTATGTTTCCGCCAAGATATTCGGAAATGCTCCGGATAAGATGGCCTACCCGGCGCTCTTTTTGGGAATATTGTCCATTATTCTTTTCTTTGTATTTCTTAGGGAATATTTCAGCGAAAGGACATCGCTTCTTGTTACGTCCGTCATGAGCGTTTCATATTTTATGATTCTGAGCTCGCGCTTCTCATCGAATCCGAATCTCATTCCATTTTTCTTGCTTCTCTATCTCTATTCTTTTTTGAAAATATTGAATGCCGGGGAGAAAAAGAATATGATTTGGATTTGGAGTATTTTTATCGGCATCGGACTTGGGATCTGCGTCCAACTCCATACGACTCTTTTGGTTATTATGCCGATAGTCACTTTGTTTGTCTTGGCATACCTCTTGTGGAAAAATCCTTCCAGAACCTGGAAAATTGCTTCAATGATTATTTTCATATCGCTGGTTCTTAATGCTGGTCAGATAAAATATGAGTTGGGAAATAACTGGAGCAATACCAAAAGCTTTATGTCGGGGCTTAATGCAAATTCCGACACCAGCCCTGTCAAGAGCGTTCTTCTGATAGCTGCTTGCCAGATCCAAGCCAACTCATCCATTGTTTCATCCATAAATTCTCCGCTTCAACTCAACGAGGATTCCAAGAATGTGGATTGCGAGAATGTATTCATTCATCCGACCCATGCCAAATTTGATGACCGCGCATACTACGCAATCATAGGGTTCGGCATACTTTTTTCATTGATCGGATACGCGCTGCTTATTGGCAAGTTTCTGAAGGAGAAAGACTTCAGACGAAAGAATTTCCTCGGATTGATCCTCATTTTCAACGCAGTTTCTTTTGTTATACTGGTTCCAGTGGCCGAGATGATGAAAACCGGATATTTCATAATTCTTTTCTTTATTCCATTCATCCTGCTGGGGCTTATTCTTGAAGCTTCGGAAGGGTGGAAATGGAAAAAGACTGGTATTGTAGCGGGATTTATTCTTGTTTTGGCATTTGTCAGTTTTTCACTTATCAAAGATTATGATTCGGCCAAAGGCTACGCCAGCGGAAAGGAGAACAATTCCAAAGGCAGCATTCTTGGTGAGATCGAATCCATGTCACGCTTTATTGAATTCTCGTTAGAAGGGAAACAGAAGATGTATTTTTCGGGAGATAATGATTTGTATCTGAGATACTACAGGCCGATAAGCTACTTCTTGGATAGGGATGGCGTTGACAGCATTCTTTTAAAGCCAACTCTTAAGGCTGTTTACCAGTTTGAGCCCGAAAAGGAACTGAATGCCGGAGTGCCGATCTTCTATATCCAAAAGCGCAGATCCCATGAAACGCAAGTCGGGCAAGTGGTTAAGGGTCATGAGGTTTTGAAAGTCGAGAACTTTTCCAGCCAAGCAATTCTTATTATGAAAAATTGATAAGCTTCCTGAGATCATTGCCAATTCCTGGGTCATCGATTCCGACAAGCTGAAGAAATCTGTTCTGTGATGGAAAAGCGTGAGACGCACATTGCATATATAAAAAACGAAACCCTCCTTGCGGAGGGAATCTCGGAGTCTCGAGTTTGTTCGAGACCATTCACACTGAGATACTACCTTATTATTCTTATTTTGTCGAATAGGCGGTTCTTCCATAAGGAGGGGCCGCCTTTTTCATTTTCCTCTTCCGTGATATCCTTGAAACATCTGATAATTCGGCTTCTTTCCATGGAAAAACTGAAAAATATCTTCAAGAAAAATTGGGCGATCATATCGCTCGTCATCGTTTCTGCGGTCATATACCACCGCTGGCTTTCCTTCGACATATTCTCCTTCGGCGACTATTGGTTCCGCTTTCCAGAAACGCTCAAGGAATATTTCACTCTTTCCATTTGGCGGGGAAGCATCGGGCTTGGTTCGCCCAACATCACCATCTGGATGCTTCTTTTCGACGCGCTGCCGGGAATCTTCGGACATCTCGGATTCGCTTCCAATGTGGCTGACAAATTCCTCATCTTCTGGCCGTTCGTCTTCGTGACGCCGCTTGCCAGCTTCTTCCTGGCAAGGAGGATCCTTGGAAACGACATCGGGGCTATCGCTGCGGCTTTCGTCTATTCTTTCAACACATATTTCCTGGCCATAAACACTCAGGGACATTTTTCCTTGTCGGTTGCCGGATCGTTCGCGCCGCTGGTCATCCTGTTTTTCATGAAAGCCGTTCAGGAATCAAGAATCGCTTTTTCAGTGCTTTCCGCGATTTCGCTCTTCATTGTCGGATCATATGATTTCCGGGTCGCATACATCATGGGATTCGTCGTCTTTTCATATTTCCTTTTTTCGATTGTCATGGAAAGGGGAAAGGAACGCTTCAAAAAAACAGTTCCGGCCTTTTTTGTTTTCGTTCTCCTTTCCATCCTGTTCAATCTCTATTGGATCATGGCTTTTGCCAAGATGGGATCGCTTGCAGCCAACGACGTCCTTTCAAGGGATGTCATCGATTTCTCGCTGGACCTTCCGCGCGCCATCACGCTTTTCCATCCTTTCTGGACCGGTTCGGTTCCTGATTGGTTCGAGGGGCAGGACATCCCTTCATATTTCTGGCTTGTTCCCGTTTTCGCGTCTCTCGGCCTTTGGTTCGGGAAGAAGAATAGGAACATCGTTTTTTTCGGGATCGTTTCCCTGGTCGGAATAGTCCTCACGAAGCAGACCGCGGAACCTTTCAGTCACTTCTATCTCTGGCTGCATGACAGCCTTCCAGGATTCGGCGCTTTCCGTGAAGCCAGCAAGTTCTATATCCTCATCGCGATGGGATATTCCGTCCTGATCGGATCTTTCGTTTCCTGGATCGTCGGCAACCGAAAAATCAGCCAATCCATGAAGTGGTTGAAATATATTGTCGCGGTTTCGGTTTTCGGACTGTTTCTGTGGAACGCCAGGCCGGTTTTCGATGGAAGGATCGAAACCATGTTCGTCTCGAGGAATCCGTCGGCTGACGAGCTTGCCACAAGGGAACTTGTCAACAGCGGAAACGGTTTCTATCGGACGCTCTGGGTTCCCTTGCAGCCCCATTTCGCGACATATGGGAATCTTCATCCCATAATGGACATGACCGGAATGGAAAAAGGGGACTGGGGAAGCTTTTCCAAGAACTATGGTCAGGGTGATGATGCCGACAGAGGGGAGAGAATAGTCAACACTTTCAAGCTGCCCTATGCCAAGAACCTTCTCGATGCGAGCTCGGTGAGATATGTGATCATCGATAGCAAAAAGCAGTTCTATGCCTCAAGCCTTTCTGATCTTCCATATCTCAAAAAGGCGGATATCGGAACGAATGATCTGGCCGTTTTTGAAAACAAGGATTATCGGCCGCATATATATGTGACTGACCGCATGGAAACCGTCCACAGGGATCTGCCCGTTCGGACTGTCGAATATGCCGAAAAAAGCCCGGTCCGATATTCGCTGACCATCAAGGACGTCAAAGGCCCTGTCTGGCTCAACTTCTCAGAGAGCTATCATCCGGATTGGAAATTGGGAGCGGGCGATGCCAGCTGGATCGACGCCATCGCCAAGAGCCGGTATTTTTTCCCGGATTCCGATCACTTCCGAAATGATGCCAAGCTCAATTCTTTCCTGGTCGATCCCGAATATGTGAAACAGAACTTTCCACCGGCAAGCTATGCCATTAACAGCGACGGAAGCATGGACATCCGGCTGGCGCTTTTCTTCAAAGCGCAGGCCTATCTCGATCTCGGCATCATCATCGGGGCGGCGTCGCTTCTCGGATCGTTGGCATTCCTTGTTTTTGATGCCAAAAGAAGGCATAATAAATGACATGGAACAGATGAAAAAAATATTAAAAGACAATATCAAATATATCCTGGCCGCATTCGTCCTGATCGTGACGTTTTCCATAAACCGCGGACTGTTCACGACCGAGACGATCAAGACTGAGGATTGCACCGCTGGGAAATGCGCCAACATTGTCGATGTTCCGAATCTCAGCGATGAGAACCCTTTCTATTATGTCGACGACATCCTGAAAGGCAAGAATGTCGGATATTATCGGCTGACATATCAGCTGAGGACGGACAAAGGAACGCATGTCGGGGTCAAGATGGCCACATATGCCGAGAGGGATCAAAGCCTTCAGGATTTCGGCTTGGCGCCTTCAGGGAAATATCAGAACAAGGAAATATTGTTCCGGATGGACGGCGGATATCCGAACATCGTTTTTGAAAAAGCCGATCCGAAAGATGGAGCTGAGGTTTTCATAAAAGGCATCAAGCTGTCGCAGCTCGGGATTTCAAGCGATGCGGAATTCTCAGCTCTTGAACCGACTCTTTTCGGAGACGTCGACACCACGCTGGCTGATCAATCCCAAGCGGAAGATTCATCATATGAATTCCCATGGCTCAAGAGCCAAAAAACCATCGTCGGTCAGGTGTTCAGGGCTGATAGCGACTATATCTCAGGCGTTTCGCTCAAGATGAATATCGTCAAAGGGCTTGATCCGGGATCGCGCAAATATTCCCTTTTCCTCAAGGAAGCCAGCTATGACGGAGCCAATGTGGATGACACCAGCCCGGCCATCGCCGAG
>Ga0209373_10002012_pt1 | contig 21602 bp, 15 predicted proteins | sample Higcelweek5metaG_FD_187173 | JGI IMG/M metagenome (GOLD analysis project Ga0209373, IMG submission 187173) | Freshwater pond sediment microbial communities from the University of Edinburgh, under environmental carbon perturbations - High... | ecosystem: Environmental > Aquatic > Freshwater >... | reverse complement strand
AGAAGGCTCTTTATTCCGAAAGTTTAAATTCGATATCGGTATGGTGCGTTCTGTAATCCGAAATTGAATATCCTTGATCCGAACTCTGGGGTGCAATGTTTTCAATTCCCAGTTTGGCGCATACCAATGGAAAGGCAACCAGCTCTTCATAATCGAGGTGCTCGGTAACTTCGTCGAAATATTCGTTGAAAAACTTTTCAACCAGCTTTATTTCAGGACTATTGTTCTTCAAAAACAGCTGTTGAATGTGTGCTTTTATCTCAGGATATTTGTCGGTTTTATAATACGAATGGGTGTTCCTGAGGAATGAAATGATTGTTGAAACATCGTTCGTTGTAAACGTGTCGATACCCGAAGGAACGAATCCATTAAAAAGATTGCAGAAAGAGACGAAAAGTTCGGGGTTAACATTGTATTGTTTGCTAATTTGCTCAACGGTATTGTCGTGAACAACAAGGTCGAATCCGAAATGCTCGAGAAGCATTAATACCGAAGGATTTTCGAAAATCAACTCCGATATTTTCATCCCGGGCTTCACATACGTTTTTTTAGTCTGATACATAACTGCTCAATTCTGTGTAGCAAAAGTACGTTTCTTTGCATAAATTTTAAACTTATAAAGGTTTTAGACAAGGAACATTTTTGTTGGGAAAAGGTTTACTAATCATACTTTGGCAGATAAACTGACACGCATGTTGCCAATTTGTACGTAGCCTAGCATCGGAATAGTTTTTGACATTAACGGCACCTTAAGTTTGTATTTCAACTTTTTTTAGTTTCAAAAGAGTGTCAAGTCGTTTAAAAAATAGATAATTTTACCCGTTCGAAAAATTGGCTTATTAACAGATGTTCCGAAGCCGTTTTCCGTACTGTTTTTACAATTCTTTATACTGAATATCATGTTTGATAAAAAGTCGATAGTTTATACATCAGGGACGTTTGACATGTTTCATGTTAATCACTTGAAAATGATTAATTATGCTCGTGGCTTAGGCGAAATTCTGATTGTTGGTGTAAGTACCGACGAGCTGGTTCGATCCTATAAGAATCCTCCAATCATTCCTTTTATTGAGAGGATGCAAATAGTTGAAGCATTGAAAGCTCCAAACATTGTTATTCCGCAGCACACACTTGATCATACCGAGATCGTAAAAAAACTTCATATCGATGCTTTTGTTGTAGGCGACGACTGGTGTGGTAAATATGATTATTTGGAAGAACTTGGGGTTAAGGTTTTCTACTTCCCTTATGGTGATGGAATCTCGTCGTCGTCGCTTAAGAAAACGGTTTACGAAACTTACGAACAGAGTTTGCGCGCCGAAAGGCAAGCAAAACCCGACTTGATTGGAAGTAAGGATGAGTAAAACGGCTCTTGTAACCGGTGCTACAAAAGGAATTGGCAAAGCTGTAAGTATTCGCCTTTTGAACGAAGGGTGGAACTTAATAGCAACTTATGCCAGCGACTACGAGTCTGCAAATATCTCGTATGCCGAATTTTGTGAAATTGCTCCGGGCCAAGTTTATTTGTTGAAAGCTGACATTTCTGATTTAGAAAGCGTTGGCATTATTGATGGCTTTTTGGTGGAACACAATATTACTATTGACGCTGTAATTTTTAATGCGGGCATTACCGACAGAGCCGACTTTCACGATATCAAGCCCGAAAATTGGGCTAAGGTTTTTACCGCAAATGTCCATTTCCCGGTTTTCTTACTCCAAAAAATATATCCAATATTGAATACTGGTGGAAGTGTAACTTTTACAGGTTCGCTCATGGCCATTCAGCCTCATTCAGTGTCATTGGCTTATGGCGTAACCAAAGCTTCGGTGCACGCACTGGTGAAGAATATGGTTAAATTTTTCGTCGACAAACAAATACGCGTAAATGCCGTTGCCCCTGGTTTTGTCGATACCGAATGGCAGAAGAACAAACCTGCCGAAATCAGGAAGAATATCACCAATAAACTTGCTTCGGGTCGGTTTTGTTCGCCCGCAGAACTTACAGATGTGTATATGCTGCTCATTAATAATAACTACATGAATGGTGAAATTGTAGTTTGCGATGGCGGTTACAGTTATAAATAACAATGAACAATTTTTTTACCAATGAATAATCCTAAATCTACCATCTCATTTAAAGACTCACTAAAATCGTGGGATACTGAAAACTGGCTTGATCGAATTTTTTATCGGCCACTTGGTTTTAAAATAGCAATGTTGCTGAGGAATACAGGTGTTACTCCCAATGCAATAACCATAATCTCGATCTTTGTTGGTGTTGGAGGCTGTTTAATGTTTTATCCAAACAATTTGGCTATAAATATGGCCGGTTTCGCACTGTTGGTTTGTGCCAATATTTTAGACTGTGTCGATGGACAGTTGGCTCGAATCACTGGTATTAAGTCGGAGATTGGAAGGATATTGGATGGCGTTGCCGGCGATTTGTGGTTTGTAGTGTTTTATTTTGCCATGGCTTTCCGGTTAATCAATTTCGAAGAATGGGGCTGGTGGACTTATCTTATTATTGTGGTTTCGGGTATTTCGCACCTTACTCAGGCCGGAATGGTTGATCATTACAAAACGTTGCACCTCCATTTCCTTAAAGCAGGAATAAATAGCGAGTTCGAAGACTCTAAATCCATACAAAAACACTCACGTTCATTAACATGGGAAACTCCTGTAACTAAAATTTTCTTCCGGTTATATTATCTGTATACTCTTAATCAGGAGTTTAAAACGCCTAAGTTGAATTCGTATATGAACAACCTGAGAGCAAAATACCCTGATGGATATCCTGAAAAAGAAGTTGCAGCATTCAGAGCTAAAAGTTTAAAATTGATGCCATACCTCGACTGTTTTACATTTAATGCACGAAGTATCATAATTCTTGTAACTTTATTGACAAACTTGGGATGGTTGTATTTTGCAGTTGAGATATTTATTTTCAATCCTCTGCTTGCGTTTACTATAAATCGTCACGAGAAGATGTGTAAGGAATTAAATCAGTAGTTCTGATTGTTCCCTCTTAAAAATATTTATTGAAGATATTCTTTGGCATTGAAAAGATCGGTAGTTGAATTTGAAGATTTAGAGCGTATGTCGCCTGCATTTAAAGGCGATAAAGGACGACGTTTGGCCCGGTTGTTCATGAAAGTGTTTGCAATCGACAGGGTTAATGCTCTGTATGCGCGTTCTTGCGAGCATCGTGGGTCCGATTTTGCTGAATCGCTATTGAAAGATTTGGGTGTCGATTACCAGATTGGCAATGCCGAACGATTAATGCCACTAAAAGAGGGTGCGTTTATTACGGTCTCAAACCACCCTTACGGAGGAATCGACGGAATTATGTTGGTTGATTTGATGGCGGGAATCCGTACCGACTATAAAGTGATGGTTAATCAGGTACTTTCACTTGTTGAGGCCATGTCCGAAAACTTCATTTCGGTTAAACCCAAAGTTGGTAACGAAGAACTTAACCCAACGGCCAATGTAAATGGTATTCGCGAAACGTTGACCCGCTTGCGCGAAGGCCATCCGGTAGGTTTTTTCCCTGCAGGCGCTGTTTCGATGTTTGAATTCAGGCATCTTGGGGTGAGAGACCGCGAGTGGCAGGAGAGTATCCTTAAATTAATCCATATTGCAAAAGTGCCCGTTGTCCCAATCCGTTTCTTCGATAAAAACTCGTTTCTGTTTTATTCGTTGGAGTTGATTAGCTGGAGAATCAGATTGATACAAATGCCTCGCGAATTGTTTAATAAGCACGGGAAAAGAACCCGTATCGGTATTGGGAATATAATCACTACCGAAGAATTGGAAAAGTTTAAAGACCACAAATCGTTTGGCGATCATTTACGTAAAGCACTTTATGGAATGCCGCTTCCAACCTCTTTTGTTTCCCGGTCTGAAGTGAGGCTTCCAAAAATTACTCCGCCAGAATCGACGTAATTGAGCATGCCATATATACAGAAAAAGGGAGTTGTCGGTTAACGGCAACTCCCTTTTTCTATATTCGATAGGATTCCTATTTGTTTTCTGTTTTTATTACGAAAGAAGCAACCAGAAGGTAAATCATGCAGGCAAAAATTACGAGCAACCCACCGGTCTGCCCCATTTTGTCCGACATAACGCCCATTAATAATGGGAAAATGGCACCACCGGCAATACCCATTACCATCAATCCTGAAATTTCGTTAGCCCGCGAAGGTAATTTCTGAATGGCAATGGAGAAAATGATCGAGAAAACGTTGGCAATTGTAAAACCAATAATTGCAACCATTACCAATATACCAATTGTATTTTTCATCGGAATCATTGCAACTAAGGCAACAACGGCCAATATCATGCTTACCTGGAAAAACTTTTTTGCCGAAATTTTTGCTAAAAGAATAGCTCCAATTAATGCTCCGGCAGTACGAGCTGCAAAGTAGAGGCTTGTTCCAAGTCCGGCGGTTTCCAGCGTCATACCTGTACGCTCCATCAGAAACTTTGGGGTGGCGGTGTTCATACCAACATCAACACCTACAACAAACAGAATTCCAAGGAAAAGGAACAAAATTGTTTTGTCGCCCAGCAGGCTGAATGCAGCTTTAAACGATGTGGTTTCAGCTACTTCGGCCTCCCTTTCAACTGATGTAAACCATAACCAAAGGCTCGACATAATTGTGATAGCCGCAAAAATTGGGAACATCAATTTCCAGTTTCCAAGCGATGATGCTGCAAATCCGGCCAAAATTGGCCCCATAAAAGCAGCAATTGCTTTAATGAATTGCCCCAATGTAAGGCTACTTGTTAATTGCTCTTTCGAAACGATATTTGAAACAAGCGGATTAAGAGATACTTGCAGAATTGTATTTCCTATTCCCAACAATGCGAAAGCAATTAAAATGGCCACAAAATTGTATGCGATTAGCGGAACCAGCAAGGCTAGCAGTGTGAAAAACATGCTTAAAAGTACGGTGTTCTTTCGCCCAAGTTTATTCATAAGCATTCCAGTTGGAACAGAGAATATTGCAAACCAGAGGAATACCATTGCAGGTAAAAGGTTCGATAACGTGTCGCTAAGTCCAAAATCTTGTTTCACATAGCTGGTCGATATCCCAACTACATCAACAAAACCCATAACGAAAAACCCGAACAGTACGGGCAGAGCTTTTAAACGTGATTTGTTTGCTGCCATATTTTTATATTTCTATTTTATTAAAATCAACAAATGATGTTTCTTTTCAATGTAAAGTTATAGAGGGTTTTAAACCTACATTTTTGGCAATATTGGTTTTATTTTTTCCCAATAACAGGGGTCGAGCATACGGGCACTGCCAATAATTGCAGCGTCTTCATTCAACGCCGAAAGCTTAATTTTTGTTTTTATGTTTAAGTCTTTCAGTGTGTTTTCGAAGGCTGGGCCAAATAGAGGGTAGGCTTTGGCTACATTCCCGCCAATAACCAATATTTCGGCATCGAATTTCTTTAACCACGGACTAAAGAATTCGCCCATGTTGTTGCCATATTCTATGAATAGAGCCATGGCACTGGAGTTGGTTGCTGCTGCTTCTGAAATTTCTTTTGCGCCACTAGCGTCAATGCCGGTTTCTTCTTTATATCGGCGAATAAACCAGCGGGTAGAAAAGTAGTCATCGGCAATACCATCCTTGTACGGAATATACCAAACACAGCCCAGTTCAGGAACGTTATTGCCTTCAACCACAGGTATTCCATTGCTGATAAATGCTGAACCAAAGCCTGTTCCCAGTGTAATAGAGATGCTTTTGGTTGTGTTTGCCGCACTGCCAAGCCAAGCTTCTCCAACTGCAAAGGCCGAGGCATCGTTCATAAAGCGAAGTGGAACAGGAGACGCGAGATTCAACTTTTCAAGAAGCCCTTTAGCTACATTTTCATTGTTCAGACCGTAATATTTATCATTTCGTTCGAAGTGTGCAATGCCTTTGTCGTATTCAAATGGTCCGGGCATTCCAACACCAATGCCCGCAAGGTTTTTCATGTCTATTTTATTGATCGTCTCCATCAATGCCTTAGCCCATACCGAAAATATTTCATCCGAAGAAGCTTTATTGTCTACCGCGATAGAACTGAAGCTGTTCTCTACAAACGTTTGATTGGTTAGATCGACTGCCGCGCACGACAAGTGGCTTCCCCCAACATCTACACCTATGGAATATTTCATTTTTGCTAAAATTAAATTGACTTTGTTTGAGGTAAACGTAGCTAAAAATGGTTTCAAAGACTGATGCTTTAAAACCATTTTGCTAGTTTATTTTGACAAAAAAGGGTAATTATGATCGTAATGTTGAAGTTGAAAATATTTAAGCGATTTGTTTCCCATCATAGCTTGATAATTTTTTCAGTTGTTATATTGTGTTTGCTATCAGTGCTTTTGATAAAATAGATTCCCTGTTTTACTGAACTTAAGTCGATTGTTTTTTGTACATCATTTGTCTCAAAAGATGTTGAATAAACTAATCTCCCGCTCAAATCGTACACTTCAACCTTTCTTAAGTTCTCGCAATTGATCTTCAATAGAGATTGAACTGGATTTGGATAGATTGTAAATGAGGTGCTTATTGTTTCGTCAACATCAACAGTTGTAATTTTGGGATGGGCAAACTCGCGAGTTGAAAGAATCAAGTATTCTCCCGGCTGAAGTAAAACATCAATACTTCTTGAAGAAACTTGCATCGAGGTTCGTTCAAAATAGTTGTACCATGTTCCTGTTTTGGGGATGCTTACGTTGACCGTAGCTTCGGTAAGGGCATAATTCCCAATAACAATCACATAGTTGTTGCCATTCGATAAGGTATAACTTTTCTGCGCTCCGGTTAACGATGCCGAGAAATTTGTTGGCGTGAACTCTTCGTAATTTTGTTTCAGATAGTTCAAATCGGCATAAACCCTGAACAGTTCCGAACGTTTTTCATCATCAATGTAATCCCATTTCACGGGCTTTATCGACAAGCGGCAGTCGTCGGAAATGGTTCCGTCTTCGCAGGTATTTATTGAATAATTGTAGCCCAGCTCGCCAAACTGCCAAATCATTTTTGGACCCGGAAGTGGCAGGTGGAAAACAGCATTCAGTTTCATCCTGTCAATAGTTGTTTCAGTATTTTTTATGTTGTAGCTGCCCAATGAGTTTCCCCACGACTGGCACTTGTAAGCCATCCGCTCTTCGTCGTGACTTTCCTGATAAGTGACCAAATTAGGAGTATCCCAGCCCCGCTTAGAATAAATCCCCCACGATAAATCAGATTTGTTGCTTTCGGTGTAGCCCATTGCCGCTTCGCCATAGTTGTAGTTGAGGTTTCCCCAAAGCAACAATCCGTGGTTGGCAAGCACTTTCTCTTCGGAGTTATCGGCCAGATGTTCGCAAATTACAAGCGCGCCTGGCTTTCGTTTCCAAATTTCATCGGCCATGCGTTCAAGTATTGCAATTCGGGAGGCATCGTAAGCGCTTCCATCGCCCGAAGTATTGGTGAATCCTTTTGTAAAGTCGAACCGGAAACCATCTAAGTTATATTCGCTCATCCAGAAGCTGTTCACACTGTCGATAAACTCTTTGGTGTAGCTGCTTTCGTGGTCGAAATCGTATCCCCACGAGTAGGTGGTGTTGGGCGAAACGGTGTTGTACCAAGGATTATTGGCCGACGGGCGACTGTTCAACTCGTCCCAGTACATCTTTACCAGTGGGCTTTGGCCATAACTGTGGTTCAGAACCATGTCGATAACCACAGCAATGCCCCGTTTGTGGCATTCGTCGATCAGCTTTTTTAGCTCATTTTTTGAACCGTAATATTTGTCGGGCGCAAAGTAGAACGAAGGGTTGTAGCCCCAGCTGTTGTTTCCTTCAAACTCGTTAACAGGCATCAGTTCCAGTACATTTATTTGAAGATCTTTCAGATAGTCAAGTTTCTCGCGAACAGCCTTGTAAGTTCTGTCGGTTGTGAAATCCCTGACAAGTAGTTCGTAAATAACTAATTTCTCTTTCGAAGGAATTTCAAAATCGGTTACCGCCCAATCAAAATTGGTTTGGCCGGGTTGCAAAACCGATACAATTCCATCGGCTTTTCCTTCGGGGTAGCTCATCAAATTGGGGTAGGTTGAATTTGGAATGCTTGAGTCGTTCCATGGGTCGCTGATTTTCTCGGCGTAGGGGTCGGCAATTTTTATTTTACCATCAATTAAATATTGAAATGCATACTCTTTCCCATTTTCCAATCCGGTAAGCTCTATCCAGAAATAGTTGCCATCTTTTTTCATCTGGAAACTGTTTTGAGGCTGCCAATTGTTGAAATCGCCAAGCAGGAACACACTCTCTTTTCCCGGTGCAAACAGGCAAAGTTGTGCCGATTGATTGGTGGGGTAGGTGATCCCTTTTTTCAGTCCATTAGGCCGGATTTCGGTTACAGCTCCTGCAGTGACACAAAAAAAAGCAGAATCGCGTACTTCAATACCTTCAGTGTTTTTGGCAACAACAAGCATTTTGTGATCGCCAGGCTTGGTAAACTGCACCGATTTTGAGATCGTTACTCCGTTGGTTTCGCTAACCATCTCGTTGTTGAGATACAATTTGATTGAAGCAGTGCTACTTGCAACCGCCGAAAAGGTATAAGAACTGTCGGTTTTAAGAATTGCATTTGCCGTTGGAAATTGCAGATCGACATTTAATCCGCTTTTGTACACGGTTACAAACATGTCGTTGGTTTGTTTGCTTCCGGTAGCTGTGCGCAACACAAACGATATGTTGATTACTTTTTCATTGCTCGCAACACCATAAAATGTGTTGATATCTGGCGTAATATCGAGTTTGTAAACTCCATTGCCTATGTGTGTTAGTTTGGGCTGCCTGGTATTTTCGTTCCAATTCCCAATAACGTGCTGCCAGTTGCTTCCATCTTCGATGCCAACACCTGTGTGAGCATAAAGATCTTCGGTGCAATAACCTAACCGACTGTCGCTTTTTGAGTCAAAAGTTATTGTTACTTTCTTGTCGGCAACCGGGAATTCGGGGTTTGTAGTTAGTTGTGCACCAGCAAACTGCCATGCAAAAAGTAATGATACAAACACAAAACGTTGTAGTAGCTTCATTCGTGTATATCTGTATTAAGTTGCTGTTTATCTGTTGGATCGAGATTTTTTTCTTCTAACATCTATGCCTCCACTCATGGAACTCGCAAAGCTATATTCATTCCCTTTTGTGGCCATCAGCCATGCTCGTTTCATTATTCTAATTCATTTAGAAATGAATGTTGATAAAAACAGCGTATCTGTTGTAGATACGCTGTTTGTGGTAATTCGCAATATGTATTGATGAAAATTATTATTGCACTGCCGCTTCCAAGTTTGGATTACTTGTTATCGCACTTTGCGGAATTGGGAATACATTCTGAATTGCATTTGGAACAGGAACTCCTGTCATATTAGTTTGCCCCATAGCCCAGAATGGTTGGTCAAAAGTTCCAAATCTTATCATATCTTGTCTTCTATGACCTTCGCAAAATAGTTCTTTGCCCCTTTCGTCAAGAATGTTATTAAGGGTTAAACCTTCAGCTGGAGGCGTTTGTTTTGCCCTAGCCCAAATTGCATTAACAAAAGTCATTGTTTCACTTGAAACAGATCCATTAAGCCTCAATTCAGCCTCAGCTTTCATGAAAACTACATCAGCTAAGCGGAATACAGGGAAGTTGACGGTTAGGTTTTGTTTTGCGCCGGCATATACTTCATATTTCTGTACGCGTGCTCCGTCGTGCGTCATGTGAAAATTGTCAATTCCTTCAATTTGCATATTTTCAGTAGTCATTTCAGGAATTTTGATGTAAGGATTAAAATCAACTTGTTTAGAAGTTTTTGCATCTACAATAGGAAGTCCTTGATAATTAAATTGAGGACCATGTAGCATGTATCCATCTCGTCTAACATCTTTAGCTTCATATTTATCAAAAAATGTAGGAATTACACAGAATCCATTCCAAGGCTGGTCGGTCATATTAAATGTTTCTTTGCTTACATATCCGAGTGAACGCATGTGCAACCTGAAACCTTGTTTTGACTCTTCGTCGAAAGGAACAATAAAAATCATTTCGCTTGAGGTTCCACTGGTGCCAATTTTGAACAGATCCATTACGTTGTCGTCTAAACTTAGGTGCGACATAGATAAAAGTTCAGTACAATATTGAATTGTTTTCTGATAATATTCCGATTTTGCTTGCCCGGTATACACTGCTCCATTCAAATATATTTTTGCTAAAAGAGTAAGTGCCATCTCTTTCGATGCGAAGCTTTTGTAGCTAGGGTTCGAAATCGAATTCAATAAAGGATAATCACGTTCAAGCGTAGTAGTTAAACTATCAAAAATTGCAGCTTTTGATGTACGATATGGTTGTAATGGCGCAGTATAATAAGTTGTTAGATAAGGAACGTCGCCATAATTATCGAACAGCCAGAAGTAATAAAGAGATCGTATTGTTTCAACTTCAGCTTTTACTTTTAAGGCAGCTTCATCAGTGCTTAATATTTTGTCTAGAATTGAATTAGATTCAGCAATTCCCTCCCATAATTTATTCCACATTCCTTTTACAGCATCTGCCGAATTAGACCAGCTATGATATTGCAGAGCTAGCCATTTACCTCCATCGTACCAGTCTGCAGCTCGTGTTGGAGCAACTAATTCGTCTGATGAAACTTCCTGAGAAAGGAGCCAATAACCATTATCATCAAATAAATCGGTTAAAGCATCGTAACTCGATAAGTGACTTACTGCTGCTTGCCCTGCTGTTTGAGGATAATCAGATTCTTTTATACCTGAATATAATTCTTCGTCCAGGTTCGTACACCCATTTGCAATGGCAATCAGGATAACGATATATATGTATTTTAATTTCACGACAATTTATTTTTAGAATTAAAATGTAGCGTTAATTGCAAAGCTGAAAGTCCTGCTTTTAGGATATAAGCTAAAAGTATCTACCCCATAATCCAACTTATCAATAGTCATTTCTGGGTCGGCTCCTGAGTAATTTGTAATAACTAATAAGTTATTTCCCATCACTGATAGCTTAAGGTTTTTGATGTAATTTTTGTTGTTAAAGTTGAATGTATACCCTAAGCTTACGTAGTCGAGTCTCACGAACGATGCATTTTCAATAAATTCGTCGGAAGGTACTGTAAACTGACCAAAGAATCCTTCATCCATATATTTTGCTGCATTTGCCATTATATTGGCATTTGGGAAATAAATTGGTGAAGAGAAATATGCATTTGTATGGTTATAAACTTGTTGTCCGAACAAACCTCTGAATGCGAAATCAAGGTTCCAGTTTTTGTAGAACGTAAAGTTGTTTGACCATGAAACTTCAATTTTTGGAGTAGAGTTGCCTGCAATGTATCGGTCTTCAATCGTCAATAATTTGCCTGGAGGTACTGAATCAGCTTCTGATTCTTTTACTTTAAAACGATTAGCATACATGGCTTTTCCTTTAACAGTTCCCAAGTATTCATATACGTAGAAATTACCGATTGGCTGTCCCGAGTCAACAAACATTGTCCAGTTGTCACCGCCAACAATCCCTTGTCCCGAAATGTATCCTTTCTTTGAATCGTCTACCGACCAGTATTCTCCTAAATCCGTAATTTTTGCAGCATTTTTAGAGAATCCGATAGTGGTTTTCCAGTCGAGGTTAGCAGCGTCAACAGCATATGCCGTTACAAAGAACTCAAAACCTTTATTTGTCATTGCTCCAGAATTTGCCCATGTTTTAGGGTATTTGTTTGGAGGAACAGGAACTGAATACTCGTTCAACATATTGGTAGTGTTTTTTTGATAAACTTCAATGCTACCAGATATTCGGCTGTCTAGCAGAGCAAAATCAACACCTAAGTTAACTTCGGCTGTTTGTTCCCATTTCAAATCAGGGTTTGCATTGCGTTCCGATGTCCAGGTCAAATAGTCGTTGCCCGAAACTGGGTCTGTAACTATTTTACCAGGATCATAAATGCTTTTGCTAAAATACGATCCGAAAGATTGATTTCCAGAGACACCATAGCTAGCCCTCAATTTTAATTGGTTTAGCCAATCAGCAGATTTCATAAACTCTTCGCCATGAATATTCCAGCCTAACGATGCCGTAGGGAAGAGTCCCCATTTATTGTTTTCTCCAAATTTTGATGAACCATCGGTTCTTAATGAAGCTCCGATATAATATCTATCATTAAAATTGTATGCGAAACGGCCAAAGAAACCAATTAAGCGCGACATATTTGCTTCCGAACTTGCATCTCCATAAGTTATGTCCAGAAATGATTTCAGGTTGTCTGTTCCAACAGTGGTTGATTGTGAATTTCTTGCATTAACGCCGAATTTTGAGAATGCATTTTCTTGCCACGAATAGCCTAACAATAAGTTCAAGTTGTGTAACTCACTTATTGTTTTCATATAATTTAAAGTACTCTCTAAAGTTTTCTGAGTTGTGACTTCATAGTATCTTTGACCTTCGCCTAAGTCATTGCCCTGTCCACCATACATTCCAGCAGGTCTGTAATATGTATATCGTTTGTCAGAAGAAAGGTAACTTGAGGCAATTTTAAAGTTAAGTCCTTTTACTATTTCATAATCGGCTGATATGTTTCCTAAAAATTTAGTCCTTTCATCAGTTCTATTAAGGTCATTTAAAATTGCAACTGGATTTACATAGTCAAAACCCCTGCTGTCGTTCAGTCTATAATAGGCATAAGTTCCGTCTGAATGACTTACAGAATCGGTAGGGTTTCTTCTGTAAGTTTGATACAGAATGTCGTCTCTAGAGTTAGAACCTAACGTTACTAACTGGTCTTCTTCTAAAGTAACATTAATGCCACCTTTTATTGTAAGCTTGTTGTCGAGTGCTTTATGCGATAAATTGAGATTAGCGATTGTGCGATTTCTTGAAGAACTTTCAATTATTCCATCGTTCTTTTGTTGCGATACCGACCCATAATAATTGCTTGTTTTATTGCCACCACTAGCACTTAAATTGTATTGTTGGCTTATGGCTGTTCTGAATATCTCATCTTGCCAGTCAGTTGAAGCTCCTCCATCAGCAAAAATATTCGTCAGGTTATATTTTGTTGCATATTCTCTGTATTCATCAGCTGAAAGCAAATCGAGTTGTTTTGCGATTGAATTAACGGAGGTGGTTGAACTGAAGTTAAAAATGCTGGCACCTTCGCTTCCACTTTTGGTAGTAATAATGATTACACCATTTGCTCCTTGCGAACCGTAAATAGCAGTTGACGCTGCATCTTTGAGAACATTAAGAGTCTCGATATTGCTAGGCGATACCATGTTGGGATCAGCTCCCGGAACACCATCTATAACATAGAGAGGATTGGTATTTGTAGCACCACTAATACCAGCACTACCCCTAATCTTAATCTTTGCATCATCAGTTGGGTTTCCTCCTCCTTTTGTAACAACAACACCCGATGCCTTACCTGTTATTGATTGTAATGGGTCGGTAACTGCCCCGCCAATGAGTTCATCTGATGTAATTTGCGACACCGCTCCTGTCTTGTCAGTTTTCTTCTGAACACCATATCCAATGACAATCATTTCGTCGAGATTTTCATACTCTGCAGTCAGCTGAACATCGATTGAACTTTGGTCTTTAAAAGCGATTTCTACTTTCTTATATCCAACAAATGAGAATACAAGGGTTTGTCCTGAGCTAGCAGGCAACCTATAGTTGCCATCAATATCAGTGGTTGTTCCAACTGTTGTACTTTTTAATACAACCGTTACACCAACCATTGATTCACCTGTTTCTTTGTCAGTAACCTTTCCGGTTATTGTTTTCTGCTGAGCAAATCCAACGTTGGCAAAAACGATGGCAAATGTTAGCAAAACAATTTTTAGTTTAATTGAGTTAAATTTCATAGTATGAACTTGTTCTAATTCAACTTAGATTTAATTAAATACGTTGTAATCTGCTTAAAAACTTATTCTAAAAATGAATCTTGAGGCAAATTACGTTTTTTTAAAGGATTAACAATACATTTTTTAACATCTACTCTTCAAAAAATCAATGCAATCGACTTCGCAATCGTTTGCGGTAAAACTGTTATAAAACATGATGTACTTAGCCGCTATCAGCAAGCCTCTTTGAACTGGAATTCGACATTTTATGTAATTGTTGTGAGCTTTAGCTTTTTTGGTTGTAGTGTATCATGTCTTTTCATGTCTTTTCTTGTATTTATACAATTTAAATGATGATGAAGTTTTTTTGTCCAAAATGTATATCTTTAGTTTTCTTTGACAGCAAATAATGAGAAGTAACCAGATAACAATAAAAGATATTGCCCGAAAGCTAGGCATTTCACCATCAACTGTTTCAAGAGCATTGAAAGACCATCCCGACATTAGCTCTGAAACCAAAAAACAGGTAAATAAATTGGCCAAGGATCTTAATTATCAGCCCAATGCAATTGCTCTTAGTTTAAAACACTCGCGGAGTTTTACTATCGGGGTCATTATTCCCGAAACGGTTCACTATTTCTTCTCTAGCGTAATAAGTGGCATCGAAGATATTGCTTACGATGCGGGCTATAATGTGATGATTTGCCAAAGTGCAGAACGTTACGATCGCGAATTGTCTAATTCTCAGATGCTTTACTCTAATCGTGTCGATGGGTTGTTGGTCTCGTTGGCTAAAGGGACCGAGAACTTCGACCATCTGAAATTCTTTCAGGACAACAATATCCCTATTGTTTTTTTTGACAGGGGAACCGATGCTTTTCCTTGCGATCAGGTATTAATTGATGACTATAAGGCTGCTTTTGATGCCACAGATTTTCTTATCAAACGTGGCCACCGAAAACTGATTCACCTTTCGGCTCCTTTAACTTTGAAGATTGGAGCTGAACGCTATCGCGGGTTTTACGATGCGTTGGTGTCGAATCAAATTGAACCACAGGAAAATCATTCTTTTCTTGCCGATAATTTCGAGTCGAGTTTTAATGTTGTAAATGAGTTAATTGAATCGGGGAATATGCCCGATGGCTTTTTTTCAGTAAACGATCTGACTGCGCTTGGAGCTGTTCTTGCACTTAAAAATCACGGAATTAAAATCCCCGAAGATGTTGGTGTTGTTGGGTTCGGGAATGGGCAGAATACTAATTTAACCGATCCTGCGTTGACTACAATTGACCAGAATGGCTATGAAATGGGGAAAGTAGCTGCTCAATTGTTGCTGAAACGTATCGCTACTGGGTTGGCTGATTTTGTCCCCGAGATGCATATTATCGATACTCAGATGGTAATTAGGAATTCTACTCGGTAATTTTTTTTCAAAATTTTTCAATTTTCTGCAAACGATTGCGACGGGCTTTTCTTTCATGTAATGCCCAAAACAGCTATCAATATTGGTGTTTTGGAGGATTAGATAGTTGTTTTTCTTATTTCCATTAATTAGTTTTGAACTGTAATACTGCTAAAAAATAACAGGTCAAAAGCCTGCTTCTTATTCTGAATGAATCGAATTCAGTAACTTGGTTGCACTTTAAGAGTGTAATCAAATAGTTTATACATTAATCATTTAATAGAACTAATGAAAAAGCCAAGACTCAATTTTTGGCAAATCTGGAATGTCAGTTTTGGATTCTTAGGAATTCAAATGGGATTTGCGTTGCAAAGTGCGAATGTTAGTCGTATCCTCCAAAACTTTGGAGCCGATTTGCATTCTCTTTCACTATTCTGGTTAGCCGCTCCTTTAATGGGGCTGATTGTCCAACCAATTGTTGGTGCTGCCAGCGATCGTACATGGAACCGTTTTGGACGCAGAGGCCCTTATATTCTTGGAGGTGCAATTGTTGCTGCCGCGGCTATGTGGCTGTTGCCTAATGCTTCGGGCTTGGTTTCTATCATACCGGCTTTGATTTTTGGTGCTGTAATGTTTGCATTAATGGACGGATCTTTTAATGTAACAATGCAGCCTTTCAGAGCTTTGGTTGCCGATATGACTCCTGAAGAACAACGTACTCAAGGATACTCAATCCAAAGCTTATTAATTAATACCGGAGCAGTAATTGGTTCTATATTGCCTTATGTGCTTACCAATATTTTGGGGGTGCAAAACGTTGCTCCCGAAGGAAAAGTTCCGCCATCGGTAATTTGGTCGTTCTATATTGGAGGTGCAATGTTGTTGCTGTCAGTTATCTGGACTGTTTTCCGCACGAAAGAATATGCTCCCAAAGAATATTGCGAACAAAATAAGCTCAATTATCAATCGTGGATCAACGAAGGGAAGGAGAAAAAGTCGATTGGTGAAAAGCTAACGAACTTTGTTCATCTTTTCACTCAGATGCCTCCTGTGATGATAAAACTAGCTGTAGTTCAATTCTTTTCGTGGTTTGCCCTTTACCTTATGTGGGTTTATACTACGTCGGCAGTTGCTCAGCACGTTTATGGAGCTCCGATTGGCGATTCGTCATCCGATCTTTTTCAGCAAGCAGGAAACTGGGTTGGTCTGTTGTTTGGAGCTTACAGTTTTGTTGCAGCAATTTTCTCAATCTTTATGAATAAAATTGCTATGAAGGTTGGCCGAAAAACCACTTATTCGCTTGCGTTATTGATGGGTGGTTTAGGTTTCATATCGATGTATTTTTTCAATACGCCGGGTATGCTCTTCTTCTCGATGATAGGAATTGGTATTGCTTGGGCTGCAATTCTGGCAATGCCTTACTCGCTGCTTTCCGAATCGTTACCGGCCGATAAAATGGGCGTTTACATGGGTATTTTCAATTTTACCATTGCCGGCCCACAAATTATTTCGGGTTTATTGGGCTCATTCATAATTGGTCTGTGCAATAATCAGGCAATTTATGTAATGGTAATTTGTGGTGCTTCAATGATGCTTGGTGCATTGTCGGTAGGTTTTATAAAGACAAAAAAGGACACGATTTAAACTATTTTGAATGACAGATATTAAAGCTTGTATTTTTGATCTTGACGGTGTGATTGTCGACACTGCTAAATATCACTTCATTGCTTGGCGCGAATTGGCCGAGGAACTGAGATTTGAATTCACCGAAGAACATAACGAACGGCTGAAAGGTGTCAGTCGTATGACTTCGCTCGAAATATTGCTCGAAGTGGGTGGCATAACCCTCGATGAAGAGCAGAAACTTAAACTGGCTGCCCAGAAAAACGACCGCTACGTTTCGTACATCGAAAAGATGACCCCCGACGAAATTCTTCCCGGCGTTGTCTCTTTTCTCAACGAATTGCGGTTGGCAGGAATCAAAACAGCCATTGGTTCAGCCAGTAAGAATACCCCGTTAATTCTCGAAAGGCTTAAACTGGAGAAGTTTTTCGATGCAGTGGTTGATGGCAACAAGGTTTCGGAAGCCAAACCCAACCCCGAAGTATTTCTCAAAGGTGCTTCTGAGTTGGGCTTTGAGCCAAAGAACTGTATCGTTTTTGAGGATGCTGTTGCCGGGGTTGAAGCTGCACACAACGCCCGAATGAAGTGTGTTGGAATTGGTTTTCCCGAAGTGTTGGGCAAGGCCGATATGGTGATTCCCGGTTTTCAGCGGTTTAATCTTTCAAAATTGAAAGAAATTTAATAAATGCATTGGTTATTAGTTAGTTTCAGTTTGTGTTAATTGAGGCATTGTTTTTTTGAATGGAGCATGAAATTACATTTTGTGGCTTCAGTTGAGATTGGTTTGCCCAAAAATTGAAAAAAAATGAAGAATTATCTTGTTCACGATGAGTGGAAAATTATAGAAGAAGGGTTTCATCCCGAATTCAACCGTATTTCTGAAAGTATTTTCAGCCTTGGAAATGGACGCATGGGCGGCCGTGGAAACTTTGAAGAGAAGTATTCCGGTTCAACACTTCAGGGAAATTATATTGCCGGGGTTTATTATCCCGACAAAACCCGCGTTGGCTGGTGGAAAAATGGTTATCCCGAATACTTCGCAAAAGTTTTGAATGCAGCAAACTGGATAGGGATCGATATTGAAATTGATGGCGAGACACTTGACCTTGCTAAAATGGAAATTGAGTCGTTCAGCAGAGTGATGGATATGCAGAAAGGCACATTAGAACGTACCGTTGTGGCCACGTTTAAAAGTGGGAAAAAAGTGAAAATTACTTCGTTGAGGTTCTTGAGCATTGTCGCCCCTGAAATTGGTGCAATTAGTTATACTCTTGAACCATTGAATTTTGATTCAACGTTGAAGATTTCACCTTACGTCGATTTTGATGTTGAAAATGAAGACTCAAACTACGACGAGAAGTTTTGGGTGGCTCAACATTCCGAAATCTCAAAAAACGAAGGGTACATTACTGCTCTGACTAAGAAAACTGAATTCTTGGTTTGTTCAGGAATGAAATATGACGTATTTCTAAACGATGCCCCGGTTCAACCGGAATACGAAGAGAAACTTGAAAAAATGTTTATCTCATCGACTTTTGGTGTCGACGTGCAAAAAAATAGCCGAATCACAATTCAAAAATATGGAGTCAATATTTCATCCGAATATTTTCCAAAAGATGAATTACTTGCTGCTTCAAAAAAGATTTTAAGTAAAGCTTACACTAAAGGATTCAACAGTTTATTGAGCGAACACACCAACGCTTGGATGGTGAAATGGGAAACAAGCGACATAAAAGTTGATGGCGATGTGGCTGCACAACAGGGAATCAGGTTCAATATCTTTCAGCTCAACCAAACGTATACTGGTGAAGATGAACGTTTGAACATTGGCCCAAAAGGGTTCACCGGCGAAAAATATGGAGGCACAACTTATTGGGATACAGAAGCTTTTTGCCTTCCATTTTATTTGGCGACTGCCGAACAGAAAGTTGCCCGAAACCTTCTGATTTACCGATACAAGCATCTTCAGAAAGCAATTGAGAATGCTGCTAAGCTTGGCTTTAAGAATGGCGCAGCCCTCTATCCTATGGTTACAATCAATGGCGAAGAGTGCCATAACGAGTGGGAAATCACCTTCGAAGAGATTCACCGTAACGGCGAAATAGCCTTTGCCATTTACGATTACATTCGCTATTCCGGCGATTGGGATTACCTTGCACAATATGGGTTCGAAGTGTTGCTGGGAATTTCGCGTTTCTGGTGCCAGCGTGTAAACTGGTCGGAACATAAGCAGAAGTATGTGATGCTGGGCGTTACCGGTCCAAATGAATACGAGAACAACGTAAACAACAACTGGCATACGAACAATTTGGCAGTTTGGACATTGAAATATACGCTTGAAGTTATTCAATACCTGAAATATAGACACCCTCAGGAGTATAAAGAGATTACATCGAAAAGTAATTTTGTCGAAACCAGCGAAACGCAACAATGGAAAGATATTGTCGAAAAAATGTACTTCCCATGGGATGAAACCCGCCAGATTTTCCTTCAGCAAGATGATTTTCTTGATAAAGATTTGACTCCTGCTGCCGAAATCAACCCTGCCGAACGGCCTATTAGTCAGCACTGGTCGTGGGATAGGATTTTGCGTTCGCCTTATATAAAACAAGCCGATGTGCTTCAAAGTATCTATCTTTTTGAAGATCGGTACGACAAAGAATTTATTGAACGGCATTTTGATTTCTACGAGCCGTTGACCGTTCACGAATCGTCATTGTCGTCGTGTGTTCATACTATTTTGGCAGCTCGCATCGGTCGTCCCGAAAAGGCTTACGAAATGTACCTTCGTACAGCACGCCTCGACCTCGACGACTACAACAACGACACCTGCGATGGCCTTCATATTACCAGTATGGGCGGTGCATGGATGGCTTTTGTGATTGGTTTTGGCGGAATGCGGGTGTCCGAAAATATGTTGAGCCTAAATCCATTTATCCCTGAAAGCTGGAAGTCGTATTCGTTCAAGATAAAATTCCGCGGAGTGCTACTCGAAATCATTGTTTCGCACGGGGTTGTCGAAATTATTAATCATTCAGAAGCTGATTTGATGGTTGATTTACTTGAGAACATCGTAACTTTAAATCGAAATAGCTCAACAATATTCGAAAATAAAGAAAATCAATTGCCATGAGGAAAATTATTTCAATACTTCTGGGGCTACTCCTTGTGTCCCTGACTTATGCCGGAACTGTTAATCGTATAGATCCGACCCACTGGTACACCGGGTTTGAAAACCCAAATCTCCAATTGATGGTGTATGGCGAAGATATTTCGCTTCTCACCCCCGAGATCAGCTATGAAGGAGTAACCATTCAATCGGTAACCCGGGCTCAGAGTCCAAATTATCTTTTTGTCGATCTGAAAATTGCCCCTTCAACAAAGGCTGGCTCTTTCGATATTGTCTTCAAAAGCGGTAAAAAAGTAGTTTCAACCTACAATTATACGCTGAACGAACGGAGCAAAAATTCAGTACAACGAAAGAGTTTCGACAATTCGGATGTAATGTACCTTTTGTTCCCCGACCGGTTTGCAAATGGCGACACAAGCAACGATAACATTGCCGGAATGCCCGATACGATTAACCGTGTAGAACAATATGGCCGTCGTGGGGGCGATATTCAAGGAATAATTGATCACTTAGATTATTTGAAAGACCTTGGCGTTTCGGCAGTTTGGACAACCCCTCTGCTCGAAGATAACCAGCCACAGGGGTCGTATCACCATTACGCAACCACCGACTTCTACAAAGTTGATCGTCGTTTTGGGACTAACCAAGAATATAAAGCGATGGTCGATAAGTGTCACGCCAAAGGTATAAAAGTGATTATGGATATGATTCCAAACCACTGCGGAAGCGCACACCCTTGGATGAAAGACCTGCCGTTTAACGATTGGATAAATGGAGGCACCAACTACACGCAAACGAATTACCGCATCCCAACCACCAACGATCCTTACGTTTCGGAATACGATAAAAACCTCAATTTCAACGGATGGTTTGTGAGCGAAATGCCCGATATGAACCAAAACAATCCGTTCATGCTTACCTATTTGAAGCAATTTGCAATTTGGTGGGTCGAATTTTCGGGGCTCGATGGAATACGTGTCGATACTTATCCGTACAACGATCCTTGGAAAGCGGCTGAGTGGACAAAGGCCATTCTTCGCGAGTTTCCAAACCTAAACATTGTTGGCGAATGCTGGATGCACACCGTTTCGGAGGTGGCATATTGGCAACGCGGAACAAAGAATTACAATGGTTACGACTCTGGGCTTCCGTCGGTGATGGATTTCAATATGCACGATGCCATTTCAGTAGCATTCAATCAGGATGAGCAAGGTTGGGATGGTGGAGTAGGCCAGCTCTGGCATAAACTCACCCAAGACTACTTGTATGCAAACCCATCGAACCTTGTTGTTTTTGCTGAAAACCACGACACCCAACGTTTTAGTACTGTAGTGGGGAACGATGTGAAAAAATACAAACTGGGAATGACTTTTTTGCTTACAACCCGTGGAATACCTCAGCTTTACTATGGCAGTGAAATACTTATGGGTGGAGACAAAGGCGTTGGCGATGGCGACATACGCCGTGAAATGCCCGGAGGTTGGAGCGATCATAACAGATCGGTATTTGCTGAATCAGGCCGCACTGCAACTGAAAAAGAGGTGTTCGAC
>Ga0209373_10002011_pt1 | contig 21607 bp, 22 predicted proteins | sample Higcelweek5metaG_FD_187173 | JGI IMG/M metagenome (GOLD analysis project Ga0209373, IMG submission 187173) | Freshwater pond sediment microbial communities from the University of Edinburgh, under environmental carbon perturbations - High... | ecosystem: Environmental > Aquatic > Freshwater >... | reverse complement strand
GGGTGCTGGGCGATATGCTGGAACAGAACGGTTATGAAGTGCTGGTTGCAGGCAGCGGCCCCGAGGCTATCGAGAATGCCACGGCAGCGCCTGCGCCCGATCTGATCCTGCTGGACGTTATGATGCCGGGAATGGATGGATATGAGGTCTGTGCTTTTCTTAAATCACATGAAACAACAAAGAACATTCCGGTGATTTTTATCACGGCATTAACCGGTGAACATGATGAACACAGAGGTCTTGAACTGGGAGCCGTTGACTACATCCTCAAACCGTTCAAGCCGGATCTGGTTCGAACAAGAGTCCGTAATCAACTCGAACTGAAGCGATATCGTGATCATCTTGAAGAACTGGTGGAAGATCGTACCGCTGAACTGAAGCAGGCCAAAGAGGCAGCCGAGGCGGCCAGCAGGGCTAAAAGTGCATTTCTGGCGACCATGAGCCATGAACTGCGAACACCGCTCAATTCCATCAACGGATTTACGGATCTTGTCTATCGCAAGGTCTGTGGTGAACTTACTCCGATGCAGGAAGAGTACCTCGGGTACGTACAGGAGAACGGTCGCCACCTGCTTGCCGTTATTAACGACATTCTGGACCTTTCCAAGATTGAAGCAGGCAAGGTTGAGCTTGCGTTGAGCCGGGTGACTATCCGCGACGTCATCAGCGGCGCTCTCACTATCGTGAAAGAACGTGCTGAACGACACAACATACGGATTGTTGAAGCCATCGACGGTATGGTTCCACTATATATCCGTGCAGATGAATGCAAACTGAAGCAGGTTCTGATCAACATCCTGTCAAACGCGGTCAAATTCACTCCTGATGGCGGCGAGGTTGCTCTCGCAGTCCGAACCGCTGCCTCTGAGGAACTGCACGGGTGGAACGTCTGTCGGGGGATGTCGTGCGTGGAGGCGCTGTTGATTTCAGTATGTGATACCGGCATCGGGATCAAACAGGAGAATTTACAGCGAATTTTTGAGCCGTTTGTGCAGGAGGACAACTCATTAACCCGCAAATATGAAGGGACCGGATTGGGATTGTCACTTTCCCAAAAGCTGGTCGCCCTTCATGGCGGAGCAATCTGGGCAGAATCAGACTACGGGAAACCGGGAAGCACCTTTTACGTTGTGCTGCCATTAGTGAAACGGTGCGTTGAGTCAAAATCTCACCATGATCCGGAAGAAAAGTGACAGGACACGGCATCTATGACCATCATAGCAATCCTCTGGATGCCATCAAGACGATCATGACATTATGCGATGCCTACGTCATGAAACCTCTGGAACAGACCCGGTTGCTGGAACTAAGTCCGCTACTCGACAAATATCACGCGCATCCGTAAACTTGGAGAAGAAGCGAAAGAGAACGATGCGCAGCTTTCGGTCTGGCTGCTGGAGAGGGCCGCGCGGTATGACCTGGATGGGTTAATGAAATTGTACAGGGATAATGACTAAACGGGTTGGAGCGTATGCATACCTATTTTGAAAAACTAAAGCTGGGCGCCAAGGTTGCCCTGCTGGGTGCCGGCGGTGTGCTGATTACCTCCATTGCTCTGGTTACGCTCGCTGTGTGGCAAAGCGGGCAGTACAACCGGCTTGCCCAAAGCGAAGTTGATATCTTGATCAACTCTGACCTTGATCATATTACGCAAGGGATTTACAACCTCGTCCAGACCGAGAATGAGGCTGTCCAGCATCAGGTCAATGCCAACCTTAACGTCGCCCGGCATCTGCTTGCCAATGCCGGTGGCGTGAGCATGTCGAACGATACCGTATTATGGAAGGCAACCAACCAGTTTTCCGGCAGCACGGCTTCGGTTCAACTGCCAAGGATGCTGGTGGGTAACCGCTGGCTGGGGCAAAACAGTGATCCGGCCAGCGAGACCGCCGTGGTCGATGAAGTCACGCGGCTGGTTGGTGAAACCGCCACCATCTTCCAGCGTATGAACGGCGTCGGCGACATGCTCCGCGTTGCCACCACGGTCAAGGCCGGGGATGGCAAACGGGCGCTCGGCACCTACATTCCCGCCGTCAACCCCGATGGGAAGCCAAACCCGGTTATCGCGGCTATCCGCAAGGGGGAGACCTACCATGGCCGGGCATGGGTCGTCAACGAGTGGCACCTCACGGCATACGAGCCGATCAAGGATCGTGCGGGCAAGCTGGTGGGGATGCTGTATGTCGGCATCAGGCAGAAAGCGGTGGAGGAGCGCCTGCGTCAGGCCATCCTGAAAACCGGGGTGGGCAAGACCGGCTATATCTATGTTCTGGGGGGGCGTGGGGAAGACCGGGGACGCTATATCATTTCCCAACGGGGGGAGCGGGACGGCGAAGATATCTGGGAGAGCAGGGACAGCGATGGCCACTCTGTCATTAAGGCGATCATCGGCAAGGCGATATCATTAAAGGCCGGTGAACTGGCTACCGAGCGTTATCGCTGGCAAAATCCCGGAGAATCCGCGCCCCGTTGGAAAGTTGCCCGTCTCGCCTATTTCGAACCGTGGGATTGGGTTATCGCAACCAGCGTGTACGAGGATGAGCTTCAAACATACCGGTCTGTTTTGAGCAACGGTCGCATCAAAATGACCAATTTCATGAGTATTGCCGGTCTGACGATCTCTTTTGTGATCGGCCTGTTTGGTGTGTTTATCGCCTGGGCCATGATCCGTCCTATCCTGCAGATGCAGCGTGCAGTAGAAACCATTGTTGAAGGCAACCTGGATCAGGTGATCGCTATCCATTCCCGTGACGAGATAGGCGCTCTGGGCGAGGCATTCAACCATATGACCGGCCGTCTCAAGACGACAATCGGGGCGCTCAAGGAAAATGCCTATTTTCTCCAAACGCTTATTGATGCCATACCGAATCCGATCTTTTTTAAAGACATTCACGGCGTGTTCCAAGGGTGCAATGCTGCCTTTGAAAAATATCTCGGCCAACCCAAGGGCGGTATTGTCGGATTATCCGTCTATGATGTGGCCCCGAAGGAGTTGGCGGACCGGTATCATGAAATGGATATGGAGCTGCTTCGTCAAGGGGGAGTTCAGGTCTACGAATCATCCGTCATCTACGCCGACGGTACCCTGCACGATGTGATCTTCAACAAGGCGACCTACAGCAATGAGGGTGGCAGTCTGGGCGGGCTGGTCGGGGTACTCCTCGACATTACGGAACGCAAGCGGGCCGAGATGTCAGTTCGTGAGGTGAACGAGCGTTTCAGAACCGTGTTGCGGGCTGCCACGGGATATTCCATCATCGGTACGGATCCGGACGGTATCATCACGGTATTCAACGAAGGGGCGGAGCTGATGCTCGGCTATAGCGCGGCGGAGGTCATCGGCACGGCCACGCCGGGGCTGTTCCATGATCTCGGTGAGGTGGCTGTCAGAGCGGCGGAGCTGGGGATCAAGCCTGGCTTTGAGGTGTTTGTATCCGCCCCACGCCAAGGCAAGACCGAAATGCGCGAATGGACCTATATCCGCAAGGACGGTGCCTGTCTCACGGTTTCTCTGACCGTTACCGCCATGCGAAGCGAGGCGGGTGATCTGGCCGGATTCATCGGCATCGCCAGTGATATTACCGAACAGAAACGTGCCGATGCGGAGCTGGAACGGTATCGCGACCATCTTGAATCGATTGTGAAAGAGCGCACAGCGCAATTGGAGGAGGCTATTACGAACCTCTCTCTTGCCCGGGACGCTGCCAACCAGGCCAACCAGGCCAAGAGCACCTTTCTGGCCAACATGAGTCACGAGATCAGAACGCCGATGAACGCCGTACTCGGCTTTGCCCAACTGCTGGAGCGCGACCCCTCCCTTTCTTCCCAGGCCCGCAACAAGGTGGCCACCATCATGAAGAGTGGCGAACATCTGCTTGCCATTATCAACGATATTCTGGAGATGTCCCGCATCGAGGCAGGGCGGGTGGAGCTGCGGGAGGAAACTCTTGATCTGCATACGCTGCTGGACGACCTGACAGACATGTTCCGCCTACGAGCCGAAGAGAAGGGGCTGACCTTTACTCCGAATATTGCCCCGGATCTTCCCCGTTACATTGTGGCTGATCTGGGCAAATTGCGCCAAATATTGATCAATCTGCTGGGGAACGCGGTCAAGTTCACCAAGCTGGGCTCCATTACCCTGCGCGCTCTTTCCGCCGGGCTTGACCGGATAGCCATCGAAGTGGTGGATACCGGCATCGGCATCACCCCGGAGGAACAGGGGAAACTCTTTCGCCCCTTTGAGCGCACCCGAAGTGGCGAGCAGGCAGCCGGAGGCACCGGGCTGGGGCTTGCCATCAGCCGTGAGTATGCCCATCTGATGGCAGGCGATATTACCGTTGAAAGCCAGGCAGGCATCGGCAGCTGCTTCCGTTTTGAATGCCATGCGCCTGCGGCCACAAAAGTGCCGGTTACCGCAAAAATTCAAAGCCACGTCACCTCGCTCGCTCCGGGACAGGGGGAGATGCGTGTTCTGGTGGTGGATGATCAGGCCACCAACCGGGAACTTTTGCGCTTGATGCTGGAACCGCTTGGTTTTATTGTGGATGAGGCCTCGGATGGGCACGAGGCCATTGAAAAGGCCAACTGCCTGATGCCGCGTATCATCTTGATGGATCTGGTCATGCCCGGCATGGACGGAGCCGAGGCGACACGCATCCTGCGTGGCATCAATGCTACGGAATCAACCGTCATTATCGGCATCACCGCCAGTGTCTTTGACAAGGAAAAACAGTTGTTCCTTGATGCCGGTCTTGACGCCTATATTACCAAGCCGTTCCGGGAGCAGGAGTTGTACAACCTGCTGGCCTGTCACGCCGGTGTGCTGTTTAAGACCGAAGTGCATGAACTGGCGGTGGAAAGTCCGCCGGTTCAGACAATTCCCGGTCTGGACAAGGTGTCTCCCGAGTGGCGCGAGGCCTTCGGGCAGGCGCTGGCCCGGAAAAACATCACCCGTATTCGCAAGCTGGGTGAAGAGGCGAAAAAAAATGATCCAGTGCTTTCCGAATGGGTACTGGAGAGGGCCGGGGTCTATGACCTGGATGAATTAATGAAGCTGATGGAGTAGGACCTGAAATGATTTAACATTCCATGAAAGGGGAAACTTCCATGTTCGATATCGTGCTTGAACTGCGTAAATTTGTGGTCCCGGAGCTGGTGTTTGGGATCGATGCCCGCTTGATGGCCGGACATTATGCCGCCAACCTTGGCGTAAAGCGGGCGTTGCTGGTCACCGATGCCAACGTGATTGCCGCCGGGTGGGCGGGGGATGTGGAAGTGTCGTTGACTGTAGCCGGTATTCATTTTCATCGCTTTACCGGCGTTTCACCCAATCCGCGTGACAGCGAAGTGATGGCCGGTGCCGCCGTGTATGCCGATAATCTCTGCGATTCTCTGGTGGCGGTCGGCGGCGGCAGTGTTATGGACTGCGCCAAGGGGATCGGCATCGTCATCAGCAACGGCAGTTCCATCCTCGATTATGAGGGGATTGACCGGGTAAGCGTGCCGATCCCGCCGCTGATCTGTATTCCGACTACCGGTGGCTCTTCCGCTGACCTGTCCCAGTTTGCCATCATCCTTGACAGCGCCGAACTGGTAAAAATTGCCGTGATCAGCAAGGCGGTGGTACCCGATGTGGCGCTGGTTGACCCGCTCACCCTCACCAGCATGGACGCTTTTCTCACTGCCTGCACCGGCATGGATGCGCTCTCCCACGCCATTGAGGCATACGTCTCCAATGCCGCCTCGCCGATCACCGATCTGCATGCCCTGGAGGCGATGCGTCTTGTCGCCGCGTCATTGCGTCGCTCGGTCGAAGCGCCGCTTGACATCGAGGAGCGGGGGCAGATGATGCTGGCGAGCCTGCAGGCCGGACTGGCCTTTTCCAATGCCAGTCTGGGGGCGGTGCATGCCATGGCGCACAGCCTGGGCGGCTACAAGGATCTCCCCCATGGCGAGTGCAACGCCCTGCTGCTGCCCCATGTGATCGACTACAACTTTTCATGTGTGCCGAAACGGTTCCGCACAATCGCCGATACGCTCGGGATACCGTCGGCCGGGCTGACTGACGCAGAACTGCGCAGCGCCCTGATCATGGGGGTCATCGACCTGCGGCGTCACTGCGGCATCGACGGAGCCCTGGCGGCGCGTGGGGTGAGCAGTGGCGATGTAGGGATGCTGTCCGGCAAGGCGATTAAAGACCCGTGCAACGCAACCAACCCGAGAACCCCGACCAGAGAAGATCTGGCCGCACTGTATCGCGAGGCGCTCTGATGGCGGAAGAGAACTGGGAAGAACTGCGTCAGCGGCTGATCGGTTTTGGCGAACAGTCGTCGCGCAAGAGTTATTATCCGGAGTTGCAGCGCAAGCTGGCCGAGCTGAAGGTGAGCGAGGAGCGCTTTCGCACCTTGGTGAACACTATTCCGGATCTGATCTGGCTGAAAGATGCGGATGGCATCTATCTTTCCTGTAACAGAATGTTCGAGCGCTTCTTTGGCGCCGTAGAAGAGGAGATTGTTGGCAAGAGCGACTATGATTTTGTGGACAGGGATCTGGCCGACTCTTTCCGCGAGCATGACCGCACGGCGATGGCGGCGGGCAAGCCGACCAGCAACGAGGAATGGATCACCTTTGCCGACGATGGCCACAGGGCATTGCTGGAGACGACCAAGACGCCAATGTATGACGCCGAGGGCACGCTTATCGGCGTACTGGGGGTTGCCCGCGACATTACCGAACGTAAACGAGCGGCGGATGAGCTGGAGTTTCATCACCAGCATCTTGAAGAACTGGTCAAGGAGCGCACCGCCGAATTACTGCTTGCCCGTGACGCGGCCAACGCAGCCAACCAGGCCAAGAGCATGTTTCTCGCCAACATGAGCCACGAGATCAGAACGCCGATGAACGCCGTGCTCGGCTTTGCCCAATTGCTGGAGCGCGACCCCGACCTTTCTTTTCAGGCCCGCAACAAGGTGGCCACCATCATGAAGAGTGGCGAACATCTGCTTGCCATTATCAACGACATCCTGGAGATGTCCCGCATTGAAGCGGCGCGAGTGGAACTGCGGGAGGAAACTCTTGATCTGCATACGCTGCTGGACGACCTGACGGTCATGTTCCGGCTGCGGGCCGAAGAGAAGGGGCTGACCTTTACCCTGAATATTGCTCCGGATCTTCCCCGCTACATTGTGGCCGATCTGGGCAAGCTGCGACAGGTGCTGATCAACCTGCTGGGAAACGCGGTCAAGTTTACCAAACAGGGTTCCATCACGCTGTACGCCTGTTGCGTCGGGATCGACCGAATTGCAGTTGAAGTACAGGATACCGGCATCGGCATAACCCCGGAAGAGCATGAGAAGCTCTTCCGCCCCTTCGAGCGGACCCGGAGCGGCGAACAGGCCGCTGGTGGTACCGGGCTGGGGCTGGTGATCAGCCGCGAGTACGCTCATTTGATGGAGGGAGATATAACTGTTGCCAGCGCAGCTGACGAGGGGAGTTGTTTCCGTTTTGAGTTCCATGCGCCGGTGAGCGTTGTTACGCCCGCCGTGGCGGCAACGGCGCACCGCATCACCGGGCTTGTTCCCGGCCAGGGTGAGCTGCATGTCCTGATCGTCGATGACCAGAAAAGCAACCGGATGCTATTGCGGGGGATGCTGGAGCCGTTCGGGTTTGTGGTCGATGATGCCACGGATGGGCAGGAGGCCATCGTGAAGGCCTCCTTGCAGAAACCACGCATCATCCTGATGGATCTGGTCATGCCGGTCATGGATGGAAGCGAGGCGACCCGGATTCTACGCAGGAAATACCCGAAGGAGTCGCTGGCCATCATCGGTATAACCGCCAGTGCTTTTGAGACGGAAAAACAGCGCTTCTTGGGTGCCGGAATCAACGCCTATATCGCCAAGCCGTTCCGCGAACAGCAGTTGTACGACCTGCTGGCACACCATGCCGGAGTCCTGTTCGAAACGGAAGACGCCGCCGGGACAACTGACATGCGGCAGGACGCCGAACCGCCAACCCTCGCGAGGATGTCTTCCGAATGGCGCGCGGCGTTCCAGCAGGCACTGGCTCGCAAGAATATCACCCGTATCCGCAAGCTGGGGGAAGAAGCGAAAGAAAGAGACCCGGTGCTCTCCGCATGGCTGCTGGAACGGGCCGGGCTGTATGATCTGGATAGTTTGATTAAATTGGACAGGGACGGGGAATAATAAGCAGTCCTCCTCATTCAGTTACTCAAGACGGATCTGGATGGATTGAAGAAGGTTTGCCCCTGAAAGGAGGGGAACTTGAAATTTTCCGAGCTGGTGGATATCGATGAATTACAGGCGCTCTGCGAGAGCTTTACTGCAATTACCGGCGCGGTAACCGCCATCCTCGATCTGGAGGGGAATATCCTTGTTGCCACCGGGTGGCAGGATATCTGCACCCGGTTTCACCGGGTCAACAAGGTGACGGCGAGCCGGTGCCGTGAAAGCGACACCATTCTTGCCGGAAAACTGACGAAAGGGGAACGCTATAACATCTATCGCTGCAAGAATGGCCTGGTCGATGTGGCCGTACCGATCACCATCCGTGGTGAACATGTTGCCAACTTTTTTACCGGGCAGTTTCTTACCGCTGCGCCGGACAAGGAATATTTTATCCGGCAGGCCGGGGAGTTTGGCTTTGACAAAGACGCCTATATGGAGGCACTGGGCAGGGTTCCGCTCTTTTCGGAGGAAGCGATCCGTTCCATGATGGATTTCTTTACCCGTCTGGCTCAATTTGCCGGTGAAATGGGGCTTGCCAGGAAAAGTGCTGAAGAAGCCAATATGGAGCTGCAAACGCATCACCTGCATCTGGAAGAAGTGGTGGAAAAACGCACCGCCGAACTGCTCCTTGCCCGTGACGCTGCCAATGCGGCCAGCCGGGCCAAAAGCCAGTTTTTGACCAACATGAGCCACGAGATCAGAACACCGATGAATGCCGTACTCGGCTTTGCCCAACTGCTGGAGCGCGATCCTTCCCTGTCTCCGGTTGCCCGCAACAAGGTTGCCACCATCGTGAAGAGCGGTGAACACCTGCTCTCAATCATCAACGACATTCTGGAGATGTCCCGTATTGAGGTGGGGCGCATAGAGCTGTGGCAACAGCCGGTTGATCTGGCAAGTCTGCTGGATGATCTGGCGGTTATGTTCCGCATGCGTGCCGAAGGGAAAGAGCTCACCTTTGACCTTGACTGCGCTCCCGGCCTTCCCCACCATATTATGGCTGACCTGGGCAAGCTGCGCCAGGTGTTGATCAACCTGCTGGGGAACGCGGTCAAGTTCACCACGACCGGCTCCATACTACTGCGAGCATTCCCGGTCGGCAGCGACCGGATTGTCATTGAAGTGCATGACAGCGGTATCGGTATCACTCCCGAAGAACTTGATACGATCTTCCGCCCCTTCGAGCGGACCCGCAGCGGCCAGCAGGCGGCGGGCGGAACCGGTCTGGGACTGACCATCAGCCGTGAGTATGCCCAGTTGATGGGGGGCGAGATTAGCGTGGAAAGTCTGTCCGGCAAGGGGAGCTGCTTCCGGTTTGAATTTTTCGGCCCGATGACTTCGCTGTTGCCCGCCTCGGCGGAAACCTCGCGTCGTGTCACCAGACTCGCGTCTGGCCAGGGAGAGATTCGCATTCTTGTTGCGGATGACCACAGTGTCAACCGGGAGCTGCTGCGGGGGATGCTGGAACCGCTCGGTTTTATCGTAGAAGAGGCAGCAGACGGGAGAGAAGTGCTTGAGAAGAGCCGCATTCAACCGCCACGCATCATTCTGATGGATCTGGTCATGCCCGGTATGGATGGGGCTGAGGCGACCCGGATTCTACGCGCCACCCATCCACAGGAATCGCTTGCCATCATCGGTATCACTGCCAGTGCTTTTGAGAGGGAGAAACAGCAGTTCATCGACGCGGGAATCAATGCCTATATCGCCAAGCCGTTCCGGGAGCAGCAATTGTATGACCTGTTGGCCAGGCATGCCGGTATTCAGTTTGAGTTTGAAGAGAGCGAAGCTCTGGCTGATGTTTTGGCAGGTCCAGAACTGCCGTCATTGGATAAGATGTCTCCCGATTGGCGTGATGAGTTCCGGCAAGTGCTGGCCAGGAACAATATTACCCGCATCCGCAAACTGGGAGAAGAAGCGAAAGAGAGAGACCCGCTGCTTTCTGCCTGGCTGCTGGAACGGGTCGGTCTGTATGATATGGATGGATTGAAGAAATTGGGCGAAGCCCATGAACGAGGAGCCGGTCATGGATGAAAAACATGTGATCCTGATAGTTGACGACACCCCTGAAAATCTGCGTCTACTGGGTGACATGCTGGAGCAGGAGGGATACGAGGTGCTGGTTGCCACCAACGGCCCCGATGCGCTGGAGAATGCCAAGGCAAGCCCGGCACCCGACCTGATCCTGTTGGACATCATGATGCCGGAGATGGATGGTTACGAGGTCTGTCGGCAGTTAAAGGCAGATCCCGGTCTGAAAGGGATTCCGGTAATCTTTATCAGCGCCTTGGGGACGGCTGACCAAAAGATCCGGGCCTTCCATGAAGGAGGTGTAGATTACGTTACCAAGCCGTTTCAGGTCGAAGAGGTGCTGGCTCGGGTAAATACTCACATACAGTTGAAAATGCATCAGGACAAGCTGCAATTTCTGGTGGAAGAGCAGACGTGCAAGTTTATTCTGGCAAAAGAGGCAACCATTGCCAGCATGGCTATTCTTGCAGAGTTCCGCGATCCGGAAACAGGTGGACATATCCAAAGAACCAAACATTACGTTCGGCTGCTGGCGCAGGAGCTCAATCAGACGGTCTCGGCTGGATTGAGTCAGGAAGATATAGAGTTGCTCTTTCAATCCGTGCCGCTGCATGACATCGGCAAGGTCGGCATTCACGACGCCATCCTGAATAAGCCGGGCAAACTAACTGAGGCCGAGTTCAAGGAGATCCAGCTGCATACCATTTATGGCAGCGAGGCGATAAAACGGACAGAAGCAATTCTGGGCTCCAGTTCATTCCTGCAATATGCCCGTGAGCTGGCCGAGTTTCATCATGAAAAATGGGACGGGACCGGCTATCCCCATGGCTTGAAGGGTGAAGAAATACCGCTTTGTGCACGAATAATGATACTTGCCGATATTTATGATGCCCTGATTAGTAAACGTCCCTATAAAGAACCATTAACCCATGAAGAGGCTTTCAGAATCATAATTGAGGGGGATAATCGCACCATGCCGGAACATTTTGATCCGACCATACTGAATGTTTTCCGTCGTATTCACCTGGAATTTAAACGTATCGCCAACGAGTTTTCAGAGTAACTGCCGTGCCTGGTTTTCAGAACTGCCGGAGCGGGCAGCCCGTTCGGTTGTCTGTTCATGTCACCAGTATACCATCCATCATTCCTTCACATTCAAGAAGGATGGTAGTACGCTGTCTCTCATGAACAAGGCAACCGCCATTCTGCTGATCTGCTTTATTGTCGGCATACTTGTTTTGGCCACCTGGCAGTTTTTTGGGCATTTATACCTATGACCTGAATTGTTGACGGTTTTCACCTTCCATGCCGCTGCATCCAGAGTTTACATCAATAAGCCTATAAACCTTAAAACGGCAGTTAGCCACAGAGGTCACAGAGAAACACAGAGAACTACAAGGGAAATCTGTATTAAGCTCAATCAGTTGTCTTCCTAAAGCCTTTCACCTGATTGGTTCGTGTAATTATCTTTATAAGCATTCGATTTTTTTTGCGACCTTTGCGTCTTTGCGGAAAATAACTGCCGTTTTCAGGATTGTTTGTTTGCGTTGTTTCAGCCTGTTACAGGTATGTGTGCCGCCTGCTTCCGACCGTGTCCGTCAACTTTGTTGGCAGTTACGCCGCTGTCCGATGGCATCCGCTGCCAGTATGGCTTGCAGTACCTTGTCCGGCGTGACGGTGCCAGCTTCATGGTGGATAGATTCGATAGGGGCACAGGCCTTTTCCGCCACCTGCAGCAGCCTGCTGCGATCACAATCCTTCAGCCCCAGATCTGCCAGGGTGGTGGGCAGGCCGATCTGTTCACAAAAGGCATAGACCGTGTCAGATTCTTCCGGCAGGGCATCGGTTAACTGCAATCCGGCCAGCACGCCAAAGGCCACTTTCTCGCCATGATACAAGGCGTGGGTTTCCGCCAGGGCGGTCAAGCCGTTATGGATAGAGTGGGCCGCTGCCAGACCGCCGCTTTCAAAGCCGATACCACTGAGCAGAGTGTTGGCCTCCACGATCCGCTCAAGGGCCGGGGTAACAATATGTTGTTCAGCGGCAATCTTTGCGTTCAGGCCGTACTGCAGCAGGGTGTCATAACAGAGCCGTGCAAGGGAGAGGCCGGTCATGGTGCCCAGACCGCCGCAACAGTTACCCGATTGGGTGGCACTGCAGGAGCGGGCCTCAAACCAGGTTGCCAGGGCATCACCCATGCCGGATACCAGAAAGCGGACCGGCGCAGCGGCAATAATGGCGGTATCCACCAGTACTGCCGCCGGATTTGAGGTCTGGTAGTACACCGACTCAAAGGTGCCCTGTTCCGAATACAGTACGGCGCAACCGCTGCAGGGGGCATCGGTTGAGGCGGTGGTGGGGACGATGATGACCGGGATACCGGCGCGGTCGGCTGCTATCTTGGCCGTATCGATCGCTTTGCCGCCACCCATCCCCACCAGCACGTCGGCCTGCTGTTCCTTGATGAGCGTCTCCAGGCGGGACAGTTCTTTTTCGCAACACTCTCCGTTAAAGCGTTCAAGCGACAGATTATTCGCCTTCAGATCAATCCCGCTCTCCGGCAGAATCCTGTCGTGGGCTGTTGGTGAGGCAAGGATAAGTCCGCACTTGCCAAACAGTTTCACCAGAGTTGGCAGCTCTTGCAGGGCACCTGCTCCTTGCAGATATTTTCCAGGGAACATCGCTTTTTTAAACATCAGGTTTCTCCTTGGTGCCGGATCATCCCGGCACGATTGGGTGAACAATCGTCATCCCTGCTACAGGTTATCGTTTACTCCAGCCGCTTTTGCAGGCAGGTTTGACCGTTGTGCAGAAACAGGGCAGGTCACTCATCGCACAGCTATATGCATATGATTTGGGAGGCACCTGCATGTAGTTGGTACAGACCCCTTTGATGCACTCAAAGCCTGCCACCATATGTCCTTTGGTTTCAACCCCGTTTTCTCTGATTGTGACAGCGTTGGGCATGACCGTGCAGCTTTCAAAGCTTGGGTAGTTGCTGTCATTGCAGATAAACTTCACGTTTTCGGCATGGCATTGCTGCGAGAAGGCTACCACCATGGTACACACGATTCCTGCAGCCAGCAGATAGTTTGATCTTTTGAGTAGCAAACGACTTATGTTCATGTTTTTTTCCTCCTGTACGGGTTACAACCAATCGAAGGTTATCGGGACTCGTAATAATTGATTGCCAAGGTGGTCCATTCCCTGCTCATGGGGGAAGGGCTCAAGTAGATCTCGCCTCCCTTGCAGCCCACACGAATCTGCTTGGTTTTTGTTATTTCTTTTCTGGTGTAATCCTTGAATTTGCAGGTTGCCTGGATGGCTACCTGGGAGCAGACCGGAGCTGTCAGGGTGAGTGTTGTTGTCTGGTCGGCGTTCAGTTGCTTGACTGACTGTGTCGCCAATGTAGTAGTACCAGCCATGAGGCTTATACTTATATTGCTGCAGACTGCCTGCTTGTTTTCGCTATAGGTAAACGAATTCAAATTGTTTTTTATGAAGAACGTGTAGTCAGTTGCCAAAGCGAGACTGCTTTGGGCCATTACGCATATTACTGCAGGGACAAGAGTTCGCCCCATGATTTTAAGCCAGTTCTTTTTCATGATCTCTTTCCAGTTTGTTTTGTTTGACCTTAACTGATTGTCGGTACTGCTTCAATTGTCAATTCTTCATTGTTGTATGCCATGGGCACTCTGTTCTGCTACCGTTCTGCGCTTTCCAGATCCTTTTCCGTATCACGTTGAAAATCGCAGGTCAGATAATCAAAGCTCATCGGCAGCCCCAGCTCCAGCGTACTCAGGAACTGAACCCCCACAGTAACCCCGTTGGGACAACATTCCAGCAGGTGGCCACCGGTTTTCCGGTCTGCGGAGAGAAAATGCAGGTGCATACCGGGTACACTTACTGATCCCATGAATGGTGGCGTGTAAAATCCCACCAGGGTTCCTGTGCAATCAAGGTATTCAAAGACCGGCTGATCCTTTGCCACCTCGGCAAGCGGGCGGTAGCTCTCCTGGCGTGGCACCGAGCGTACCTTGACCCGGCTGAAACAACCCTCCACCCGGATGGCGTAGAAGATATTGGGGGAGGGAAACAGACTATTCAGCCAGTCAAGAAAAACGGGATAACTGCATGGCTGTTCAAGCCGGTCATGGCTCATCGGCTGATAAAAGTTTACGCAGGAAAAAGGGGTTAACGTATCATCGCTCACCCTGGCTGCAGCTCCATCGGAGGTGATCTGGTAGACCTCACCATCCAGCATCACCATCTCGCCGTCAAGGTGATCAAAGGTGCCCAGCCCGAAATCACCGTGCTGTTTAATCGTGGTAAAAGGGATCTTCTGCTGGTAGATCCCTTCCACCAGGGCGTTGACCGGGGCGCAGAAGTAGATGCGGTTTGCGGGCTGTGTTGCGGCTGTGTCAGGCTTCATGTAAGGCTCCGTCCTTAAACTGGCTGGTGTTCCCAGGCTGGTTCCTGGAGTCTGTAAACCCTATTACGGTAGGGTGTGCAAACGGTTTTTACGTTTGCACACGCGGTTCGGTGGGCATAACAGCCTGCCCACCCTACGGAAATTCAAGTATTACGTGGTACTAGTTCTTGTCAAAGTGGTAGGCACCGTCATTTTCATGTTTTTGTATCTTCCATGACGAACTCTTGCAGGCAAATCCGCAGTCATTATGGTTTTTGCCTTCCACATTGCCGGGCCCCAGGCATCTGCTGATGATGTCCGTATACTTCACGCCTTTGATAATGGATCCCGTCAAATTGGAAGGGCAATGCAGTCCGGTGGCATAGGTGTGAGTGTCACCTGCAGCCAGATTGATAAATTCTACATGACCGTTTGCCGTGTAAAAATACACAACAGCTGTATCGGAGGTACCGTTTGTTACATGGACCTTGTGGTTGATTAATCCTGCCTGGACTGTTCCCGATGACCCGAGAGAAAGCGCTACCCCTGCTGCCATACACGCGATAGTCATGCTCCACGATTTTTGCATGTTATCCTCCTTGAAAAGTTACGTGATTGCTCACCTATGTTACGCTGAATCCTAAAAAAGTACGGTCCCCATATCGGATTATCCCATCATTCACTGTTGTTGCTGTTTGCTATGGCTACCGGGTTCTTACCGTGATCCGTCCGCTGTGTATCTCTGTTGCCGCTGCATCGGCGGCTGCCCGGTAGATAGCGATCGCAGGGTTGGAAATCGCATACCCGACCCCGTCGCGGGCCAGATCAAACCGCTGGGTGCCGGTCAGCGGCGTATCGGCAGCAACTCCCATCACCAGATCGTACACCGCACGGTTCACACGCTTGATGGTTGAAGTCAGGATCACCTCCTTAAAAGCGGCAAGCCGATGATGGTCTTTTTCATGATCTGCTCCTTGTGTTGCCCTGTGGCAACTGGTTGTTCAAAAGTATTTGCGGTTTAGCGGCTTACCCGTATCCATCCCCCATGCCCGTACATTTGGGTTTTGGTTGCCATGGCCTTGACGATCAATGCGGCATCAACCCAGTACGGCTCGTAGTACTCACGATCCACATCAAGCACCAGGGCGCGGTTGGTTGCGGCATCAAACGCGGCGATGGGAGAGATATACGGGTAGGGTCCGCCTTTGGCACCGGTCAGGGTGTCCTGGGTAAAGTGAATCAGGATCATATCATCGGCAGATGTTTCATTGGCAGCCAGTGCCCGATGCCAGCGCTCTCCAGTGGGCTGGTCATCTGAGATGACCTGTATCTTTTCGATTGTGGGGGCTGCTATCCCGTTTTGCCGCAGTGCCTCGGACAGCACCAGAGCCAACTGTTCAAGAGTCAACCCCACCTGGCCGTTGACACCACCCTTCTGCATCCGTTGCGCCCATTGGGCGACCTGCACTCCCTGCAGTAATGAGGCTTTGGTGACGTTCCGGTCTGTCTCCCGCAACGGCCGGTTGGCGCGGGTCAGCGCATTGACAACCGCAGCCACGGAGGCAACTGAGCAGTCATATTCATTGAGTTGTGGCAGATAGAACGGGGCAAGAGCCCAGTAATCCGGTGCCGGATGGTTCGGGTTCTGGAAATAGGCGTGATCCCGTGAAAGCGGCACCGTTGCGGGGGCATATTTGGGGCCGGAGTCCGCCGCTGCTGCATAAAACGGCGTAATGAGCAGGGCAACCAGCGCCGCAGACAGGAACCTGTTGAAATATCTGTCTGACCTGTTGATACGGCTTCTCATTTGACGGGACGCACGGCTAACACCGAGTGCATTTTGTTGATTGTATCCTGAGAGCCACCACCACCGCTCATGCTGGAGCTGTCACAAATGGTTACCGGGCGCGTCCAGTCAGGCCCCCACATCTGTACCCGGCAGGTGGATGACCAGTAGTTGCCCGACTGAACATTGATGAGACCTGAAGGATTCTGCCGTATCTGTTGCAGCTCATTAAGCGTGGGAAGCCGCCAGTCGCCGACCTTTGAGCTGTCGGCCAGACTGCATTGACCCTGTGCAAGGTTTTTAGCTCTTGCATCAGCCTCAACCCAACTCATCAATCCCAGGCATCCTGCATCCTGTAACACCACCAGATTGCCAATGGTTACCGTACCGTTGCCACCGCACCATGCTGTGGTATGCGACATGCCGGTCAGCAATGCTGCCAGAAGCAATGATTTGATAATGGTTACTCCCATGGCGTGCATCCTCCCATATTTATTGCCAGGTGCCTGTGCATGACGGCGCAGTGCAGAGCAGACTGCAAAACCTGCTCAAGTCGGTCATCGGGAAATCAAACGGAACAACGGCAGTACCGTAGTTATCCTTGCATTGATACCTACCGTCAAGTTTCAGACATGACCACGATTTAAACTGGCAGCCCACCAGATGGCCTTTTTCAACCATACCGTTCACAACCCTGGTAATCGCATAGGGATGGATCGTACAGCGCTTGGTAAAGTAATCCGGGATGGTGTTGCAGACGAACGTCTGGGCACAGGCGGTGCTGGCCAGGGTCAGTACTGCAACGGCGCATAGCACAGATGTAAGGCCTGGATTTCTCATGATGATTCCCTTTTGTTGCATGACGTTGTGTCATGTTTTTTGTATTTTTTTGCTCTACTCTTACTCATTTTTCGGCACGAACGGGCCAAACGTAATAGCGGCTGTCTTTGGTGGTAACGAATGGCATGTTGCGGTGCACAGCCACAGCCCAGGCGAGGGAGCCGCTCGTACTGGACGACCAGTAAGGATCAGATCTGACGCTTATTAATTGACGATAATTACGATAAAGAGCCAGCAGCTCTTCTTTGGTGGGAAGGCGCCAGTCGCCGGTCTTCGAGCTGTCGCTCAGACCGCATTGTCCCTGTGCAAGGTTTTTGATCCTTGCCGTGGCGTCATCCCAGGTCATTGCCTCCAGGCAACCGGAATATTCCAGCCAGACCAGACCATTATGAGTTATCGTGCCGTTGCGATTATTACCGCCATGGACCGTGCCTGTGCCGATGGCAAAGGTGATGGCCACTGCTGCTATGATGCTACTGACCTGTTTGATGATGCTCATTTTCACGCTGGTGCTCCTTTAAAATGATCAACCGTTTTGCAGGGAACCGATACTTCGTAGCTGGTGCCGGCAGGACCAGTGGTACAGCGGAGAACAGAACCATTTTGTTACCAAGTCCCTTGCTGCATCAATACCAGCTCCATACCCACGTCATGGGTGGATTGTAGGGAGGCTTGTCGGTCTTGGTATTCGGATCTACCGGCTTAACTTCAACACGATGGTTCCAGCACTGCGCGCCGAGATAGCCGGACTCCAGTGCTTGATAATAATCGGGTGCGCCCCCCCAATAATTCTGGCAACATAGATATTTACACGGGTCGGGCAGTAGTCAAAAATGTAAGAATCCAGCTGGCAGGTTCCCCCGCCGATATAGTCCCCATAAACCTCTAATAACCACTGCATTTCAGCTTTTCGCCAGTCCATGTCTGCTGGTACACCTCGTACCGCAACTGGTGGCCGGTACTGTTGACGATTTTAACCTCCCACGCAGCGGCCTCCACCACCCACGACAGCAGCAAACAAAACGCCAACAAACATACCTTAGGTCTGTTCATATCAGTCTCCTTCCGTCTGTCAAGTCACGAATGGTACTATTTTTCTTCAAAAGCAACCGTACCCCAAGGGGGGAAATCAGGATTACTAAAATTCATGTTTGTCACGGTTACCGTAAAGTTGCGATGCGGTAGCCAGGTGCCTGATACTCTGAATTTCTCACTTGGCCCCCCGTCCCCTCTGTCTCGATACTGACAGTCTTTGGTTTGGTAGCATATGGCGGTGACATAGCCTGTCGAAAGCCAGGTGTTGAGCCATTCCGTTTTGCCGGGCGCTGCGCAAGGTGTCTCAAAGTCGGATGGTACACCAAGGAAATAAGCGATAAATTTTGCTTTGCAGTAAAAGCTGTTTGTCTTGTTGACAACAGTTACTGTTCCAGCCTGTACAAGATCAGGATGAACTGTTCCGGTGAGCAGCACAACGGTTGCCAGAAACATCAGAGCTGTTTTTTTCATATTTAACCCCCTTTTTCATACCTGTTCCGTTTAATACAGATAGCGTGCCAGATTTAAGTCCTTGTTATTTGAATAAGTTATGGTTTTGGTGCTGCCAACTTCCGTCCACCTCCGCCAACTCTGGTTGCATCCTGCTGGGCTGGCAGCGTCAATATACCATCCAGATGTTTGGTTGCTACCTGATCCATACTACGGCCAGATATAAGAGAAAAATAAAGGCAAGACTGAACAGACGATCCAATCCGGCCAACTGCTTGCTTCTGACGCTTATACCAACTGCAATAGCAGCACAGACCAGTGTTCCTGCAACGCTTGCAACGACTCCTACACCTATGTTTGTTGCCACAAAAAATGCCATAAGCAAAAATCCGCTGTAAAAAATAAGAGCCAGCCCCCTGGGATGCGAGACACACCCGAAGATATTGTCTACCCCTCCCTGCCGGTCTCCCTCAATATCTTTCAAGTCTTTGATCTGGCTTAAAAAGAAAAAAGCAAGCAACAGACAGGCAAGAATTGTTTTATTCTCCCCAACATTAAGCAGGCCGTCAGGCCTGGCAATACACGTTCCTGCCACAAAGACACTGCCGCCGATCAGGACCAGGGTCATATGGCCTATGGGCCAGAAACGCCGTAAACGGGCAGGTGGGGTAGAATAGAGATATGACAGGCCCCCGATAACAAGCCATTGACAGATGAAGGAACGGTTGCATACCAGCAGCGCAAAGATGCCGGATACAGCCAGCAGAACCGTGGACAGACGGCGGGCCGCATCTACACTGATAATCCCTTCAACCATGGGCCGCCTTTTGTTAGAGATACGGTCGATTGTCAGGTCATAGATGTCGTTGATGATCTTGGCATACACAAACAGCAGGGTGATGGCACCGACGGCGCACAACAGTGAGAACAGTTCTGCTTGATTGTCGGGCAGCGGCGGCCTGCCAACCTGCCGTGCGGTATGGGCAAATCCAAAGAGTAAAAGCCACAGATAGAACAACAGCCGACTGGGATAGAGAAGCTCGACAATCAGCCGACTGTTTTTTTTTGCCTGATTCATTGGCCTCTCGTTCGCTATCATCTGACAGCCCTGGCTGCGTTTTGATTTTTAATCGCAGACCGAAGCGCCTTGACCGCCAGGGCCGTTATCACCATGCCATCCGTATCGTAGGCGCGCCAGATAACCAGGGGGTGATCGCTATAGGTATATTCCCAGATGGGCGTATCTGCATCTCGCCAGGAACCGTCTGCTTTTTGCTGCGTCGCAAGCCAGGTAATTCCCCGCTGGAAGGCATCGCCAAACAGACCACAGGCGGCCAGGGAGTTAAGGGCAAATGCCGTATCGTACATGCCGTCCCAGGAGCCATTGCGGTTCTGGCTTGCATGCAGAAAGGCGATCCCCTTTTCACGGGCATCCCGGCCCCGGCCGGTCTGGCAGAGAAGCTGAAGATTCATATACGTCGCATAATAGCGTCCCGGATAAAAATAGGAGCGCCACCACCCCTGCGGGGTCTGTGATTGCAAGATCAGCTCTTCATTGATCAAACTGGACAGCGTCGTATCCGCCAGCAGGGTAAAGATGTTGGCGTTGACCTCGGGATGAATGCCGAAGTTGCCGGTCGCGGTGGGTTCATAAACCAAAGCCGCCGCTCCACGTCCATCAAAAGTGGTAAATGCCCTGGCCTTTTTGTCGTAGAAGCGCAGCAGACTGTCCGACGCCACACTGCGGCCCAACATCCGGTAGGTACGGAGCACAAAGGCCGTATCGTCGGCATCGACCGGGGCATAGGGCATGTAGCCCCAGACGCCCTGCCGTTCCTCCTCATCCATGCGGCCCGAAATCCTTTGCCGTTCTGCGGGTGAGAGTTGATCGCCAATGGCCGTTGCGATAAAGAACCCGGCAAACACATGGCCGGTGGCATGGACAGGGCAGGATGAGCCATCGGAGGCTCGGCAGGCCAGATGATAGCGCTCTTCCCCCACAGCCTTTTGCAGGTACGACACACCCCGTTCGACAGTGACGTCCCCGGCAGTCCCGACCGGAACATGGGCGCATCCTGCCAGCAGACACAACGCCGCCGCAACAAGCATGACCTTTTTCATGTTATGCGCCTTCCCAGCCGCTGCCCTCAGTACGTCTTCCTTTTAACACAGCGCCACCCCGAATCCGGATCGTAGTCCGACTCTACTTTGCCATCCAGTATGTTTCTGTAATACTTTGACGACATGAAATGATACGGCGTACTGATATCATTCTTGATCACCCCTTGGGAGCCGCCGTTAAAGGAGCCGCCACATTTATCTCCCTTTATGTACAGCCAATCAATTCCCCCGCTATTAATCATACTGGCTCCCTCACACTTACAGGCAAAGGCATGGGCTGAAACCGCCCAACCGGCCGATAAAACAACCGCCACAAACAGACTCGCTATCGTTTTTTTAATCATGACCACTTATCCTTTGTGTTTATTTATACCGGATAGCCGATCTCTTCTCAGTATGTATCCCTTACGACGCAGCGCCAACCCGAATCCGGGTCGTAGTCCGACTCAACTTTGCCATCCAGTATGTGGTTGTAATACTTTGCCGACATGAACTCGTACGGCCTTCTGATATTATTAATGACCCTCCCTTTGGCGCCGCCGATAAAGTTGCCGCCGCAGCTGTCCCCCTTTTTATTCAACCAATCAGCCCCTTCAGCTTTTAACACCACAGATCCCTCGCAGATACAGGCAAAGGCATGGGCTGAAACCGCCCAACCGGCTGACAAAACAACCGCCACAAACA
>Ga0209373_10002010_pt1 | contig 21617 bp, 15 predicted proteins | sample Higcelweek5metaG_FD_187173 | JGI IMG/M metagenome (GOLD analysis project Ga0209373, IMG submission 187173) | Freshwater pond sediment microbial communities from the University of Edinburgh, under environmental carbon perturbations - High... | ecosystem: Environmental > Aquatic > Freshwater >... | reverse complement strand
CGCCCCGGCGCCGCGCACGGTCATCTCGGCGCTCTCCACGCGCGGGGTCAAGGCGTCGGCCTTGTCGGAAGCGCTCTGCGCCTTGTCCATGGCGCCCAGGGCCTTGTCCATGGCGCCCAGAGCCTTATCCATGGCGGCCTGCGACTTGTCCGCAGCGGACTGCGCGGACTGCGCCAGCTCCTGCTGCACGGCCTCGTTCTGGGTCTGGAGGCTTTCCTCAAGGTGCGAGCGCAGCGCAGAGAGCTCCTCGCGCAGGGCCTGGGCTTCAACCTGGGAAGCCTCAAGACGCGCTTCGAGGTCGGCCAGATTCTTCTCGCGCTCGGCCAGCTTGCCTTCCAGGCGCACAACGGCGACGCTGTTGCCGGTCACCTGCGTGGCGAGTTGGGTCAGGCGCTCTTGCAGCGCATTCAATTCTTCAGCCGTCACGCCCGCAGACGCGGCGACGGCCGCGGCTCCGGCTGCAACAGCGCCAACCAGCGCGGCATCGGCCACGGGCAGCGCGTCCTGCGACAAATCGGCCGTGGATTCCAGCACAGGCTCAATGACTGTGTCCTCATCAATGGGCCGCAGCAGTTCCGGCACTTCATCCGGCTCGCCAGCAGGCGCCGTGAGGGACTCGCCGTCCATAACGGACGCGGCGGCAAAATCAAAAACGTGCTCGACCTGCGCCACAGACTCGGCTGCGGGCTCAAGCGGCGTTTCGGCCACGGCTCCGGCATCGGAGATCTGCGCAAGCAGATCCTCGGCGTCCAGGGAAACCTCAGGCTCGGGTTCGCCTTCGGAGGTTTCGATGCCCTCCATCAGGCCACCCATGCCAAGGTCCGCGTCCAGCAACTGGTCCATCGAAGTTTCGGCAGGCGCGGCTTCGGTAAGCGGGGCCTCGGCCGCCTCAGGCATCTCAGGCGCGGCGACCAGCTCGGCGGCGGGCTCGTCCGCCACCAAATCGTCCAGAGAAAGATCAAGCTCTCCGCCCTGGTCCGCCTGTTCCTGCTCCGCCACAAGATCGCGGCCAGGCACAGGATCGGAGAGGTCGGGCAGGGTCAGATCGAGGATGGGCTCTTCCTCGGCCACGGCCATGGGCTCAAGGTCCAAGGGCTCGGCCTGCGGCTGGTCTTCCACCAGATCGCCGAGGGAAAGCTCCAGCAGATCGTCGCCGGGACTGACCGGCGCAGCGGCTTTGGGAGCGGGCAGATCGCCAAGCAAATCGGTCATATCCGCGCTGTCCAGAAGAGCATCCCCTGCCGGGGCGGGCTCGGCTGGAGCGGCTGCGGGCGCTGGCGCGGCGTCCTTGCTGTCGCCCAGACCGGAGATGAGTTCATCGAGGCCGGTGAGGTCGATGATGCCGTCTTTGCCGCCAGCAGTCTCGTCGGGCGGCGCAATGTCCAGCTCTCCACCGGAGCCGAAGGCGCTCAGGTCGAGAATATCCTCATCGGCATCATCAGCCTCGGCTTCAGGAGCCTTGGCCTGCGGCATCGCGGGGGCGTCCTCGACGAGGTCGTCAAGCAGCAAGGCGTCTTCCTCGATTTCCGGCGCGCCCACGGGCGGAGCCGAAGCGGGCTTCTCGTCGGAGGATGCAAGTTCCTCGGCGAAAAGTGCTTCCAGCTCTTTTTCGAAGTCGCTCTCGGCAGCCGTGGACTTTTTGGCTCCGGAAGGCTTCAGGTCCAGGCCGTCAAAGTCCAGAATGTCATCGTGAGCAGGGGGAGTCGGCGGCATGGTCTTCTCCTCCAGGAGGAAAAGTTAAAAGGGGGGAGCCGCTTGCGCAGCTCCCCCCTTGGTGAGCTAACGTCCTGAAACTAAGCGTGACACTTGTTGCAGGCAGTAGGAGCGTTGGGGTTGGTGGCCTTCTTGGCCTTGTGGCAACCCACGCAGGACTTGGCATTGTTGCCGTGGAAAGCGGCGTAGTAGGACTTCACGCCCTGCTTGGCGACGGTGTCGTCATGGCAGCCCTTGGTGTCGCAAGCGGCGTACTCGTTGTTGCCGGCCTTCTTGTGGTGGCAGTCAACGCACTTCAGAGCAGCGTGCTTCTTGTGCGGGAACTTCACCATGGGCTTGGTGGTCTTCATGCCCTCAGGGGCCTTGAAAGTAACATCAGCAGCCGGGGCGGCTTTGCCGGCGGCGTACAGGGGCAGCGCCAGGGCGCAAGCCAGGGCCGCAACGACCAGGCTCATAAAAAGAGAACGTTTCATGCTTCTCAATCCTCCTTCTTCACGTACGTGAGAACTCCACTCTACCACAGCCTTATGGAAGCATCTCCCGGTGTACCCTGGGAGCCATTCCGAGACGAACAGTGAACCAGATACCCCCAAAGCGCACATTCTGGCAAGGGAGGGGGCGCACTTTTCCAGGATTTTTTTCACAATCCTATGCGCTCGCCCCTTCCGTCAGTCCGTATTTTCCTGCGTAGCCGCGAGGAGTGAGCATGCGCCCCCCCGCCATTCTGGTCGCGGCGTTGCCAACCACCAGAATGCTTTGCATATCCACGGATTCCAGATCAAGCCCGGCCAAGGTGGTGGCGATGACCTCCTGCCCGGGCCGGTAGGCACGCTTCACCAGCCCCACGGGGGTGGTGCCCGGCCTGTGCGCGGCCAGAACGGCCAAGGCCTTGGGCAGCTGGTCCTTGCGCCTGCCGGAGCGCGGGTTGTACAGCACGACCACGAAGTCGGCCCCGGCCGCCGCGGCAAGACGCTTTTCAATGACCTCCCAGGGGGTCAGCAGATCCGAGAGGCTGATCACCGCGAAGTCGTGCATGAGCGGAGCGCCCAGAAGCGCCGCTGCCGCACACAAGGCGGGGATGCCCGGCACCACCTCGAGCTCCAGCGCGTCCAAAAGCCCGCGCGCCTCCAAAAGTTCGAGCACAAGTCCGGCCATGGCGTACACGCCCGCGTCGCCGCTGGAGACGACGACCGTCTCCACGCCTTCCAGCGCCAGATCGATGGCCGCGTTGCAGCGCTCCACCTCCCCGGTCATGCCCGTGGACAGCACCCGCCGTCCGGCCAGGATCTCCGGCTCCACCAGTTCGATGTACCCCTTGTAGCCCACGATGGCCTGGGCGCGCAGCAGCGCCTCCCTGGCAAGCGGCGGCAAAAGGGCGGCGTCTCCCGGTCCCAGCCCCACAACGGTGATGCGCTTCTCCACTTCGTCTCCCTACTTTCCGCCGCGCCGCGCGGGCCGCAAAGCCACAGCGCAGGTCACGCAGCTGGTCTTGGTCTTTTCCACCAGCAGGCCCTGCGCGCCGGAGAGCAGCAAGGCTGCCGCCTCGCACACGCTCCCGGTGCCGGTCCTGCGCTTCACCGTCTCGGACTGCCCAGCGGCTTCCACTTCCGCCAGGGCTTCCGGCTCAAAGAATACACATTCCGGGCCAAGGACCTTCATGGCCGCGCAAATGCCCGAATCATCGCGTTTTATGCTCGCTGTGCCGACTGCGGCGATGCTCTCTTGCGCCAGGTTCCGCCGCGCAAGAACTTGCCGCGCATGCGCAAGAATTTCCCGCTCCTCCACGCCCTTGCGGCAGCCAAGGCCCAGACACAGGCAGCGCGGGTAGGCGCGGAAGGTCTGCGGATGCAGGCCGCCGACGCGCCAGTGGCACCACACGCCAGGCGCTGCCGCATCCCAGTCCTCGGGCGCGGTGGAAACCAGCAGCCCGCCCGCGTCCTCCCCGGCCAAAAGCCGCCCCTCCGGGTCGTGGCACTGCACGGCGCGGCCTTCCAAAAGCGCTGCGGAAACGGCCTTCACGGCCCCGGCATTGTCCACAACCATGTCCTGCGCCGCTGCCAGCTCGTCCACGCCGGGCAACCCTGCCGCGTCCGTGCCCGTGGTGATGACGGGCGTCGCGCCGGTGAGGCGCGCCAGTTCCCGCGCAAGTTCGTTGGCCCCGCCCGCATGGCCGGAAACAAGGCTCACCGCGAAACGCGCGGCCAGATCGAGCACGGCCACGGCCGGGTCCTGCGCTTTGCCGCGCAGGTGCGGGGCGATGGCGCGCACGGCGATGCCGGTTGCCCCCACGAACACATGGCGCGGGTAGCGGGAAAAGCTCCCGGCGATAAGGCCGGACAGGCTCGCAAAGGGGATGATCTCCGTTGCGCCCTGATCTGCGGGAAAGGGGCCAGCGGAAAAGGAGCCAGCGGAGAGAGAGTTTACGGCGAAAGGGGCAGCGGCGATATGCCCGGCTGCGGCGTGTTCGGCGGCGAGGCGTTCCGGCGCATGCACGTCCGCGTCAAGGGCGCAGGCCAGGCGCAAAGCCAAGGCCAAGCCCTGGGCGCTCAGCGCGTAGATCGCTGTTCTGGGCGCGCCGGGGGCCGCGGCAGGGGGCACTGTCCCGCCTGACCCGGCAGCGGCGTTCACGGCGCGGCCGGTGTCGAGGGCTTGTCCGCCCAGATGATGAACACCGGGTTCTGGGCGCGCAGGCGGAAGTCTCCGGCCAGGCGGTCGGCCGTGCTGGCCTGCAGCTGGGTGATGCCGAAGTTCCAGTTGTGCGTGTGGAAGTAGTCCTTCACGCGCATGAGCGTATCGAGCAGAATGGCGTGGATGACGACGCGCCCGCCGGGCCGGAGCCTGCGGCAGGCGTGGGCCAAGGCGCGGGTGTCCTGTCCCAGGCCGCCGCCGAAAAACACCCTGTCCGGGTCCGGCAGCTCCACCAGGGACTCGGGCATCTCGCCCTGCACGGTCTCCACCAGCCAGGCGCCGATGCGCCGCACGTTCTCGCGGATCATGGCCGCCCGCCTTGGCTCGCGCTCCACGGCGAAAACGCGGCCCTCGTGCGCCAGGTGCGAGGCCTCGATGGCCACGGAGCCGCAGCCCGCGCCCAAGTCCCACACCACGCTGTCCGACATCACGCCCAGCATGGCCAGCCCGGTTGCGCGCACGGCGAGCTTGGTGATGAGCCCCTTCTCGTGGAAATAGTAGTGGTCCGGAATGCCCAGCATGAGCGGGATCTCCGGGGGCGCGGTGCGCTCCACCAGCACCAGGTTGAGGTCCGAGAACGGCAGGTCCCAGGCTTCCTCCAGGCGCATGCGCCGGGCGGTTTCGCCCGCTCCACCCAGGTTCTCCAGCACGATGAGCTGGGCGTCGACCACGCCGCGCTCGAGCAGGGCCTGGGCAACGACGGCTGGCGTATGCTCCGGGTCCGTGAATACGGCGATGCGCTCAAAGCGCGCCAGGGCGGCGAAAAGCGGCGTGAAGTCGCTGCGGCCGTGCAGGGAGACCACGCGCACGTCGTGCCAGGGCAACCCCACGCGGGCCGCGGCCATCTGCAGGGTGCACAGGTTGGGGTGCACCACCACGAGATGCGCGCCCAAGGCCTCGATGAGCCGCTTGCCCAGGCCGAAGAACAGGGGGTCGCCATCGGCCAGCACCACCACGGCCTTGCCCGCGGCGCGCTCCCGCGCGATGTCGTCCAGAATTGGGCCAAGGGGCCCGGCGATGGGGATGCTGCGTTCCGGCTGGCAGGCGCGCGGCGCGGCGTCCAGCAGCCTGCGCCCGGCCACCAGCACCTGGGCGCGGGCAAGAACATCCTCCACGCCAGGGGGCGGGGTCAGGGCACCGGGCCTTAGGCCCACAACATGCACGGGGTTTTGACTCTTCTCGAACATGGGTTCCCCTTATCGTGAACCCGCGCCGGGGTGAAGGGGGGAAACCGGAAAAAACAGCGCTTCGGGCACATCATCCGCGTATAATGCGCCCCCATCCAGGTCAAAAACAACATAGCGCACGTCAAGCGCTCCGGCTGGGTTCGATTCCGCAGCGCCCGTCCTCGCCTCGCCAGCACTCACAGCGCCCGCCTTTGTGTCTCTCGCCCTCTCATCTTTCGTCGAGACGCTGGAGGAAGGCCGCTGGCCCGCCTGTCCGGCGCTCCCAGCCGTCACATCAGCGCCTGGACTGCTGGCTGGGTCCAATCCGGCAGCTGGGCGGGCGTCCGGCATTTGCCCGGTCTTGCCTGCGGCAAGATGCCGCAAAGCTGCGGCCTTGGCCCGCGCCGCCAGCAGCGCCGCCAGCCGCGCCGCCACAGGGCCGGGCAAAAGCGCCAGAGCCTGGGCCGCAGTGTTGGCTTGGGCGATTGTTCTTGCCTGGGCCTCGTCCGCGCCCGCCTCCCGCGCCCAATCGGCCAGAAGCATGAAATCGAGTCCGGCCTCCCGCGCATGGGTGCTGGGGAAACCTTGGGCCTGCTTGACCAGCTTGCCGAAAAACACGGCCCAGACGACGCAGGTGAAGCCGCGCTCCGCCGCGCCTTGCAAGGATTCCGCGAAAAAGTCCGCCGCCTGCACCAGACAGACATCCGGCGTAAAGGGAAAGCGCTCTTGAAAGAACCGTTCGCTGCGGCGGCCTGTGGTCAGCACCGCGCAAGCGTGCCCGGCGGCCCGGGCCACGTCCAGGCTGCGGCGCACGCACTCGGCCCAGGCACCGTGGCTGTAGGGCCTCACAATGCCCCCCGTGCCCAGGATGGAGATGCCGCCGGTGATGCCCAGGCGCGGGTTCAGGGTGTGCCGGGCGATGGCCTCGCCCTCCGGGACCTCGATGACCACCAGCGCGATGCCCTTGAAATCCTCGGGCAGCACCTCCAGCACGCTCTGGCGTATCTGCGCCAGCGGGCCGGGGTTGATGGCCGCTTGGCCCACGGCCACGGGCAGGCCGGGCAGCGTCACGGTGCCCACGCCCTTGCCGCCGCCGATGAGCACGTGCGGCCCGACCCCGGAAAAGGCCGGGTCCAGCGTCACGTGGGCCTCGATGCGCGCGCCGTGGGTGGCGTCCGGGTCGTCGCCGCCGTCCTTGACCACGCCAGCGCGCACGCCCAGGCCGTCGTCCGCGACATCAGCGATGGCGATGGCGAGCCGCTGACCTTCGTGGGGCGGCGGCAGGGGAACGTCGACGGCTTGCGGCGCCTGGCCCGTGAGGGCGAAAAGCGTGGCCGCCCGCGCCGCAGCTGCGGCGGCTGTGCCGGTGGTGAAGCCCTCGCGGAGCTTCTTCTCATGCGGGCTCTCGGTGCGCAGAGGATCCTCGTTCGTGTTTGCCGGGTGCTGGCCGGTCTTGTTCCGGTGCGCGCTCACGCGCCGGCCTTCTTGTCCGCGAGCTTCGCCGGGCCGTTGATGACCGGGGCATTCGCGGCCCGGGCGATATTGCGCAGCATGGCCGGAAAGAGCAAGCCGTGGGCCGGGTACATGCCCCACCAGTAGGCCAGTCCCCACAAGCCGCGCGGGCGGAAGCTCGTCAGAAGCGAAAGCCGCGTGCCACGGCCCGCAACGCCTTCCATGTCCTGCGGCTCCAGGCGCAGTTCAAGGGTCGCCGCGCCCGGCACCTTCATCTCCGCAAGGAGCAGCAGGCGGCGCTCCGGCTCGGCGTCCAGCACGCGCCAAAAGTCCACGGCGTCTCCCGGCAGCAGCCGCTCCGGGTCGCGGCGGCCGCGCATATGCCCCGGCCCGCCGATGAGCTTGTCCGCAAGGCCGCGCAAGCGCCAGAGGATGTCGCCCGCGTACCAGCCCGTGTCCCCGCCGATGCGCGCGACAGCCGCCCACACCTGGGCCGGCGGCGCGTCCAGGGTCACGGCGTAGTCGGCGGTGAAGAGCGTGCCGCCCGCAAATGGAGGGTCGCCCGCCTTGGCCCACTCCGCCGGGCATCCCGCCCGTTCGGACAAGAACGACGGCGCGCAGACCCCGCCCGCGTCGAAGCAGCAGCTTGGCGCAGGGCCCTGGCTGGCCTCGGAAAGGGCCTGGGCCACGGCCTCGTGGCAGGAAAGCAGTTGCTGCGGCACAAGGTCCAGAATGCGCTTGTCGCGGCAGACCACCTCGTTGCGCAGGCCCTCAATGAGCGGCCGGATGAGGTGCGCGGGCACCGGCGTGATGAGATTCACCCAGTGCGCGCTTAGGGTCGGCGTCAAGAACGGCACGGGGATGATGAGCGGCGCGCGGATGTGCGCGGCCCGGGCGTAGGTGCGGAAAAGCTCGGCGTAGGTGATGACGTCCGGCCCGCCGATGTCGAGCGTAAGGCCCGCCGTGGCTTGGTTCTCCAGGCAGCCCACCAGGTAGCCCAAAACATTCGAGACGGCGATGGGCTGGCAGCGCGTGTGCACCCAGCGCGGGGTGATCATGAGCGGCAGGCGCTCCACCAGATTGCGGATGATCTCGAAGCTGGCGCTGCCGGAGCCGAGGATGACGGCGGCGCGCAGCACGGTGGCGGGCACTGGTCCGTCTGAGAAGATGCGGCCCACTTCCGAGCGCGAGCGCAAATGCTCCGAAAGCCCCTGTGGTCCGCTTTCCTCCTCGGCGCCAAGACCACTCAGGTAGATGATGCGCGAGACTCCGGCCTCGGCAGCGGCCTCGGCCATGTTCCGCGCGGCGTCGCGGTCGGCCTGGGCGAAGTCGCCCCCCGCGCCCATGGAGTGCACCAGATAAAAAGCTGCGGCGCAGCCGCGCATGGCCGCCACAAGGCTCGGCTTGTCCGTCACATCGGCGGGCAGAATGTTCAGACCGGGGTGGCTGCCCCAGGGCCGGGCGGCCAGCTTGCGCGGGCTGCGCACTCCGGCATGCACCGCATACCCCCGGGAAAGCAAAAGCGGAACCAGTCTTCCGCCCACATACCCTGTTGCTCCTGCGACAAAAACCGCGCCCGCTGCCACGGGCTAATCCTTATGCTGCCAGCCCAGGCGGCGGTAGCACTCGTCCATGGCGGTCTTCTGCTCGACCTCTGTGCCCGCGGGGCCCACTTTATCTTTGCAGAACTCCGTGTCCTTCAGAAACTGCTTATCCTCCTTGCGCGGGTCGGCAATGCGCGGATGCGTCCAGTCCTTGGAAGGCGGCAGGCAGCCGCCGAGCACGCACGGAAGGATTACAGCGAGACCGAAGCCGGCAAGAAGGGATTTGCAGCGCATGAATGGGACCTCCAAGTTCGGGGCAGATCGATGTCCGCAGCATTGACAACCTTGGCGAAAACAGCGCCGAGGGCGGCCAGGTACGCGGCCTGAACATCGGCGGCGGGCACCACGCGGCCGTCATATTCAAGGTCGCAGGTGGCGCAGGCGTCGGCCACCAGGCGGCAGGGAAAGCCCAGGTCGAAGGCGGCGCGCACGCCGGTGTCCACGCACATATGCGTCATCATGCCGCAGATGGTCAACCTTGTGGCCGTGAATCGCTGCAAAACGGCCATAAGACCGGTGTGGCGGAAGGAGTTGTGGTCGTGCTTGTTGATGACGATCTCAGTGGGCAACGGAGCGACCAGGGGGTGAATTTCCGTGCCCTCGGTTCCGGGCAGAAAAAACGTTGCGCCGGGCTGCACGCTCTCGTGGCGCACATGCACCACGGGCAGCCGCGACGCGCGGAACCGGCCCAGCACAAAGGCGGCCTTCTGGGCCGCTTCTTCCGCGCCAACGAGCTCCATGCGCCCACCGGGGAAGTAATCTTTCTGGATATCGATGATGATCAGAGCTTCGCTCATGTCTCGCCTCGCGAATGTTTCAGAACAGTTAGCCAACTTCGGGGGGGGTCCCTACCAGCATTCTTCAGGAAGGCCAACGTTCACAGGCACGCAAATTTCGGGCTGCGTGGTGCCCAATCCGGCAGTATAGCACAAAAGGAACACAGCGCAGATTCAATGTCGAGAATACATATTGACATTGGAATTCAATTTCAATTAGACAGAGCTCACGGGAAGGCTCCAAAAGAATTTCCCCAAATGTTCACCAGCCCGGAACCGCAGCGAAACGGGATAAACACAAAACTTCAAAGGAGGCGCTCATGCTCAAACGCAACATGTGGGATCACGCGGACTACCACTGCCCCATCGTCGGAACCTGTCTCACCACAGCGGAGCTGCGCAAGCTGGCCGCGCGCGTGGGGCTCATGCTGCCCCCGAACGTTTCGGACTACGAGCTGCACGGCGCCTTCGTCACCCTGGCGAAGCGGCCGGACAAGCCAGCGAAAATCGTGCAGAAATTTTTGGACCGCAAATTCAAGCGGCAAATGAAGCGCTTCGCCAAGGCCGAAAGCGACGAAGCCCTGTGGACCATTTGGACCGAAATGGCCGACGCTGGCGACATTCCCGGCGCATTCTGGTCTGTCATGCGCCACCAGGGCGCGAGCGAAACCCTGCTGGCCCAGATTTACGGCGAGGTGCACATGCTCTCGCATCTGGTCGGCGCGTCGACGCGGGCAGAGCTGCGCCGCCTGGCCGAAACGCAGGCCAGGGTGGAGCAGCTGGAAAGCGCCCTGGCCGAGCGCAAAACCGTGCTGCGCGATGCCGTTTCCGTTTGGAAGCGCCGCACGCTGGAACTGGAGCGCGAACTTGCCGCCGAACGCGCGCAAAGGCAGAAGATTGAGCGCGAACGCCTGAGCCTGCGCGAACTGCTGGAGAACCGGAGCATCACCGAACTGGAGCACGACCGCAAAGCCCTGGCCACGCAGCTGGAGCATTTTCAGGACCGCGCCGTGGAGGCCGAGGCCCAATCCCGGAGGCAAGCCGCCATCATAGAGGACAACTACCGCGAGGAAGCCTCCCTGCGCGCCGCCTTGGCGGACCGCGACCGCGAAGTGGAGGCCCTGGAGCTGGCCGTGCTGACCGGCCTGCGCCAGCAAACGCCCTGCGGCGGCGCCTGCGACAACCCCGCGGCCTGCCCTTGTCCGCATCTGCGCGGCAAGTGCGTGCTCTATGTCGGCGGCAGAAGCGGCCTCAAGGGCCAGTACAAGATGCTGGGGGAACGCTTCGGCTGCGAACTGCTGCACCACGACGGCGGGCTGGAGCAGTCGCCCCACCACCTGCAGCAGATGCTCACGCGGGCCGACGCCGTGGTGTGCCCCGTGGACTGCGTGAGCCACGACGCCTGCGCCCTGGTGAAGCGCCTGTGCCGCAACAGCATGAAGCCCGTGCTCTTCGCCAGGTCCTCGGGCCTGTCCAGCCTGGCGTCATCACTGGCCGAGTTGGACAAGAACTGCCAATAGCAGGAAGAAGACAACAGGCTTCGCCCCTTGGCGCTGGCTGGCAAAATGCCGCCTCCCTCGCTCACCAGGATTCGGATTAAAAACATGTTGGACGTTCGAGGCAGCCCCGGTTCAAGCCGGTGCTGCCTCGTTTCACTGCTGAGGATCGCGAAGATCGCGCGGAAACCGCCTTTAGATCCCCCGCCGGAGCCAGAGCTTCACGGTGAGGGGACGCGGGCGGGCCAAGACCTGTTGAGCGCGGGCCGGACGCTGCAAGCTCCTGGCGTCCCACCCGCAAGCGGCCTGCCCGGTGCGCGAGGAAGCGCATCGCCTTTTCCCGCGATTGAGACGCCTGCGGGCGTTCCGGCTTGCTCAAAACTGTCCGCAAGAGATCAGAACGTGAAGGTCTTCCGCAGCAGGGCGCCAAAGGTCTGCATCTGCGTCTCGGCACTGCGGTTGAAGCGGTAGTCGAGCCCCAGCTCCCAGCTTTTGAAGAACACAAAATCACTGCCCAATCCCAGCACAAGATTATTGCGGTCTGTTTTTCCCATGTCGTATTGGTAGGTCACACCAGTAGCGAGCTGATCCGCATACGTCATGTCGGCCACCCCGGCTTTCGCGAAGTCGTGCTGAAATTCAATGCGCGAATAGGGCTTCGCCGTCACGTTCTCCATTTCAAAGAGAACCGAACCGCGCATGCCGAGCGACAGCTTGGTGGTTTGCAGGGTCTGCTCGAAGTAGACCAGATCGTAAGTCCCTGCCCCGCTTTCCGTGCTTTGGTCCAGGCGGGTGGAAACCAGGTCCAGGCGTCCGTAGGGCGAGAGCAGATATTTCTCGTTCTTGAATTCGTACCCGCCGCTGAGCGAAGCAAACCACTGCGAACCATCGCGCTGCGACCGGGCATAGCTTCCGGCGGCGCTGACATAGCGCTTCATGTCAAAATCAAGCTGATTATAGCCGAGGACGCCATCGAGGAAGACATGATCCAGCGGCTGATAGCTGCCGTACGCCATCAGGGAATAGTTGTTCCCAGTGGCGTGCGTGTCCTCGCTGCCGACGCTCTGGTGCTCGTGCCCGAGACCGGCTCCTATGCCCAGAACCAGCTTGTCGTTGATGCGGAAATCGCTCCCTGCCGAAACGCCGGAGGAGGTGAAGCGCGAGTTCTGGTCGCTGTTCCGGCCGATGGAGATTGTCCCCGCGGTCCAAATGGCCAGGCCGGTGCCGAGAGGGTCGGCGAATTGCTTGTTCAGATTCAGCGCTGGCAACGACCACGAGCCCGCGCTGCCTTGCAGCGTTTTGGTGAGGGAGAGAATGTACGCGCCGAGCTCCTGCCCGACAGGATTGCCGCCCAGGGCTGATGAGAGGGCTGATGAGGGAGAAGCCGTCTTGCCTTCAGTCTGGCCGCTGGCGGGTGCGCTCGAAAGGCGGCCCGCCCCTGTATCGAAGGCCGCCGGGGCGGAGCGGAGCTGCGTGCTCCCGGCTGATTGCTTTTGCGTCTGGCCGGAATCTGGAGAGGAATCCGGGGAGGCATCCGGGCGGACGTGCAGACTTTCCAGGTGGGACTGGAAGTTGCCGATCTGGGCCTTTGCAAAATGGTTGGCCATGTCCACCTGGGCACTCAGCAATCCCTGCACGTTCGCATCCCGGCCGGGGTCTGGCCGGGCCTGGACAAGGATGCTTACCGCCGCCGGAGCGGAAGCGCCAGCCGCGTTGGTGGCGGTGTAGGTGAAGCTGTCCGTGCCGAGATAGCCGGTTGCGGGCGTGTAGAGAATGCGCACGCCGCTGGCCGTGGCTGTGCCGTGGCTGGGCGCGCTGGCCACGGCCACGCTGGCCGGCGCGCCGCCGCCGATGTTGAGCGTGATCGGGTTGGACGAGCTGTTGGACAGCACGGTCGCGCTCACCGCCCCGGCCACCGGCTGCGTGGGATTGACGGTGATGGACACCAGGGCCGCAGCGGATGTCCCCCCGGCATTGGTCGCGATGTAGGTGAAGCTGTCCGGGCCGGAATAGCCGGTTGCGGGCGTGTACGTGATGCTGACGCCGCTGGCGATCGCCGTGCCGTGGCTGGCCGCGCGCGCCACGGCCACGCTGGTCGGCGCGCCGCCGCTGATGCTGAGGGTGATCGTGTTGGCCGAACTGTTGAAGGCCACTGTCGCGCTCACCGCCCCGGCCACCGGCGTTTGCGGATTGACGGCGAAGGTATAGGTCTGCCCGCCGGTGAAATGCATTGAGGAGCTGTCCGTGGCCGTCACCGTGATGGGGAAGGAGCCTTCCACCGTCGGCGTGCCGGACAGGACGCCCGCGCTCGAAAGGCTCACCCCGGTCGGGAGCGAACCGGCGGTGAGGGCAAAGGTGTAGGGCGCGGTGCCTCCGTTGGCGCTGATGGTCTGGCTGTAGGCCGTGCCGATGACCGTGGCTGGCAGGGTGCCGGGCGAAAGCGCGATGACCGAGGCGGAAACCGCAAAGCTGCGGCTCACGGTTATGGCGGCCAGATAGCTGGCGTTGCCCGCCTGGTCCGCGTTTATGGTGCAGGTGCCGGGTGCGAGAAAGGTGAGCGCGCCGCCGCTGGTGATGGTGCATACTCCGGTGGTGCTGGAGGTGAAGGTCGGCGTCAGGCCGGAAGTGGCGGTGGCCGTCAGCGTCGGCGGCGAGGCGAAGCTCTGCGCGCCGGGATCGCGGAAATCGATGGTCTGGCTGGCCTTGGGGGTCACGCTGGCCGACGCGGCCGAGGCCGCACTCACGCCTGCGGAGTTGGTGGCGGTGACGGTGAAGGTGTAGGCCGTGCCGTTGGTGAGCCCCGTTACCGTGATGGGGCTTGCGCTGCCGGTGCCTGTTTTTCCGCCAGGGCTGGCCGTTGCGGTATAGCTGGTGATGCTTGCCCCGCCAGTGGAGCTCGGTGCGGTGTAGGCCACCGCGATCTGCTGGTCTCCGGCCGTGACCGTGCCGATGGTGGGCGCGCCCGGCGCAACCGCGTTTATCGCAAAGGTCTGGCTGACCTGCGGCGCGGCGGCGTATGAGGAGTCGCCGGCCTGGTCCGCGTTGACGGTGCAGGAACCGGCTGTCACGGGGGTAAGCACCCCGGCGGAGGTGATGGTGCACACGCCCGTGGTGGCGGAGCTGAAGCTCACGGCGAGGCCGGAGCTTGCCGTGGCCGGAAGAGTGGGCGAAGTGCCGAAATTCTGCGCGCCGGGATTGGCGAAGTTGATCGTCTGGCTGGTCTTCACCGCCACGGAGATGGTGCGGGTGGCTGTGGCCACGCCGTCGCTCACCTGCACGGTGAAGCTGTCCGTCCCGAGGTATCCGGCTGTGGGGGTATAGGTGATGGTGCCGCCGGGCGTGATGTCCGTGCTGCCGGAACTGGCCGTGGCGCTGGCGAAGCTGAGCGTTCCGTGGGTGGGGGCCGCGCTCTGGGTCCAGGTCAGCGTATCGCTGGTGTCGGCGTCGCTCACGTGCAGCAGGCTCTTGATGTCCGTTGCGCTGGCGTCCTTCAGCACAGTGAGGGACGTGGTTGCGCCCACAAAGGTCGGCACGATGTTGCAGGCGGAGGTGGTGAAGGTCTGGTCGCTGCCGCTTACCGTGAGGCTGGCCGCCGCAGTCACCGCATAGTGGTAGGTGGTGTTGCAGGTCAGGCCCGTCACCGCTGCGGAGATTGCGGTGTTGCTTAAGCCCGAAACCGTGCCTGGCGTCGCGGTGGCCGTGCTGCCGTAGCCGGTGGTTGTTCCGTAGCTGAAGGAGACGGCATTGCTCTCCCCGCCGCCGTTGATCGTGCCGTTCAAGGTCGCGCCGGTCCTGGTGATGCCGCTGGCCGCGCCCGTGGTGGCGCTGGAAAGGCTGTACCCTACATTGTCCAAATAGGGGTCGAAGATGCCGCCGCTGGAGACGATCCGTACCTCGGTGACGCCCGACCAGGGGGCTCCTGTCGTGTACGTGGTCCAGTGATCAGCCAGGGCCGCGATGCTTACCGAGCCGCCGTCGAAGATCTTGGTCCCAGAGTTGTTGTAGCCTTGAACAGTGACAGTGACCGCCGGAGAATAGTTGCCGAGGTCGATCCCCGTGAAGTTGAATGTTCCGCCCCCGCTTCTGGTGATGTCGAGCTCTCGTCCTTGGTCTAGAGGCACGGCCACGGCCGTTATGAGGCCGGGCTCAGTGGTGGAGACGCCGGCATCTTTAGCCCACACGATGTTGCTGACGATCCCCCGCGAGCTGTTGCGGTAGCTGTAAACCAGGGAGCCATAGGTGGCCGGGTTGGCTCCTCCAAGGGTGGCGTTGTCAAGGGGAGCGCCTGGATCGCCTGCGAAAGTCTCCGTGGTGGCCGTAGCTATGGCGGGCAAGAGGCAGAGGATGAGTGAGCACAGGAGCAGGGCGCACGGGAGGAGACCCGGACGCTGCCGTCCGAATCTCCTCCCGGTCTGCGGCGAATGGATCGCCGTTTCTGTGGTCCGTGCCCTGCGCTTCTCGTTCATTATGGGTCAGCCTTCCGGTGTCGGGACTATGCCCATAAAGGCGATGCAGAACCGCAGCGCCAAGTACGGCTGCATATTGTTGTGCTCACGCGGGTTGGATTGGAATTCTGAAATCGAACCGCGGCCCATTTCAAAGCGCTGTCCCGCTGTCGCTGCGGCATAGGCGTTGTATGCGGGGGGTTTTGTTGCACTGCCTGCAGTGGCTTTTGCGAGCATCATATCGGTCGCCATGCTCCCGTCCGCATCGCTCTGCACACACTGAAAGCTGTGGATATGAGGTGGAAAATTGTTCACAAAGAGGTTGTAGGCTTCAACTCCGACTGTGTCGCCCCGCTTGCGTTCCGTCAGCCCTGAACCGATACCAGCACCCAAAACGGCCCGGCCGTTAAGGTTCGGCAGCGCAAACTCATAACCCCTCCCGCCGTACGTAGTGCCGATAACTGCGCTAAGCGCGCTATAGTGGGCTATGCTGAGAAACTGCCCGTCGCAACTTATCCAGTCCGCGGGCGTAGCGCCAAAGGCGAAGATGCGGATTTCCCCGATGTATTGGTCAGCCATGCCTGTTCCCCCTTATCTCTGTCCGCTGTCTTGCGGGTTTATGCCGGTTAGGGCGATGCAGAAATTGAGCACCAGCGACGGCTGCATGTTGTTGTGCGCCGCACTGCCGCCCGTCTCGGAGACGCTGCCGTCGGCGAGGGTGCGCGGAGACTCGGCTGAAGGCTTAGTGGAAGAGAACAGCAGTTTCGAATTGTGTTCGGGGTCCGGTTTAAGGATGCACAGCATCTTGCCGGAAGGTGAAGACTCCGCGCCCTCGCCCTCCACGGCGCACAACGCGTGGTTATGCGGGGTCACGCAGTATTTCGGCAAAACCCTCTCCTCGCCGCCGGACTTTCCCATGGGGTAGATCTGGCCCTTCACGCCGATAGGGGTTCTGCCCCGAAGATCGGGCAGGTTGAAGCTGCTGCCGAAGGGACCGAAGGCGCCGCCCAGAAGCTTCGCCAAGTCTGGATACTGCGAAATGGACAGTGACCGCCCGTCGCAGGGGGCCCAGCCCTCAGGAACCATCGAGAAGGCAAACACACGAATTTCTCCAAGATACGGCTTTTCCATGGGCTTACTCCTGCCTCTCAACGGAGGGCGATGATAAAGTTGATGCACTGACTCGGCATCATGTTCTGGTGCGGATCAGTCTTGTGGGAACCGGTGCCTATGGTTTTTTCGTGCAAGGCAGTTACGATTGATATTCCGGTTCCGCCGTACATATTAAACTCAACACTATTGGCGAGATAATTCCCCTTGGGGTTATTTGTCGTTCCTTCTGCATCGGCGCTGAGAAGGATCTGGTGGTTGTGTTTGGTGATGTTGGCCTCGGTCAACGTCACTTGTTCTTCGCCAAACGCGTTTCCGCAGGAACGACGTGTCAGGCCCTGGCCAACCCCCGCGTGCACAGGGACGCGGCCCCTGAGGTCGGGCAGCATGAAGTACGTTTTTCTGTCACCGCCGTAGGTGTCGACGAGGAGCGCAAACAGGGCGGAATACTCAACGGCTAACAGGCGGCGCCCATCGCAAAACGCCCACTCAGCCGGAGGGTCAGCGCCCGCGAACATACGAATTTCACCAACATAGCAGTCACTCATCACTCCCCTCCATTTGTTTGTGAAAACGATATGGCCCGGAACCAACCCCGCCAATTTGAGCCAAAAGAATCCTGCCCAGCGAAACGCTCCGCTCCCTGCACATGCGGCACAGGCGGAGCCATCCAGAAAACAATTACTTTGGACATAATTTTCAGGCGATCTGTCAAAGACATTCCACGTGAATTCACGTGAAAAATGCGACAACATACTGAATATACACATTCTTAATGACACTATACTTGACGCGCCCACGGCGTTGCCCCCCCGTTCGGCCGCTTTTCGGCTCCAGGCCCGAGGTCCCGCCCAAGACGGATTTTATCCATTTGCCACGGTCCTCTCCGGCCGATGCGCTTGCAAGATTGTCGCAAGCTCGATATCGTTTCGCATGGCTGTCCCCCCAACCATAAATCCGATGCGCCTCCACCACTTGCGCGGCATGCCCGCGGCCGCTGGCGTGAAGATGCCATTTCGCCCGACCGGCCGGTTCCCCGCCGCCGCCGCATGAACTCCCTTTCGCGTCTGCCGCGCACGCTGACCGCGCTGGTTCTGGCGTTCTGCCTGCTGGCGCTTCTCGGCTGCAACCGCAAGCCGGAGTCCCCGCGCGCGGAAAGAGGCTTCCTCGACCTTTCCGGCTGGAGCTTTGAGGCCGACGGACCGGCAAAACTGAACGGTCAGTGGGAATTTCTGTGGGGGCGCGCGTACGATCCCGCACGGCAAGGGCCTTTTGCTGATGACGGCCGCACGGACTTTTATCCGGTTCCTTCGCTGTGGGGGGGCGGCACGGCCCTGGGAACGCCAACCGCGGCGCATGGCCGCGCCGTGTACCGCCTGCGCGTGCGCCTCGCCCCGGATACCGGCCCGAAGGCTCTGTACGTTGCCGGTGTGCTCTCCGCCTTCCGCGTGTGGGCCGACGGGCGGCTCATCGGGGCCAATGGAATGACGGGCGACGACGCGGCTTCGGAGTCGCCGCGCACGCACATCGCCCTGCCCCAGTTCATTCCAGCCTCAGCCGTGACGGAGATCGTCATCGAGGTCTCCAACCACACCAATGCGCAGGGCGGCCTGAACACAGAGGTGTTGCTGGGCGCGCCGGAACAGATCAGCCACATGGCCAGCATGCGCTGGATCATCGGCGCGCTCATCGGCGGCGCGCTGCTGTCCCTGGGCGTGTACCATCTGGTGGTGTTCAGCACGCGCCGGTCCGACAGGAGCAACCTGTTCTTCGGGCTCTTCACCCTCTCGTGGAGCGTCGCCACCCTGTTCAGTCCGGCCAGCGGCTTCCTCATGAGCCAGTTCGCTCCGCTGCCCTGGCGCTGGCACATCGACCTGGCGCTGCTGCCCTACGGCCTCACCATCCCGCTCATGATCGCCTTCTACCATGCGCTGTTTCCCAAGCGGTTCGGCCGCTGGGTCAACGCCTTCTATACCGCCCTCGGCGCAGCCTACATCGTCTTCCTGCTGGCCTCGCCGCCCGATGCCTTCGGCACGGTCCCGCTGCTGTATTATCTCATCACCCGCACGGCGTTCTTCTATCTGTTCGGAGTGTTCATCCTTGATATCCTCCGGCGCGAGCGCGGGGTGGCGTTCCTCATTCCCGGCTACTTGACCCTGGCCTTCACGGAGCTGAACAAAATCCTCTTCGACCTGCACATCACCAGTTCGGCCAGCTTCGCGCCCTATGGCATGCTGGTCTTCATCCTGTCGTACTCCATCTTCATGTCCGCGCGCTTCTCCCAGGCCTTCTCCAAGGTGGAGCGGCTCTCCGGCGAACTGGAGGCCTCGAACGACCGGCTGGTACGCCTGAACAAGCTCAAGGACGAATTTCTGGCCAACTCCACCCACGAGCTGAAGACGCCGCTTGCGGGCATGGTGGGCATTTCGGAGTCGCTGCTGGCCGGAGTCGGCGGCAGCCTCACCGATGCGGCCAAGGGCCATCTGCGGATGCTCGTCCACAACGGAAAGCGGCTCTCGCGGCTGGTGGATGACGTGCTGGACCACGCGCGGCTGGAGCACATGGACGTCAAGCTGGCGTGCCAGGCGGTAAGTTTTGGAGACGTTGCCAAGCAGGTGCTGGCCCTGGCCCGGAAGATTGCCGAGGACAAGGGGCTCGAGCTGCGCAACAGCCTGGGGCGCGGCTTGCCGCTGGTCCTTGCCGACGCGGGCAGGCTGGAGCAGATCCTGTTCAATCTGGTGGGCAACAGCATCAAGTACACCGAGCATGGCTGGGTGGAGCTCTCCGCCACAGTGCGCGGCGGGTTCGTCGAGGTCGCCGTGGCCGATTCCGGCATAGGCATAGCCCAGGAAGAACAGCAAAACATCTTCGAGTCCTATTCGCAGCTTGCGGCCAGCGATACCGGAGCCACGGGCGGAGCCGGGCTCGGGCTCGCCATCACCAAGCGGCTGGTGGAGTTGCATGGGGGAACGCTGCGGGTGAAGTCCGCGCCGGGGCAGGGCAGCATATTCTCCTTCAAGCTGCCAGTGTGCGGGGCAGCAGACTCCGCCATCTCGGTCTCTGAAGGGGCCTGCGGGAGCGCCTTGCCTTCGCCCTGGCCAGCGGATTTTGCGGACGAGCTGGCGGACAAGCTGGCGGGAGAAAAAGACCCGGAAGGAGAGACCAGCCGACACTATCAGGTTCTGGTGGTGGACGACGAGCCCGTGATTCTGCACGTGGTGGCGTCCTGCCTCAGGGTGGCGGGGCTCAGCTTCAAGACGGCCCGCAGCGGTCCGGCCGCCCTGGAGCTTCTGGCCGGGGGCGACGATCCAGGCGTCATCCTCCTTGACGTGATGATGCCAGGCCAGGACGGATATGCGGTGTGCCGCCAGCTGCGCCAAAGCCGCAGCGCCCCGGCACTGCCGGTGGTCATGCTCACCTGCCGCAACCGGGTTGAGGACGTGGTGGAAGGCTTCGCGGCCGGAGCCAACGACTACGTCGCCAAACCTTTCTCACGCGACGAGCTGGTGGCCCGCCTGTCCACGCAGCTCCGGCTTCAGGAGGCGTACCGGGTGCTGGAGGAGAACGCGAGCCTGAAGCGGGAGGTGGCCCTGCGCCGCAAGACCGAACAAGACCTGCGGCTGCGGCAGCTGCGGCTCTCCAGAATGCTCGACGCCATCGACGAGGCCATCTTCGCCGTGAACCAAAGCCGGGAAATCGCCTTCTGCAACCAATCCTTCGAGACACAGACCGGGCTCAAGGCGCAGGACATCCTGGGACACCCCCTGACGCTGCTCCTGGCGGCGCCGGATTCTCCTTCGGCCCAGAGGCTGCGGCAGGGACTTGAGGGACTCTTTGAAGGGCGCGGTCCCGCCACGAGTTTTGAGTCCGTGGAGTTGCGCAGGGCGCAAGACCGCACCACCTGCCGCTTCTTCGCCACCTATGTCGAGATGGAGGACGAGCCGCTGCTGCTGCTGAGCCTGCGCTCTGGAGCCAGCGGCGGCAATGGCGAAGGCGCGGCGCTTTCCGCCGCCACGTTGCAAAAGGTTGAAAGCAACAGACAGCGTCTTCTGCAGCTGGAGGAGACCCTGCTGGCTCTTGAGGCCGGGGACGGGGATGTCAGGCTGTCAATGGTGGAGGATCTGCGCGCCATCGAAGCGTTGCTGGAGAACATCGGCGGCCGGCTCGAAGGCGCGGACGGCAGGCTGAACGCCCGCCAGCTTGCCCCGCAGGTCATGAACGCGGCCGTGGAGTGCTGGATCGAAGCCACGGGGCTCAGCAAGGGCGAGTTGGCCGCGCAATCGAACCTGTGGAACGTCTACATGGAGCGCGACGGGTATCTGCGTACCCAAACCCTCGACAGGTACTTGAACGAGGAGACACTGCCCCGGCGCCTCAGATGGCAGCAAGTCATCGGCACGGCAGAGTTCGTGCTGGCGGCCTGTCCGGCCCGTCTCCCCTGCAGGCGGGAACTCCAAGACACGTTGGCGCGGCTCAAGCAAGCGCTCTGAACGGTCCCGCGCCTTCCGCCCGGTTGCCCGCCCTCCGCTTCACCCTTCCCTTCTCCTCTCTCCTCCTGCGGAAGCGGCCAGCTCCGCCCCAGTCCGATGCGAAGCCCCCGGCCCGCTTACGGCAGCTCAAGCTCCGCACTGTCCGCCACCTGGGCGAACACCGCCCCGAGCGCGGCCAGATACGCCACCTGCACATCGGCCGCTGCCACGGTGCGGCCGCCAAAGGCGAGGTCCCGCGTGGCGCAGGCATCCGCAGGCACACGGCAATCAAAGCCCAGATCAAAGGCGGCGCGCACGCTGGTGTCCACGCACATGTGCGTCATCATGCCGCAAAGGGTGAGCCGCGTGGCGGAAAGGCCGCGCAGGGTCTCAAACAAGGCCGTCTCGCGGAAGGAGTTGGGATAATGCTTCAAAAGGATGGCCTCGCCGGAAAGCGGAGCCACGCAGGGATGAATCGCCGCGCCCTCTGTGCCGGGCAGAAAAAACGTGGAGCCGGGGCGCAGGTTCTCGTGCCGGATGTGCACCACGGGCAGGCCGGACGCGCGGAAGCGGGCCAGCACGCTCGCTGCGGCCCGTCCCGCCTTCTCCGCGCCGACAAGCTCCATGCGCCCGCCAGGGAAATAGTCATTCTGGATATCGATGAGAATAAGCGCATCAGCCATGGCGAACCTCGCGGA
>Ga0209373_10002009_pt1 | contig 21649 bp, 18 predicted proteins | sample Higcelweek5metaG_FD_187173 | JGI IMG/M metagenome (GOLD analysis project Ga0209373, IMG submission 187173) | Freshwater pond sediment microbial communities from the University of Edinburgh, under environmental carbon perturbations - High... | ecosystem: Environmental > Aquatic > Freshwater >... | reverse complement strand
AAGGAGCTGGCCTCCCTGTCCGAGCGCGAGGGCACCAAGGGCACGGACGAGGTGCTGGCCATCCACCGCCGCCTGCGCGAACTGGACAAGAAGCTCGACGAGCACATCGGCTTCGCCACGGAGCGCCTGGAGTCCCTCAAGACCTCGGTTTCCCTCAAAAAGCACATCGCGGTCATCATGGGCTTCACCGATGTCATCGACGGCACCTGCGAGAACTACGCCGAGGCCCAGAAGCTGAAGCAGGACCACGAGCGCGAGATCGACAAGATCGCCGCCCGCGTGCAGGACGACCCCGAAGTGGTGGACGTGCTGGCGCGCATTGCCGCCCTGCGCGAAGAAGTGGCCCTCAAGATGGGCCTCAAGAGCGAGATGGACGAGGTGCGCACTCTGCCGGAGCGCATCCGCAAGCTGCTCGAATCGCGCGGCTTCCGCACCGGCAAGGAGCATTACATCCAGACCCTGGCCCAGGGCTTGGCCCTGTTCGCCATGGCCTTCTACGGCAAGAACATCGTTTACCGCACCACGGACTTCAAGTCGAACGAGTACCGCAACCTGCTCGGCGGCTTGCTGTTCGAACAGCACGAAGACAATCCGATGCTGGGCTACCGCGGTGTTTCCCGCAACATCCACGACTGGGAGCTGGAAGCCTTCAAGCTTGCCCGCGGCATCTTCGGCGGCAAGAACCTGCATATCATGCTGCCCTTTGTGCGCACCCTGGAAGAAGCGCGGAGCATGAAGCGCTACCTGAAGCAGGTGCACAACATCGAGTCCGGCAAGGACGGCATTAAGGTCATCCTCATGTCCGAGATTCCGAGCAACGCCATTCTGTGCAAGGAATTCATCAAGGAAGTCGACGGGTTCTCCATCGGCTCCAACGACATGACCCAGATGGTGCTGGCCACGGACCGCGACAACTCGCGCCTGCAGCACATCTATGACGAAGAAGATCCCGCGGTCATTTGGGCCATCCTGGTCAGCATCTTCGCCGGGCAAAAGTACTGCAAGAAGGTGGGCTTCTGCGGCCAGGGCGTGTCCAACAGCGAGATTCTGCGCGGGCTTGTGGCCATCGCCGGCATCGACTCCGCCTCCGTTGTCCCCGACACCTACCGCAAGACCAAGATTCAGGTGGCCGAGGTCGAGGCGCTGAACATCCCGGTGTCGCAGCTGGGCGAGTGGCTGCGCGAGCAGCACTTCAGCCGCCTGGAGATCCTGCTGGAGGAGAACGGCTACGGCCACATCCTCAAGCGCTACAAGACGGCCGAAGACTTGATGGAGTGGTACGAGGGCGAGCTGGACCGCTTCAGCGAACAGCTGCGCGAAAACATCGAGAACCCCAAGGAAGCCTTCTACCGCCAGGAAATGGAGCGTTTCCGCGCCATCTTCCACAAGCCGGTGATCTACTCCAGCTGGGATTGGACCTTCACGGTGGAAGACGCCATGCACCACGCGGGTTTTGCCACCTACGAGGAGCAGGCCGAGGCTTTGGCCGTGAAGCGGAGCATGAAGTGGTAAGAGGGCGACGCGCCCTTGTGTTTTGACCCAACGCGGCGGCTCGGATTTCGGGCCGCCGCTTTTTTTCACCAAGGAGACCCCATGCGCAAGATCGCCCTGTGCCTCGTGACGCTTCTTCTTCTCGGCGCCTGCGCGCCAGCCGTGACCCGCGACCAGGTGGCGCAAGTGCTGCGCGACAATCCGCAACTGGTGTTCGACGCCCTGAAGCGCGACAAACCGCAGCTCGTCGATGTGCTGGATGCCGCGGTGCAGGAGCGCGAGGCCCAGGAGCGCAAGGACAGCCTTGTGCAAGGCTTGGCCAATCCCTTGAAGCCCGAACTTGCGGCAGGCAGGCCGTTTCTGGGCGCGGCGGACGCCCCGGTCACCATCGTGGAGTATTCCGACTTTCTCTGTGGCTATTGCGCCCAGGGGGCCAGCACCATGCAGGAGCTTCTGCGCCGCCACCCCGGCCAGATCCGGCTGTTTTACAAGCACTTCCCGGCGCGCCCGGGTTCCCTTGAGCCGGCGGTGATGTTCGAGGCCCTGGCCATGCAGGACCAGGCCGTGGCCTGGAAGTTCGGCGAGCTGGCCTTCGCCAACCAGCAGGCCCTGGCCGATGGCTCCGGCAAGGGCCTGGCCGCGCTTTTGGCCAGCGCCGCCGCAGGCGCCAAAATCGACCAGGTGCGGCTCAAGAAGGACATGGAAAGCCCGGCCGTGCGCACGCGCATCGAGGCCGACGTGGCCGAGGCTAAGCGTTTTGGCGTCGAGGGCACGCCGACCTTTGTGGTGAACGGCGTGCTGGTGCGCGGCGCTCTGCCCATTGGGGAATTTGAGGAACTGCTGGTGCTGGTGGCGCCGAAGAAGTAGCCGCCAGAGGACGGCGGGGCGCTAGTCGAAGGCTGGGTGCTTCAGCTCCGCGTCGATCTGGTCGGCATCGGGCGCGTTGTAGCGCACAAGGTTGCGCAGGTGGTAGAAGCTTTGCTCGTCCATGGGCAGGAAGTCTATGGCGACGCCAGTGGTGTCGCTGCGGATGACCTTGCACTCGATCTCAATGACCGCGTCTTGTGAGAGCGTGATGCGCACAACGCCTGCTGCGCCGGTTTTGACGTTGGCCTCGGGCACGGCAAGAAGCCCCTTGAGGCTGATGTTGCAGATGAGCAGTTGCACCGCCGGTGCCTCGCCGGGGGTGAAGCTGGCGGCGAGGTGCATGTCGACCCTGCTGCGGCGGCGGCGATTCGCGTCCATCTTCCCCTTCCTTGCGTTTGGCCCGGCAACCGGACTGTGCCGACCGTTACATGCCTTCGGTAGTCACATACGCTATGGCTGTTCTCTTGGGAATCGTCAAGTGCGCCGGGCGCGCAGCACGTGCATGTTCGGCAGCAGTATGCCCGCAAGAATAAGCGCCATGCCCCCCACCTGAATGGCCACGACGTCTTCGCCCAGGAGCAGCGCGGAGGCCAGCACCGTGGTGATGGGCTCGAGGGTGGAGCAGATGGAGGCGCGCGCGCTGCCGATGAGCTCGACGGAGCGGTAGAGCAGGGTCACGGCCAGCGCGGTGGGAATGACCCCCAGGGCCAGGGTGAGCAGCTTGGCCGAGGCGTCCAACTGCAAGAAGCCCGTCGGCGGGCTCATGACCGTATAGACGAGGGCTGCGGCCAGGACGCAATAAAAGGAGATGGTGCGAGGGTTCTCTCCGCGCAGCAGCACCTCCAGGCAGATGAGATAGAACGAGAAGATGAGCATGGAGCCCGTGGCCAGAGCCAGGCCGGTTTGGCTGATGCTGCGCAGGAAGGCGTCGTAGAAGACCAGCCCGCAGCCCGCCACCAGAAGCGAGAGCGACAGGGCCACGATGCGGTCCAGCCGGGTCTTGAAGAACAGGGCCGAGAGCAGCGTCACCGCCACGGGGTAGAAATAGAGGATGAGCGAGGTCGTGGCCGCCGGGATGTACTTGAGCGAGGCCATGAAGGACATGCTCTGCACGGGGTAGAGCACGATGCCGAGGAACCCGGCTTTGAGGAGGGTCTTGGGCTTGGCGCGCAGCACCTGCCTGTCCATGATGGCGAAGTAGATGAGCAGCAGCACCGCGCCGAAGCCGAAGCGGTATTGCAGGATCTCGCCGGTGGCGAAGCCCTTGGCATAGGCCAGCTTGCCCAGCACGGCCAGCATTCCGAAGCACACGGCCGAAGCGGCGGCGCACAATATCCCCGCGAGCGAACCCACAAAACCTCCACTTTAGAGCGTGGCCAGTGGGCTACGCCAAGCGAACCGAAGATGCAAGGGAGCTAGCGCTCCGTGCTGAAGGTGTACTTGAGCACAAAGGGTTCTCCGTCTCCGGTGGGGGGCACGTTGGCCTCGAATTCAAGCACGCCGGACGAGGCCTTTGTCCACTTCTGCGAGGCGCTCTCCACCTTCCACTTGCCGGGAATCTGCTCCTGCAGGGTGACGCGCTGGGCTTCCTTCTTCGCATTGGTGATGCGCAGCTCCCAGGTGACACGGTAGCTGTTCTTCCCTGTCTTTTCATACTCGGTCATCACGCGCTCGACGTTGACGTCGAACACCTTGCCCAGGCGCACGCTTACAGGCGCGCCCACGGGGATGTGGCTCCACGATTCGGTCCCCAGGGCATAGCGGGCGCCGTCATCCTCCTGCAGGGCGCGCACGGTGCCCTTGGGTAGGGCCAGGCCTAAACCCGAGGCCTCCGTGTTCCGAAAAGAGAGCGTGACCTCCAGGGTCTGCTTGATGGGCTCGGAAGGCTGGTTGTAAGGCAGGGCCTGCGCCGTGCCGAGCAGTTTGCGGGTCAGCGGCACCGTGGCGGATTTGAAAAGCTCCACCCGGCGCGACTGGTTGTCGGCCAGGCTCACGGGATGCTTCAGGCGGTAGATGTGGTACTCGAACAACGCATCGCCCATGGTCGCTTCTTCGATTTCATTGCCGGCCTTGAAGACGGCCCTGGCCATGGCAGGGCTGGCCAAGTTCCTGGTGTCCCTCTGCGTGGTGGCGCCGCTGTTGGGGTCGCCGGCCAAGAGGGCCACACTGGCCTTGTCGAAGTCCTTGCCGGATTTGTTGGTGAGGGTGACCCAGCCGGAGAGCAGGCCGCTTGTGGCGTTCTTGTTCACGCTCAGCACATAGTCCATGCTCCAGCCCACTTCGCGGGCCATGTACGAGATGTCGACTTTTTGCCGGGCTGGGCCGGAGTTGAGAAAATCGAGCGTCACTTGCGGCTGCGCGGTCAGAGCCGCGGGGACCGCTGGGTAGAGGACGGCATCGACCGGGCCGGAATACACCTGGCCTTCGACAAGAAAGAGGGCAGGCTCCTGCGCGCTGAGCACCGTGGCCGTTTTTTGTATTCTGCCGTCGCGGGTTTTGCCGTCCGGCATAACGATGGTGACCTGTTTGCCAAGGTAGGCATTCAGCAGGCTGCCGGAGTTCAGAATCCCGTCGGTCAACGAGGTGCCTTGAATGGCGAGGGTGCCGGGCGAGACGGCCCGCACCTGCAGGGTGTTGGCGAGCAGGCTGCTGGGAAGGTTTGGCAGCGCAATGGTTCCAGCGCCGCTCGGCAGCGTCAGGGCGCGCACTTCGTTCACCAGGGTCTGGTCGTTCTGCTGCACAACCATGTGGATGGAATCTCTTTCCACAGCCCAGACTTTGGTGGGCAGAAGGGAAATGGCCAAAAGTACGAACGCGAGGATCTTCATGCCGGCCTCCAGCTACGAATTTGCGCCAGTTATCGTCTACGCTTTGCGATCTACCAGCTTTGGTAGCGATGTCGAGCCTTTCAACTGAGTATTAGAGATTGTCATGATTTTTTCTAACAAAAAGGATTACAAGATATTTTTAGAATTGCAAATGAAGACTTTACAAAGGGGCGTATCTTGATTCAATAATATTTTCGGCAGTAAGGGCCACCGTAGGCGAAACGGGCCGGAGTTGGGAATACGCATTTCCCCGGAGCCCTCAGGAGATAAGTATTTTATGTTTGCGATCATCGGCGTCTTTGTGGTTCTCGGCTGCGTCATCGGCGGCTTCCTGATTGAAGGCGGCCCCATCGGCGTGCTTGTGCAGCCCGTTGAACTGCTCATCATTGGTGGAGCGGCCGCCGGGTCGTTTTTCATCGCCTCGCCGAAAAGCGTCATCTTCGGAACCCTCAAAAAGGCGCTCAAGGTTTTCACAGCTTCTGAGGCCAGCAAGCAGACGTATCTAGACATTTTGAGCGTTCTCTACACGCTTATGAACATGGCCCGGCGCGATGGCATCGTCTCCATTGAGCAGCATGTGAATAAGCCTGATGGAAGCGCTGTTTTTACAAAATATCCCGCTATCTTGAAGAACCATGAGGTGCTCGATTTCATCTGCGACAACTTCAAGGTGCTTCTCGCAGGCAATATCGAGCCCTACCAGTTCGAGTCGGTCATGGACATCGACATGGCCGCTTCGCACAAGCACGAGGCCAACACGCCCGCCGCCATCAACAAAGTGGCCGACTCACTGCCCGGTCTGGGCATCGTGGCCGCCGTTCTCGGCATCGTGCTCACCATGGGCAAGATCAATGAACCGCCCGAAGTGCTGGGCCACAGCATCGGCGCAGCCCTTGTTGGCACCTTTCTGGGCATTCTCATGTGCTACGGCTTTGCCGGCCCCATGGCCCAGAATCTTGAATATCAGGTGAAGGAGACCCACACCATGCTCGAGGTCGTGAAGGCCGGGCTTGTGGGCTTCGCCAGCGGCTTTCCGCCCATGCTTGCGGTGGAGGCGGCGCGCCGCGCCGTTTCGGGCCCGGTCCGACCCAGCTTTGAAGAGCTGGAAGGAGCCTTGAAGGGTGGCCAAAAGTAAGGGCGGCAGCACCATCATCATCAAGAAGGTGGTTGGCGGAGGACACGAGGCGCACCACGGCGGCAGTTGGAAGGTGGCCTACGCCGACTTCGTCACCGCCATGATGGCGTTTTTCCTGCTCATGTGGCTCATTGCCGCGCTTAAGCCGCAGCAAAAGGAATCTCTCGCCGTTGTCTTCAAGGATTCCCGGCACGAGACCAAGGGAGACATGAAGCAGGCCGTCAGCACTTTCATCCCCAAGGACGCCAAGGTCGGCGTGGCCGACATGGATCTTTCCCAGCCCGACCGCGTGAAGTACGAAGTGGCCATGATGGTGAAGGAGCTGCTGGCGCAGGAAAAAGAGCTGCAAGCCAATTCGGGCCTCAGCTCCGACAATGCGGGCGTGCTCATGCAGGTGAACAACTCCGTGATGTTTTCGCCCAACTCCGCCGTGCTCAAGCCCAGCGCCGCGAAAATTCTCGACGGCGTGACGAACATCCTGCTGACCCAGAAGGTCAATCTTGTCATACGCGGCCACACGGACGACACGGAGACCGGCAACGGCCTCTACCCTTCGAAGTGGGAGCTTTCGGCCGCGCGCGCAGCAGCCGCGTTGCGCTATGTGCTGGCCAAGGGCAACGGCGCCATCGCCGCCACGCGCCTGCGCGCAGCGGGCTACGCGGACAGCCGTCCCCTGGTGCCGGTCATCAATGATGAGAACCGCGCCGTGAACCGCCGCGTGGAGTTCTATTACCACAGCCCGGAGACCGAGACCTGGTAACTGCGGCGTCTCTTTGGTCCGCGAGCGGCGGGCAACAAAAAAGGCACCCTTGCGGGTGCCTTTTTTGTTGCCGGGCAGGAGCTGCTAGCAGTTGCGGAAGTTCAGGTCCACAACCAGGTTCCGGTGTTCGTCGTGCCCCTGCACGCGGCCTTTTTTCAAGGCGTCGTACATGTGCAGAAACACCTTGCCGGGCTCGCCCTTTTCGTCGGTGAGGTAATAAGTGTGCCCGTTGGGGCGGTCGTACTTGTTGTTCACGTCATCGCAGTCGATGGTGTAGACGTTCTTGGGCGTCAAGTGGGCATGCTCCGGGCCGGTGTGGCCCAGACGGCGCGAGGCGGAATCCGCCCCCAGGGGGCCCACGCTGCCGGCGCCGAGGGTGCGGTCGTCCGCCGCGTAGTAGACCAGCACATTGCGAGCGCTGTGGCACACATAGCGGCCGTCGCGGTCGTTCTCCAGCGATTCGTTGAACACGTCCGCGGCGACCATGAACACGTTGCGCAGCATGAGCGGCACCTGGCCTTTGCGGTGATAGCTGGCCCAGCAGGAGAGGGTTTGCCGCAGCACCCTGTTGCCCATGGAATGGGCAAGAACGTTCAGGCGCTTGAGGCAGGGAGCGTCGCTCGCCTTCACCGATTCGCGCCAGACCAGGAATTTCTCAAAGGCGCGCGCAAAGGCCACGCCGCTGGCCTCGGCAGCGATCTGGTCCTCGTGGAAATCCTTCATGGGACTGTGGCCGTTATCGCAGGGCCAAATGACGGGCACCACGTCCACAAGGCCTCTGTCCTGGTCGTCAAAGAGCTTCTGGAGCTTCTCGGCCGTGGGGAAGATATGTTCCTCCGGCAGTTGCGCGGAATCATGCACGTAGAAAAGAACTTGCCGTGCCGCGGACTTGCGCATGGCCTTCATGAAATTGTCGCTGCCAAGCTCGACGTAGGCCTTCTTGGCGTCGTCGCGCCAGCAGAAAAACACGGACTGGCCGGCTTCGTTGTTGTCCAGATCGAAACTGACCTTGCGCATGTCAGCGGACTTGTTCCCTTCAGCAAAGGCCCTGTTGGTGAGAAAAAACATGCATGGCTCCTTTGGCACGGTATCGGATGTCATTTCACCGTTTTCAGGCCATATCCTCAAGACTTGCGCTTGTCCAGTGGGTTGGAAAACTTAAGCGTTCGGCAGCGAAGACTTGGACTGATATGTCATTTTGTGCGGTGCGTGAACGACGTGCGGGCTCAACCTTGCACCCTCGCTTGCGCGGTGAGAAAGCGGTCGAGCTGATTGGCGAAGGCGTTGCGGTCGGCCAGGCTCAAGGGAGCGGGGCCGCCGGTCACCACACCGGTGCTGCGCAGCTCGTCCAGCATGTTGCGCATGGTGAGCCGGGCGCTGATGTTCTCCTCCGTGTAGAGCTCGCCACGGGGATTGAGGCCTGTGCCGCCGCGTTCGATGACTTTGGCCGCGAGGGGGATGTCCGCCGTGATGACCAGATCGCCGGCTTGAACCAACTCAGCGATGGTGTCGTCCACGACATCGAACCCCTGTCCGACGCGCATGGCTGCAACGTGTGGCGAGGCGGGCAAGGTCAGGTATTTGTTGGCGACAAAGGTCGTGTCGATTTTGCGTTTCATGGCGGCGCGCAGCAGGATTTCTTTGATGAAGTTTGGGCAGGCGTCGGCATCGACCCATATATGCATTGTGGCTCCTCGCTTGTGCCGGTGATCGGGCGCGCTGCGCTGATGTGGTGGGGAAAGGGCGAAGCGTTCGAAGTCAGCCGCCCGAGCGTATGGTGATGCGGCTTTCAACGGATTTTACTCCGGCAATGCCGCGCGCGATTTCCTCGGCCCGTTTCACTTGGCTGAATTCTCGTGCGACACCACCGAGAATGACGACGCCATCGAATGTTTTGACATCGATTTGCATGCTGACGAACGGAAACTCTTTGGCAATGGCTGTATTCACCGCAGAGGTGATTGCAATGTCACCGCTGTTTGCTTTGGGCCGGGTGCGCGCAACAATAACAGCGAGAGCGACGAGGACGACGAAGATGATAAAAGCCGTTTGCGCATTCATGTTCCACAACCTGTTGAAGGCCCCGTTGCTGGTGCCGTGGCGTCAACGAGCATTGTCCTGACTATCACGGAACACATTGAGGGCACCCCAGCCTTTCTCGCTGCACGTGCATGCCTCTGCGCGCCGCTGCAATTTCCAAAAGCCCCACGGCCTGCGGCTCGGCTTCAAAATCCCCTGATCCGGAGGGTGATGGCCGCGGCCAGGACCAGGAGCATACCCACGAGAACAAGCCGCTGCACCATCGTCATAGCTTTCCATTGTTGCCAAAGTTTAAGCATGATTTCTCCTTCTCACATGATGCCCCGGAGAGCTGACTCGACTGCGTGTGTCATTCCTTCCTGCCCAGCACCCCTTCAACCGCCGCCATAATCTCTTCGATGCAGACAGGTTTGGCAAGGTATTGTTCTCCGTCGATGACGCCCCCGAAAGCCTTTACGTCGTCCTTGCTCATCAGCCCCGTCAGGTAGATCACGGGGATGTGTGCCGTTTGGGGCGTTCTCTTCAGCCGTTTGGAGCATTCCGCGCCCGTTATCATCGGCATCATCATGTCCAGAAGAATGATGTCCGGCAAGAGTTCGCAGGCTCGCGAGAAGCCCTCTTGCCCGCTGGAGGCCACATGGACGGTGTATTTCAGGGTACGCTCCAGACCACGCTTTACGGCCGCGCAAATGCTCTTGGAATCATCAACAACGAGAAGTGTGATCTTGGTGTTCATTCCTTCTACGTATCGTATTTTGATCCAGTTTTCCACCCCATTCGTCTCACCCGTTCTTGACGGGTTGGCGGTTCTTTCCCTGCATTTTCCCACGTCAACTTCGTGTTCGATCCGCAAAGCCTATGTCCCATCCCTGGGTTTGGATTATCGTGTGCCTTTGAAGAACAACTGCCCTCCTGAAAACAAAAAACCCCGCTTTCGCGGGGTCTTGTGGACTTTAAAATTCTTGTCTGGAGGCGGAGTCAATCAAATATATGCCGCAATTATCTATAATCACGGCGTTTAATTATTGTGACTTTTGCGGTTGCCCCCAAAGTTGCCCCCAGGCGTAGCAGCCTGCCCCTCTTTTTGCCCTGAGTGAAACCTAAATCTGTTTCCACTCGGTAGGTAATGGCGCTGGTTTGCCACCTCTTTGGAACATGTCGGCTACATACTCAAAGGCGGCTGCTAAATTCTTTGCTGTGCAAAGCTGAGTCGTTGCGCCCTTGTCCGTCAAGGTGACCCGCACGCAGTCACGCATCTCCACGATGTCGATTTCGAATTTTTTCGCTTTGTCCACGTAGGTGTATGTGCTCATTGTCCCTCGCTGTATGAAACGACATTGCTACGCCAACCGGTATTTTCCGCTCTCCCCCGCTCGCGCCCCCCTGTCGCCAAGGTGCCCAGCGCCTCTTATTCGGATTCAATATCTTCAGTAGGATCATTGATTGCACCGGCAGCGTTAGTTCCGGACGGCACAGATACTGTCGGGGGTAAAAGGGATACGAATCTAGACAGAGCAAAGATTCCAAGAATGAAGCCTGTAAGACCTTGAAGAGATGCAACGACTCTAATGAATTTCAACGGATGTATATCGCCATAACCAATTGTTAGCTGTGTAATTACGCTAAAGTAGAATGCATCAATAACGTCTGTTGCCCTTCCATCAACCTTTAGCAGTTCGAGATTATAAAGATATATCGAAACATAGCACAGCATGACTTCAACGAAGTTAATCATGCTAAGGAGCAGCGTCCTTGTGACGGAAGCTGTGTAGTGTTGCTTGTTGCCCATTCGTAACGGATCAAACACATTTAAATTAATCGTCGCTTGAAATATGTCAAAGATACGATATAATGGGAATGCGAGAATGAATACTGTAAGATTGTCGTGATGTCCAAGGATAAGATTGGTTATAATTTCAATTGATAGTGACAGCAGAATCCAAAACTCAATAAATCTTGCCCTACCAACATTAACTAAACCTTGTTGCTTTGCTTTGTTTGCATTGCTAGGCGAGACTCTTGTTGGATAGAATACATTCGCTGGCGACAAGAATTGTAGCAAGTAAAACAGTCTTTCTAGAGTGTACGTGATCGGGCTAAATTCTTTGAGGCTAGTTTGAAACATTAAATGCTCCCAGCACTGAATTGAATCATTACGCCAACCGGTACTCCTCGCCTTCCTCAGCCCTCACAAACCCCTGAGCCGCCAGTGTTTCCAGAATCTCCTGCACCTTGGCGCGCGGGGCGCGGACATAGCTGCGGGCCACCTGTTCCGCCGTTGCCGTGCCGCCAAGGGAGCGCACGGTAACAATTCAAAAGAGGTCTGCCAGAGCGGCCCTCGTAACCTCAACGCGCCTTCGCAATCTTTGCCTGAATCTGTCTCCCCACGTTCCGCCCCTGATCGTCAACCTTCAAGGCCATGAGGAAAAGTGCCTTGCCGCTGCTCTTGGCTTCCCATAATGCGCCGATATTTTGTTTCTCCTGAGCGTCATCGGCCCCGGCAAGATGCGCACCCTTGTATTCCACCACAAGGATACGCCCGTCAGATAGCTTGGCCACAAAGTCCGGGTAAAACTTGTCCTTTGAGGTCGGCAAACTGAATGAGCCTGTCTGCCGGTCCACATTGCGCACCCACGATTCGACCTCATGCGTCATGTCCAGAGCAACGGCGCATTCGTATTCTTCGCCCTTAGTCTCCAGGCCGCGCACCTGCGGATAGAAGTGCTTTTTGAAACGATAGGCGCTGTTACAGGCCGGGATGCCTTCGGCATAGCCCGAAGCTGGGAAGGCGTGGCTGTAGTCGAAGCTGGTCTGCACCCTGGCATCTGGCGCGAAGAGCAGTTGCTGATAGCCGTCCCTCAAACCCTTTTCACGCAGGCGAATGAGCTTGGCCTTGAGAGCAGCCGCAAGGCCGTACTTGGCCCGGCAAAGTGTGGGCAGCGGGATTGATTCACGGTCCAGAAGCGATTTCACGCAACGGCGGCAGAACTCCAGCATGTCTAACTGGCGAACATCTGAGCGCTGGCACTGGCGGTCCAACCAGCGGGCAAGCTCCTGCTCCGTCCACTCCGTTGCCGTGGCTAGCAAGGATAGCTGCACTTGAGCATCCGCCAGCTCATAGCGCATCTTCTCCCCGTCCAGGTCAAAGCGGAAGGTGTGGGCCGTCTCGTCATAGTCGAATTCGCCTGGCTCCATGCTCACAGCGTGTTTGAGCGGGCTCCAATCCGTTGCAAAGAGGATGTTTTCATGCTCGGGCTCCTGAAGAGAGCCCAAAAGTTCAAGCATGAGCTGGGGAACTGCAAAGCGCTTGCCCTGTTGTGAGGGTGAGGGCGGTTGTGCGGCCTGCACCCGAGCCCTATGGACTGCGATGTGGCCACGGATTTCCGTTTCTTTCTTCGGGTCTGCGGCGATGATTGCGGCTTCAACGTCATCAGGCACCGTGCCCGCGCACACGACTTGAACAGTGCCGTCTGAGTTCTTTGTCACGGACACGTATTGCCGGGCTTCTTCCGCCACGGTGTCCAGGTTCGGAGCCTTGGGCAAGGTCATGGTCAACGGCGGCGGCGAGGCCTGGGCAGCTCCCACTCTCATGAGCGGTAGGCTCGTGAGGTCAACGCCCGGCAGGGGGATTTGCACGGCCTGCACGTTGTCTGCGGCCTCTTGCTCATCAAAACCCATGTTCAAAAGCCGAGAGTACATGCCTTCGGCTGCGTCATAAAACGAAGGGGAAATGACGTGGGCATAGGCGTTGTTCAACTCGGGTATGGCCCGGCGTTTGGCGTAGGGCATCCGCATGACACGCCCCAAGAGCTGTTCCACGTCCGTGGCGGAGCGGATGTTGGCCACGGAACAAAACACATAGGCAAAGGAGCAATCCCAGCCCTCTTTCAATGCCTCAATCGTAATGACAAAATTAATTTTGCAGGTTTTGTCGAACAGGTTGATCTTGTCCAACTCGCGTTGTTCGCCCGTGGCAATGGCGATTTCATCTTCAGCCACTCCCTCATTGTCTATGAGGTGGGCTTTCACTACGTCCACTGTGTGCTCGTAATTGCTCTTTTCCGCTTGGATAAGCACTATGGGCCGGATGTAGTTTTCCGTGTCGCGTGGGGCCAATTCCGCCAGTTTTTTCCGGGTCTGCACCGCACCGTTGATTGCCTGCTCCCAATCCGTGTGGACCGTGAGCATGAAGGGCAGCTTGACCATTTCTTCGGCCTTGAGTTCTGAGGCGAACACGCGGAAGAGCACATTGCCTTCCACTGGCGTGGCGGTCAGCTCGATAACGCAAGCCGGGTTGATGCGTTGCATCATCTCGCCAGTGAGGTCGGACACGGCCTTGTGTGCTTCGTCCACAATGACCAAAGGCTTGAGCTGGTGCAGGATGTTCACGAAGGAATAGAGCACTTGTCCGTTATCATCGCGGTCCAGCCCCGGCATCGTGTTGGGCAGCCCCGCAAAGTGCGCCTCAAAATTTTCATTATGACCGTAAACCTTGCGCACTTCTTTGTTGTTCTCGGCAACGCGAAGTGTCTGCATGGTGCCCACGATGACACAGGCTTTGTCCTGAAAATCCTTGGGCCGGATGTTGGCCAGTTCGGATATGTCGTATACCGCCACCCGCTCTAGGCCAAAGGCCGCGTCCAGGGCCTCACGGTAGGGGTGAGAGTTCTGCTTAAGCGCGTCTACGGTCTGTTGCCGGATGGTGTTTGTCGGCACCAGCCAAAGCACGGTTGGGAAATCCCGCTCTATAAAGGCGTTGCCTGCAATTTTGACACAGTGCGAGGCCAGGAGCGTTTTGCCGCCGCCTGTGGGCAGGCGCAGGCACACATAGGGCACATCCTTGAGGCTGTCCCAGCGGTGCGCGTACCTTTGCGGGCGCGTGTCTGTGGGGTTGGCCTTCACGAAGCGTTCAAAGGCATCCTTGGGGCCGATGACGCGGGCAGAGGTAAGATATGTCTCCAGGGCCTCAAGGGTGCGCTTCTGATATTCTTTTAGGGTGAACATGTGTGCGTTCCTTTAACGGCCCTTAATGTCATAGGGGGTATGCTTGAAAGTAATTTGCTTTTCCTTCAGGCGCGTTGCGCTGAAGAGGCAGCGTTCCCCGTAAATGACCTTGGGGCCGTCGTGCGCGGGCAAGCCTTCCAGGATTTTGGCCGTGAGCACATTGCCGCCGCCAACGCTCTTGTCTTTTAGGATGCCGTTGTACAGCAGGTAGTAGGCCGTGCCTTCGTGAATGCCCAGGAGCGGGGAATCCGGGGTGCTTGTTAGTGGCGTCTTCGTTTCGGAAAACCAGACGTGCGCGCCAAGCTGGGCATATTTGATGCCCTTGCGGATGCTTCCATCATCATCAAAAATGGGCTCTCCCAGGCGGTAGAAACGAAAGCCCCCACCGCCTTGCCAGTTCACAGCCTGCGATATGCCGCCTTGCTCTCCGTCAATGACCTTGCACAGGCGCGGCACACAATGCGTTATCGCATGTTCGCCCATTTCAATGCCAATATATCGTCGGCCCATTTTGTGGGCAACGGCGGCGGTTGTGCCGGAGCCGAGGAAGGAATCTAGAACGAGGTCAGCTGGATGTGTGGCGAGTTCGAGAACCCGCCCGAGGAGGCGCTCAGGTTTAGGCGTATCAAATTGGTCATCTCCAGAAAATAACAGGTTGATTTCCTTTTTTGATTCCTGATTATGACCGACTTCGGTGTTTGTCCACCAAGTCCAACTAGAAACTCCTGTAGCTTCAGACAAATATCTTTTAAGGCGTGGTCTGCTGTTATTCTGTTTTCCGAACCAAACACGTCCCTCTTGAACCAAGCGCAAAAAGGTACTTTCCGCGATGGCCCAACATCTCCCCGGAGGAGGTGGATACGCCTTTCCTGTGGGGGTAATAATTGAGTAAAATTGGCTTGGGGTTGCATGTCCAGTTTGCCCTGTAAAGTCCGTGGAAACCCATGCTCCCTTGGGATCGTTGTCTGGATTTTTATACGCTCCAGCTTGAAGTCCAGACAGAGACAACTTGTTTATGCTTAAATCTTCGACGCTTTTACCATAAACCAAAAGATGGTCATGCGCCGCGCCAAGGGCAAGCCTTGCATCTGGAGATGTCCTTTTTTGCCAAAGGACATTCGCTACAAAGTTGTTCCTTCCGAAAATTTCATCCAGTAGCACCTTCAAATAATGTGCCTCGTTGTCATCGATGGACACCCATATGGAGCCATTCTCCGCTAACAACTCCCGCAGGAGTTCAAGGCGGGGGTACATGATTGACAGCCACTTAGTATGTTCGAGGTTGTCGTCGTAATGTTCAAAGGCGCTCTTCGTGTTGTATGGCGGGTCGATGTAGATGCACTTCACCGCGCCCGCGTAATAGGGGAGCAGCGCCTTAAGGGCGTCCAGGTTGTCACCCTGAATGAGCATGTTGCCCGTGGTGGGGTCGCCATAGGAGTGTTCGTCAACGGCCTCGAGCAGCCGATAGGGCGCAAGGCCGGAAAGCTTTAGGTCCGTTTCTCGTGTGAGCCAGTGCAGGGTGGGCATGTGCTTCCTTCGTCCTAATGCGTGGGTTCTCCCGACAAAACCGGGAACGGCTTGGACTGTAACGAAAGCCGCGTTGCCTGGCTAGTGGGGAAGCGTGGGAAGCTCGGGCGGTTAGAATGTTGCCTTTTGTTGCACGCTTCGCGCGCGCACGCGCGCGTTATGCGCAGCCACCTTGAATGAGCGCATCCCCTTCCGCCAGCAAACGCACGCCTCGGCATTCAATCCAACCGGCGGCGCTCATACCGCCCCCCGGTCTGAGATGGAAGCATGTTGCGGACCGCTGCAATTATTCATGGGGACAGTGGGGACGCTGGGGACAGCGTTGATGTTGCTTGCTTGCCGCTGTCCCCACGCCTTGAAAAGCCCATTGGGGACAGTGGGGACGTTGACCGTGGAAGCGGAGACATGGGGCAGGGTGTCCCCATTGTCCCCAGGCTGCATATTCACCCCTGGGGACGCGGCAAACTGCGGCGGCTCTAGCGTGTCCCCACTGTCCCCAGCGTCCCCGGTTAAAATTGTGGACCGAACAACATAAAAACGGCCTGGAGGATTGCGCAGCTTCTTTGTGTGGTGGGGACTCTGCCCCTCGGCAAAGCCAAGGCGGAGAAGCTCCGCACACAGCAATTTGTGATTGAATCCGGCGCAGATTTCTTTTTGGAACACCTCGGGGAACACCAGAAACACGGATTCGCCGTTGATGCGGTGGAGGTATCCGGCCCGGTTCAAGACGGTGCGCTTGTCGTCCGAGTCCAAGTTCTCAAAGCGGGATGCCCCGTGGGCCTGGAAAAAGTGCCGGACATGTTCAAGCCCTGCCGTCATTTCCGCCGCGCCGATTCCGCCCCTCTGGTCAACCCAGGCCTGGAAGCATGTTGCGGCGGCTTTGGATGCTTCCCCAATGAGCCAAGGGAGCACGCCAAGAGCCGCGCCAAGTTCGCCAGCCGCAGCCACAAGGGCAAAGCGGCCACACACACGGAGCACTTGGCCGTCCGCGCCTGCGGGACTATTGGCCGTTTCAAAGGTTCGCATGATTATTTGCGTTTGCTGAATCAGGTTGTCCCGGTCCGTTGTCAGGTATTGGAGAAAGGCCCGCAGCGCGGTGCCGTAGTAGCTTTTTGATGCGTCTGCTAATTGCCGGGTAAGCTGCCCCGCGTCTTCGCAACCGTGTAACGTTTCAAAGAGCCCAAGCCCGGTTCCGGCATTGGCGGGAATGTCCACCACACGCACGGCTTGCCCGGCCTTGATGCGCCCCTTGCCGTCCTCTGCCAGTTTGTCCGCAAGCGTCACCTCACCTGTGCTGAGGAAGAGCACACGCCAGGTCTGTGCTTTGCGTGCCTGGCCTTCCTTCCCTGCACGGTTTTTGCCTTGGCCATTCGCCAGCATGTACGCAATCTCGGAAACAACCTTGCCCGGAGCTTGGCCCATTTCGTCCAGGCACAAGAGCGCGTCACAATGGGCCGCCGCGATGCCTTCAAGGCCGTTGTCCGTGGCGCGCCATTGCTTGATGAATCCGCCCGCTCCGCCGCCGCAAACAGAGCCCGCCACACGCAAAGCGGTTGTCTTGCCCAAGGAAGAACCGCCCACAAAGTGCATCCCCCCGGACTCCATGCCCAGCGGTTCCAAGAGCGGAGCGGCAAAAGCGGCGGAGACGGCAAACACAAGCCGAGAGTTGCCAACGCAAAGGCGGCCTACATGCTCTTGCCATTCTGGAAGGCTTCCCTTTTGGCGAAAGGAATTTTCACCGGGGAGTCCCTGCGGTACTATCTCTTCTCCGGCTTGATCTCCATATACGGCATCAGGGAGTACAAAGGTTCCGCCATGCCAGCCAATGCGCTCCACACAGCGGGCAAAGCGGCCCACCTTTGCCGTGGTTAAATAGAGTTCCAAGCGTTGTTTGCCTTTTTGGCCAGGCGCCATGTCCAGCCCAAGATTCAGCAACTCGGACCTGTAGGCGTCTCCGTTTCCCGCCATAAGGCTTTTGGGCATTGCCCAGCGGTGTGCGTTGCCTTCGGGGTCTGTCACTTCCAAGAGGCGGCCCCAGGCTTGGCCGTCCGCGTTTCTTGTGTATGCCAGTATGCGCAAAGGGGAGCATACCCAGTGTGATTCTGGATTGCCGTCCCTATCCGCTTCCGTGAAGAACACTCCCGCCTTGCGCATGGAAAACGATTCTGCCCCTGTTCTTGCCTTGCTGTGAGGAGACGCAGGCTTGACCGCCGCCGCGAGTTGTTCGCGCACGGCGTCCAGGCCCTCGGCAAAATGCAGATCGTTAAAGTCCGAGCGCCCGGCAGGTTCCTTGAATATCGGCACAGCCAGCAACCCACGTACCGCCAGGGCCGCCGCTGTGGCTTTGCTTACGCCAGGGTTGGCTTTTGTTGGCTTGTCATCATCGGCGCAAAGCACAAGCTCCCGGTCCGGGTAGCCTTCGCGGGCATGGAGCGCTACGGCTTCAAGGTTCCCGCAGTTGAAGGCGCAGAGGACCGTTTGTCCGGTTGCCTCATGGATGCTCAAGCCCGTTGCCAATCCCTCGCAAAGGTACAAGCGGCCAGCTTTCCCCTGGATTGCAAAATAGCCGCCTCGGATGCGTCCGCCAGAGAGAAAGAGCTTGCCGCCGTCCGCTGCGATGAATTGCAGGGACATGGCCTTGCCGTCCTCAGGGGAGAGCACGGGCACCACAAGGTTGCCCCGCGATAATTTGAGGTCGGGGCATGGCTTCACCCCTTTGCGCTCAAGATAGGGATGTGCTGTGCAATCCGGGGCTTCTGCTAGGATGCGCCGGGCCTTGTCGCGGGCTTCGGCTTGGCGCTTGGCTGTCTCTGCCTCACGCACAAGGCGGTCTGCCTCTATGCGGATTTGAAGCGCCTTGCGCTCGGCAGGAGTGGGGGCGCGTTCTTCGGTGGCGGTCCAGGTGTCCGCCTCGCCTGTTCGCCAGTTCTGCCACCAGCCAGAGGCGGGCGCGTCCAGGTGCAGGGCATAGGCTCCATCCTTGGCGTTGGGCTTGCCTTCCACTGAGCAGCGGTGCAACTGCCCGTCTGCGATGATCTCGCCGGGGCGCAGGCCCGCCGCTTCGATGACGGCGTGGAAGGCATTAAGAGGGTCAAGCGCTGGCTTCATGCCGCATCCCCGCTGCCCATGTTGGCAAGGCAATCCAAGAGGTCCAGACCGCGCCAAAAAGTCATGCGCCCATTGCGGATAGGCTTAGGGAATCGGCCAGACTTCACCCCCGCCCACCAAGTAGCAGGGGAAACGTCTATGAGGGGCGGAAGGCCATTTGGGATTCGGACGATGGACTTGATGCGGTAAAGGCCGTTGGGGTCGATACGGGAAGCGTTGGACATGGATGAAAACCTCCGCTGTTGGTGTTTCGCGGAGGATGCTGGAGAGTCAGGGACGAGTGGACGAATTCGGAAACACGTACTCCTAATTCGGATAATTACTTCATACGTGCTTCAATTGCTTCAGGTAATTCATTAAGGATTGCCTTGATTGTGTCATCATTAACAGGTGCGCCCAACTCTTCTGTCATCTCCCTAATGCGCTGCGCCGCGCCACGTGCTGTAGTGTCAACGTTAGCCCGCTTGCAAAGAGCGGCTAGCATAGTGAGCAGAGTACGCCTTTGTCGCGTTGACAATACCTTTTCTGCTTGACATTGTTTGCCATTCTCTATGCGCGCTACTTTGTCATACAAGTTCTTATTTACGGCTATTGCATTCATCAACATCGACTGAAGATCATCCCGTGAGATTTTATCTGTATCTTTGCTAAATACAAGTGGGCCAATGCCCGCATTAACGCAAAACGACGTTTTGTATTGCGCATACGCTCGGAGGTATACGATATAATCACAAGTTCTTTCCTGAATTTTCAATTCAATATCAGTGTAGTCGGTAAAAATATCTCCTGAGCTGTAGCCACGATCTTCAAGCCACTGATCCAACACGTTAAAGTCGACATATGTTTCGTTATCTATAATGTTGTTTTCAAAATCTTTTCTTACGTATTCCGCCACCATCTCGCCGCTATTGATGGACTCCCGAATACGCTTCCTAAACAATAAAAATTGTTTTTCTAGTAGACTCAGCAAGTGAGGGTCATTGCTATCTCCGTCAAAATCTTCTGGTTCAAGAATCTCTGGGAACATACCGGAAAACCACATATCAACTACTGTGAGTTTTGCAGCGTCAACGATGTTTAGCTTAAATATCCCATAATCTCGGACCATGGGAAGGATGTCTGCAACACGAAAGCTATCCCGCGACAGATTGACCTGCTCAAGCAAATCATCATGTTCCATCATATCCCCCCCCCTTCTCCGGCAGTTGCTTTGAACATCGGCACCACCTTCCCCCCGTCCCTTAACCCGTCCAGGTGGTCCGCCCAAGCCTGCATCATCTTCCGCCGCTCCGGCAGGAACTCCGCAAAGTTATATGCCGCCCGCACGTTGTTTCTTTCCGCGTGGGCAAGTTGGCGCTCTATGGCGTCCCGGTTCCACCCCAGTTCGTTCAGGAGTGTTGAGGCCATAGAGCGGAAGCCGTGGCCTGTCATTTCTTCCTTGGTATAGCCCAAGCGGCGCAGGGCAGCGGTAACGGTGTTCTCGCTCATGGGGCGTTTCGTTGTGCGCTCGGACGGGAACACGTAGCGGCCCGAGCCCGTGAGGGGGCGCAGTTCTTCCAGCACAGCCAAGGCTTGCCGGGAGAGCGGGACAACGTGCTGAGTGCGCATCTTCATCTTCGCAGCCGGGATGCGCCACTCTGCGGCGTCTCTGTTGATCTCGGACCATTCGGCGTGGCGCAGCTCACCAGGGCGGACAAACACCAGGGGAGCCAACCGCAGGGCGCAGCGGGTAACGAGAGAGCCCGAGTAATCTTCTATGGTTCGCAAGAGGGCCGCAACGTCCTTAGGGTCCGTGACGCTGGCATGATGCTTTTCGTTGGTGGGGGAGAGCGCCCCGCGAAGGTCGCGTGTGGGGTCCGAATCAGCCAAGCCAGACGCCACGGCATAGCGGAACACCATGCCGATGTTGCCCACGAGGCGGTGGGCCGTCTCAATCGCCCCGCGTGATTCTACTCGACGGGCTACGGCCAGAACTTCGGGAGGAAGGATTTCACGGATTGGACGATGCCCGAGCCAGGGGAAGGCGTCTTGCGAAAGGCTTGTCAGAATGCGGGCAGCGTGGCCGGGCGTCCAAGAGGGGGTAAATTTCTCATGCCATTGGCGAGCCACAAGCTCAAAGGTTTCCGTCTCGGCTTGCTGTTCGGCTTTGGAGGCCTTGCGCACATTTGACGGGTCTGTGCCTTCCGCCAATAGCCGCCGTGCTTCGTCTCGCCGGTCCCGCGCTTGTGCAAGAGAAACCTCAGGGTAAACGCCAAGGGACAGCCGACGTTCCTTGCCCCCAAAACGATACTTGAGCCGCCACCATTTGCCACCAGCGGGGGCAACTTCAAGATACAACCCGCCGCCGTCGAATAACCGTATGGGCTTTGGAGCGGGTTTAGTGTTTTTTATCTCGGTGTTAGTTAGCGGCATGGGGGCAACTCCAGGCTTGTTTGGGGATAACTTTCACTGTTGCCCCCATTGTTGCCCCCAGTTGCCCCCAGATGTCAATATTCCTTATCGGACGGTATTAGGCCATTGGGAAACAAAAAACCCCGCTTTCGCGGGGTCTTGTGGACTTTAAAATTCTTGTCTGGATGATCTTTTGGTGGAGGCGGAGGGAATTGAACCCTCGTCCGAGAACGCTTTGCTCGCGGCGTCTACAGGTTTAGAGCAAGTACAATTCTCGTCGCATCATTCGCCCTTGCTCAGGCATAATACGACATGTCCGCCTTGTGCCGCGTGCATACGGCGGACGCCATTTGCACGCCGTCCCGATGGGGTTTGTCGATCCCTAAAACGTATCGGACGTCAGTTAGAGGAATCGTGACTGGTTATTAAGCAGCCAGAGCGTAATCGTAGTCGTTGGCACTTGAGTGCTTGCCGCTTTTTACGAGGCCAGCGGCGCCT
>Ga0209373_10002008_pt1 | contig 21650 bp, 21 predicted proteins | sample Higcelweek5metaG_FD_187173 | JGI IMG/M metagenome (GOLD analysis project Ga0209373, IMG submission 187173) | Freshwater pond sediment microbial communities from the University of Edinburgh, under environmental carbon perturbations - High... | ecosystem: Environmental > Aquatic > Freshwater >... | reverse complement strand
GTGTTGTAGAGGTTCCGGCGGTCGAAGTATTCGCCCCGGCCCACGAAGTACACGGGCATGCCGTAGTAGTCGGCCTGGTAGATCTCCGCGGTGATGGGCGCCCAGGGATAGCCCACGGGGCAGCGCTCGGTCAGCAGGCGCAGGCCGAAGCCCGCGGTGTTGATGCGGCCATACAGGGGGGTGACCACGGCGGTGTTTACGCCCATGCGGAACAGGGTCAGCGGGAGCGCGCCCAGAACGTCGGCCAGACCGCCGGTCTTGGAGAAGGGGTACATCTCCGAGGTCATGAACAGGACAAGCGGCTTGATGCCCATGCGTTCCCTCGAATAAACCGCCCGGAAGCAAGATCCGGCGCGGGCAAGGCTGAGCCCCGGCGCGTCTAGGGACGCAGCCGCGTAAGCCCGGCGATGAAGTCCTGCACGATGCGTCCGTGGTCGAAGGCCAGGGAAGGCAGGGCGTCCAGGGCGAAAAGCGCTGTTTTGCCGGCGTCGTCGCCCGCGGCGAGCCTGTCCAGGTCGAGGGCTTGCGCCGTGTAGACCACGCTCATGGTGTGTCCGCGCGGGTCGCGGGCGGGGTCGGAGTAGACGCCGAGCAGTCCGGTGAGCACCACGTCGAGCCCGGTTTCTTCCTTGGCCTCGCGCACGGCGGCGTTCTCGCAGGTCTCGCCGTAGTCCACAAAACCCCCCGGCAAGGCCCAGCCCGGCGGCGGGTTTTTGCGCTCCACCAACACAATGCCGCGCCCGGCTACATGGATGATGACATCCACCGTGGGACTTGGGTTGCGCGGGTGCGTGGCTGCGGCCATGATTTGCTCCCTTTCGGATTGGCACAAAACACGAATGCTGCGGATGCATTGAGCATTTCTGAAGTAGGATATTTGAGCGCAAGTGACAAGCACAAAAGTGTGCCACGCTTGTAAATTTTTCCGTGTCGCGGCGCGGCGGAGTGGGGCGGGGGCGGAGCGGAGGAGTGGTTCGACGATGCGGATCCGTGGGCTTTGCAGGGGCGGTATAAGTCCTTGCACCGGGGCAATATGCCGCAGCGCGGCATGGTGGAGCGCCGAGGCGGGCAAAAGTGGACCCGGCTCCAGGACGCAACACATCGTTGCGCAGCCGCAAGGGGCGCGCATCGGCAGAAGCTATTCAGTAATAGCTTGTAATTCTTGATGCTTGGGCAATTGCGAGGCGGAGTGGCGGGGAGGAGAAAAAACGCTGGACCCTGAAACGAAATCGGCTTCCCGTGGGACCACCCCAGGGAAGCCGGTTTCAGCAAAAGAAGGAAGGATAAACAGAGTAGAGCAAGAGCCGGGCCAAAGTTTGATGAACGGAGAGAGATAAATTTAAAATAAATAATATCAGAGTATTAACACTAGACTTTGTTTCGCAGCCAGCCCGGTTTGGGCCCTTGGACCCCGGAAAATGGTTTAAGAAATTATACTTGGAACCCGCATTTACCGGATTGAGGCCCTGCGGGAGTTCAAGGATTTTTACAAGGCCCTGACGGCGGTTTTGTTCCCGGTTTGGAAAAGGAGGAGGTTGGCTAGTGAAATGGCGTTTGTGTCTTAAATTATTGTAAAAACTTGAGACAAAATTTCTTGCGGCACAGCCCCGGCGCGCAGCACGCTCACCCGGCCCGCGCCCAGCAGGCGGATGAGCGTGGAGGGCGCGCCGCCGTGCGGAAGCGGCGGGCAAAGGAGCGCGGCATCGGCCCCGCGCACCAGGTCCGGGTCCAATTCTTGCGGATCGGCCGTGGCCGGGCGGCCGCTCTTGTTGGCACTGGTGGCCACAAGGGCCGGTCCGGCGCGGCGGCACAGCTCGCGGGCCGTGGCATGCGGGCTGATGCGCACGGAGGAGAAGCCGTCCGCGTCGCGCACGTGGCGCGGCAGGTGCTCTTTGGTGCGCACCAGCACGGAGAGCGGTCCGGGCCAGAAGCGCCCGGCCAGCAGGAGCAGGTCCGGCGGCAGCTCCAGGGCGATGGCGGCCAGGCCGTCCATGTCCGCCACCATGAGCGGAAAAGGCTTGGCCTCGGGGCGGCCCTTGAGCGCGGCGATGCGCGCGCAGGCCCCGGCCTCGTGGGCGGCGCAGCCCAGGGCGTACAGCGTCTCCGTGGGGTACACGGCCACCCCGCCGCGCAAGAGCGCCGCCGCCGTCGAGTCCAGTTCGTTGTCCGTGGTCATGTCTCCCCCGGCGCCTTCCGCGCTTTTCATCCGCCGGCACATATTCTAGTGTGGCTCCGTTCATGAAGCGCCACCGCAGCCACCTCAAGCCCAAGCGAGGAACCATGCCGCAATTGTCCGGCTTCCCGGCCCTGTCCATAGCGCCCCAGGCCCTGGCTGACAAGCTGCGCCCGCTCTTGCCCCAGTGGGCCATGGGGCTGGAGGAGCCCGGCCTGGCGCGGTATCTGTCTCTGGCGGCCCTGGGTGCGGGCGACGCGGACGTGGCCGCCTGCGGCGCGGGCCTGGCCTGCTGGTCGTGGCAGCGCGCCCCGCTGGACTCCGCCCGCGCGGAGCTTTTGGCCCACGCTCTGCCCGGAACCCCGGCGGCGCTGTTCGCCGCGGCCCTGGCCCCGCGCCTGCATCCGCCCCAGGGCGGCGGGCCGGATGCGGACGACATGGCCGCGCTGCTGGCCTGCGGCGACACGGCGCTGTTGGTGCGCGTGCTTTTGCCGCGCCTGCGCGACCCGGCGACGGGCCTGGCCTGGCTGGCCCCGGCTTGGGACGGCCTGCTGCGCCTGGGCAGCGCGGATTTGGCCCAGGCGGCGCTTTCCGCCTGCTGCTGGCCCGGGGGGCTTGCGCCTTTGCGCGCGCGCCTGGCGGCGGAGGCCAGCTTTTTGTACGCGGCGCCCGACGCGGCGCTGGCCGCCCTGGACGAACTTGCGGCCGTGGACGCCGCTGGACTTTTCGCCGCCTATGGCGGGTATCTGCGGGCCGAGCTGATGCTGCGCCTGGGTGACGGCCAGGCCGGGCGCGCCGGTCTGGCCGGGCTTTTCGCCGCCATGCCCTGGCACACGCACCTGGGCCTCAAGCTGCACGATCTCGTGCTCCCGCCGCCCGTCGCCGCGCAGGACGAAACAGCCAGGGCCGTGATCCTCGTCTACTCATGGAACAAGGCCGAACTCACCCGGCAGACCCTGGAGAGCCTGGCGCGCACGGATTACGGCGGCGCGCGCATTCTGGCCCTGGACAACGGTTCGACAGATGGGACCGGCGAGGTCATGGAGGCCTGCGCGGCCCTGTTCCCGGCCGGAGCCCTGCGCGTGCTGCGCCTGCCCGTGAACATCGGCGCGCCCGCCGCGCGCAATTGGCTGCTGGCCCAACCCGAGGTGCGCCAGGCCGAATTCGCCGTGTTTCTGGACGACGACGTGCTGCTGCCGGAGCGCTGGCTGCGCCGCCTGCTGGGCGCGGCCCTGGCCCGGCCGGAGCTCGGCGCCGCGGGCTGCCGCATCGTCTCGGCCTTGCCGCCGCCTTGCCTGCAATCGGCCGACTACCAGCTCTTCGCCCCCATGGGCGAGGCCAGAACCTTCCGCGACATGCCGGAGAACGTGAACGTGTTCGACAACTGCGCGGGCGCGCTGGATTACGGGCTCTTCACCTACGCCCGCCCCGCCACGCACGTTTCGGGCTGCTGCCACGCCCTGCGCGTGTCCGTCCTTGCGGAGCTGGGCGGGTTCGACATCCGCTTCAGCCCCACCCAGTTCGACGACCTGGACCGCGACCTGCGCAGCGCCGTGGCCGGGCATCCGGGCGCCTATGCCGGAGACGTCGCCATCGCCCACGTGCAGCACTCCAGTCTGGCCAAGGCCAAGGGCCCTGCCGCCACGGGCCAGGTGCTGGGCAACAAGATCAAGCTGGAGGGCAAGCACACGCGGGAGCAGATGGACGCCGTGTTCCGCGCCGGGCTGGCCGCCCTTTGGCAGGACCTTGGGCGCAAGTGGGGCGTGCTCGGCCAGGGCTAGCTTTGCAGGAATTATTTGCATCTTCCCTTGATTATGATAAGTGGTAGTCATGAATAAAAGGAAGAGCCTCCCCACCGCGTTATGCGCCGTGCTCCTGCTGGTGACGGCGCTTCTTGCCGCTTGCGCGCACCCGCCCATGACCGTGGGCCACCTGAAGCGCGACCCCTGGTCCCTTGAGGAACCGCACTCGCTGCAAACCAACTTCATGCGCTTCGACTACCAGGTGCTGCCCGTGGGAGACGCCGCCGGCATCAAGGGCTGGGCCTACCTGGACACCAAGAAATTGCCCGGCTGGGCCAAGTGGGTCGAGTCCGTCGGCTTCACCGCCTATTTGTGCGACCCGGACGGCCATGTGATCGCCGAGGACACGCGCACCTTCCTCCCGCGCGAGGCCAGCGCGGACGAAGGCATCGGCTTCGAGTTCACCCTGCGGCCGGAAGCGTGGGGCAAGCGGCCCTTGTTCATCGCCTTCGGCTACCGCCTGGTCCTTACCGAGGGCCGCGATGCGCCGAGCGGCCACGAACCCTTCTTCGCCAGCGAAGACGCCATCACGAGGTAATGTATGCCGCTGCCAGGAAGCCGGGACAGCTCCGTGGTCATGAAGCGCGTGAGCCAAGGCTCGTTCCTGCAGCGCACCGTGCTCAAGCACAACGTGCTCTTCACCGAGGGCAGCAAGGGCGACGAGGCCTACATCCTCACCGAAGGCAAGATGGAGATCTCCGGCTCCGTGGACGGCCGCAAGAAGGTCTTCGCCGTGCTGCAGCCCGTGTCCATGTTCGGCGAAATGGCCCTGTTCCTGGACAGCCACGCCCGCACCGCCACGGCCATCGCCCTAGAGGACTCCAAGGTCGTGGTGCTGAACAGCGACGACCTGGATGGCTACATCGCCACCGCGCCGCCCGCCATACAGGCCATGCTCAACGTCCTTGTCTCCCGCCTCAAGAACACCACCCAAAAGGCCCTGCGCGCGCCCAACGTGCCCATGGGCATCGTCCGCGTGCTCGACTTGTTCGAGTCCAACGGCAAGACCGAGCTGCATTACGACTTTGCCGTGCGGCAGCTGTCCGACATCTTCGTGTGCAGCCCCAGCACCGTGGAGGGCTACCTGCAGGGCCTGGCCAACCAGGGGCATATCGTCATCGACGCCAGCGGCGCCAGCGGACCGGCCGCCTCGGGCCGGCGCGTGCTGCGCATAAAGACCCCGCACCTGCTGCAGACCGTTCTGCAGGGCGGCAAGGTCGAGAAGGCGGAATAGCCTTCCCTTGTCCGCGGCCTGGGGCTCGTTTGCCGCGTCTTGCTTCCTCATAGTGTGCGTTTATCGCGCTGAATATTTTCACCGGCACGCGCCAACACTTGACACTCCGGCTTCGAGGTCTATAAAAATCCGCCAGCACGCCTGTGTTGCGCGTGCCGCCGTCGCATGGCGCGCAAAGGAACCATGGCCGCCGTGAAACGGCTTTGCTCCGCCCCCCCGCGCGGCGCGCAAGTCAGGCAAACCCTCACGAATCAACAGCCACAGGAGAACCGTATGCACTCGCTCTTTGGCGCACACCTGATGCGGAACACCGCCCTTTTTCTGATTTTGACCATGTCCAGCCTGGTGACCTTTACGCCCCGTGCCGAGGCCGCCTTCGTGCCCACGTCCCTCAGCATGGTTTCCGAGGCGCGCACTCAGGACCTCGCCTCCGTGCAGAAGGTGCTGGAGAACAAGGCGGTCAAAGCCCGTCTTTCCGCCCTGGGCTACACCGACGCCGAAATCTCGTCCAAGCTGTCCATGGTCTCCGACGCGGAGCTGCACAAGCTGGCCACGCAGATGAACGCCCTTGACGCCGGCGGCGACGGCCTCGGGCTCATCATCGGCATCCTGGTCATCGCGCTCTTGGTCGTGGTCATCGTCAAAATCAGCGACAAGACCATCACCATCCGCTAGCGGTTGCGAGACTTCTTGCTGCGCGCACGCATGAAACGGGAAGGCCGTTCCGACGCCTCGCTGGCGAACGGGGCGGTCTTCCCGGCTTTTTTCCGCCGGACATTCCACCGGCTTCTTGCGGCCTGCCTGCTGGCGCTCTGCCTGGGCGTTGCGGCCTGCGCCCGGCCCCTGCCGCCGGACTTCGCCGCGCCCCGGGGAGGGCGCTTTCTTGAGGCCGTGCCCTTCCACCCGCAGGAGGAATATCAGTGCGGCCCGGCCTCCCTGGCCACGGTGCTGAATTTTCTGGGCGATCCCGTCAGCCCGGAGGACATCGCCAAGGCGATCTTCCGCAAGGACCTGCGCGGCACGGTGAGTCTGGACCTGGCCCTGTATCCGCGCGGGCGCGGCTTCCATACCCGCTTTCTGCGCGGCACCCCGGCGGAGGTCATGGCCGCCGTGGACGCGGGGCGGCCCGTGCTGGTCATGATGGACAACGGGTTCACCGGCGTGCATCTCTTCCATTACATGGTCGTCACCGGCTACGATCCTGAGGGCGTGCGGGTCAATTCCGGCCGCAACCAGGCGCAGCACATCTCCTGGCAAGACTTTTTGTCCGGCTGGGAAGGCTCGGACCGCTGGACTCTTTTTGTGGAGCCCGGCCCGGCCGCGCGGCGCGGGGAGCGCAAATGAGGACCGCCTGCCCGGCCTCGCTGGCGCCCCTGTTGGCGGCGGCTCTGCTGCTGGCGGCCCTGCTGTGCGCGGGCTGCGCCGTGCCGCAGATCGTGGTGCACGACGATCCGCTCTCGGCTGAGGAGCATCTGAAGCTGGGCATGGCCTATGAGGCCGACAAGGAGCCCGAGCGCGCCGCCGCGGAATACCGGCTGGCCGGGCGCAAGGTGCCTGTGGCCAAGCTCTATCTGGGCAATGTGCTGTTCGGCATGGGCAAGCTGAATGATGCCGAGGACGAGTACCGCGGCGCGTTGAAGCAGTTGCCGGACAACGCGGAAGCGCTGAACAACCTGGCCTGGCTGCTGTACACACGCAAAAGGAATCTGGCCGAGGCCGAGTCCTTGGCCGTCCGGGCCGTGAGCCTGGAGCCCAAGCGCGGGGCCTTCGCGGATACGCTCAAGGCCATCCGCATTTTGCGCGGCACTGGCAAGCCGCTGAAAAGATAGGCGCTCAGCCTTCCTCCAGCGCCACCAGCTCCATCTTTCCCCACACGCCAAGCCTGCCGCCCGCCTGGGCGAACACGCCCTCAAGCCCCAGGGGCGCATACTGCCGCGCGCGCGCCAGCACCAGGTCCAGGTCGTCGCCGGTATCGATGAGATTGGCCAGGGCCGTGGCCGCGGCGTCGGCAAAGGCGCCGCTTTTGGAGCGCACCACCACCAGCTCGCCCTTGCCCAGGCTCAAGGAGGGCCCGATGGTGGCCGAGGACGCACAGAGGCTCACCGGGAAATCGCGTTTGCCGAGCTTGAGTCCAAGGCGCGCCCCGCTTTCCGGGTCGCCCAAAAGCGCCACCACGCGGTCCTTGGTGGAGTGCATGTAGATGTCGCCCCCGTTCTCCACAATAAGATTGGGGCTGAGCGGCGCAAAACGGTCGGCCACCATCTGGGCGAAGGTCCCGGCCACGGCGGCCATGGGCCCGACGCCGACGCTTGCGGCCGCGCGGGCCATCTCCCGCGCGATGGCGGGCGCGCCCTGGGGCGCGGGCACGGGCACCAGGCTTTCGCGAAAGCCGGGGGTGAGGAGCATGAAGTTCTTCAGCGCGCCGCGCAGCTCGCGCACGTGGTCGAGCATGGGCTGGGAGAGGTCCTGCTCCGCGGTGATGAAGAGGTCCGTCTGCTCCAGCACAACCTGAAAGGTGGTCTCGCCGCGCTGCGGCCGCACGGTCTCGCGGTAGCTCCGGGCGGGCGAAAGGAATACTTGCTTCGTCATGGTTTAAAGCGTACCAGAACGGAGCAGAAGCGAAAAGGGCCGGATTGGGGCCAAGCGATAAACCGGAGCTTGACGGACGTCTCGCTTGCGGCTATACGGCTTGGTTCCGCACCGACGGAAAAGAAATTATCCTCCCAGGAGAGCACATATGAGCAAACGCACCTATCAGCCCAGCAAAATCAGACGTAAACGCACCATCGGTTTCCTCGTGCGCTCCCGCACCAAGGGCGGCCAGGCCGTCCTTCGCCGCCGCCGCCAGAAAGGGCGCAAGAGATTAGCCCTCTAGACTGGCCCAAAAGCCGCCGCCTGCTTCAGAGCAAGCGCTTTGGCGTTTGCTACGACCAGGGCCGCAAGGTCTACACCCGCCACTTTGTCCTCTTCGTCCTCGGACGGGAGGACGTGGCGGAGGGATTCCGGCTCGGCATGACCGTGAGCCGGAAGGTCGGGAAGGCGGTCTTGCGCAATCGCGTGCGACGCGTGGTGCGCGAATTTTTCAGGCTGCACCAGGCCATGATCGACAAGGCTCTGGACATCGTCGTTGTTCCGAAGCGGAGCCTGGATCCGAAGAGCATCGACATGGCCCTGGTGGAACAGGAGTTCCTCCCCGTGCTTTCCCGGCTTGGCCGGGAGAACGGGGCGGGGATCACCGACACGAGGTCTCCATGCTGAGAGGCACGCACGGGGCGAAGCGCCAAGGCGCCGAGTCCATTCTGCTGGCGCTCATTTGGCTCTACCAGAGACTTTTGTCCCCCATCTTCGTGGGCTCCTGCCGCTTTGAGCCCTCCTGCTCCGAGTACGCCAGGCAGGCCGTGATTCTGCACGGTCCCCTGCGTGGCAGCCTCTTGGCCCTGTGGCGCGTCCTGCGCTGTCAGCCCTTGTGCCGGGGCGGGTTTGATCCCGTGCCCGTCAGCTTCTCCCACAACATCCCAGACACCCACGCGAGCTGATACATGGATACCAAACGCCTCATCGCAGCCTTGGCCCTCTCCCTCATCGTCCTCATCGGCTGGGGCTACCTGTTCCCCTCCGACCCGGCAACGCCGCCAGCCCCTGTCGCGCAGCCCGAATCCAAAATTGAGCAAGGCGCCAAGCCCGCCGCCGCCGCAGACGCCGCCGTCACCGCCGAGTCCGCCCAGGGCCGCCCCGTGACCATCAAGACGCCGCTGTTCTCCGCCCGGTTCAACACCCAGGGCGGCGTGCTCGAAAGCTTCGTGCTCAATAATTATCACGAGACCATCGCCCCCGAATCCGACCGCATCGACATCGTGGGTCCCAACGCCCGCAACCAGGCCGCCCTGGGCCTGATGATTCTGCCCGCCGGGGCCGAGGTGCACACCTGGAACACCCCCGGCTGGACCAGCGACGCCGCCGACGCCGAGCTTTCCGGCGCGGAGAAGAAGACCCTCGTCTTCACCGGCGAGGCCGCGGGCCTCAAGATCGAGCGCCGCCTCACCGTGAGCGCCGACTCCTACCTCGTCACCGAGGAAACAACCTTCACCAACGCGGGCACCGCGCCGGTCACCGGCCGCGTGGCCTACACCATCGCCTCGGCCGGGCTTTCCCCCAAGGACGACAAGTACAACGCCACGCGCGTGGCCTTTGGCCGCGTCAAGGGCGGGTTTGAAGAGCACACCGACCACGGCGACCTGGAGAAGAAGGGCGCGTCCTCCGAGGGCGTGGTCAACTGGGCGGCCATCGAGAGCAACTTCTTCCTCTTCGCCGTCATGCCCGAAACCGCCGACACCCTGGGCCAGGGCCGCATGAAGGACGGCGTGTTCCACATCGCCGCCAGCCACCCGGCCACATTTGAGGCCGGCCAGGCCAAGACGCTCAAGACCAGCTATTTCATGGGCCCGGCCGACCGCGCCATTTTGGCGCACATGCCGAACAAGCTGGACCAGGCCATCGACTTCGGCTGGTTCCACCTCATCGCCGTGCCGCTGCTCGCCATTTTGAACTGGTTCTACCAGTACGTGCACAACTACGGCGTGGCCGTCATCCTGCTCACCGTGCTCATCAAGCTCATTTTCTGGCCCCTTTCGCACAAGAGCTACAAGAGCATGGACCAGATGAAGCGCATTCAGCCCATGATCCAGAAGCTGCGCGAGAAGTATGCCGACGACAAGGAGCGCATGAACCAGGAAATCATGGCGCTCTACAAGACGTATAAGGTGAATCCTGCGGGCGGCTGCCTGCCCATGATCGTGCAGATTCCCGTGTTCTTCGGCTTGTACAAGGCGCTTCTGGGCAGCATCGAGCTTCGGCACGCGGCCTTCATCACCCACGTGCCGTTCTTCCCCAACCTTGTCTGGCTGGCCGACCTTTCGGCCAAGGACCCCTACTACGTCACGCCCCTCATCATGGGGGCCACCATGTTCATCCAGCAGAAGATGACCCCGACCGGAGGCGACCCCACCCAGGCCAAGATCATGCTGCTTATGCCGGTGGTGTTCACCTTCATGTTCCTCAACTTCCCCGCCGGGCTCGTGGTTTACTGGCTGGTGAACAACGTCCTCTCCATCACCCAGCAGTGGTGGATGATGCGCGCCAAGAAGGCGTAAGGGACGCATGGTGGTGAAACAGCTGCTGGGAGGATACCTGTGAGCGATACCAAAGAATTCCAGGGAAAGAACCTGGACGAGGCCATCGAGGCCGCCTGCAAGCATTATGACCTGAAACGCGACAAGCTGGAGATCGAGATCATCTCCGGCGGCTCCTCCGGCATCTTCGGCCTCATGGGCGTGAAGAAGGCCGTGGTGCGCGCCAAGCCCCGCGGCAGCTTCAAGACCGTGGCCGAGCCCGCCCCGGCGGAACGCCAGGAGCGCCGCCCCGAGCGTGCGGAGCGCCCTGAACGTTCAGAACGCCCGCGCCGCGACCCTGAAACCGACGCCCCGGCCCCCGTGACCGGAAACGCCGTGCCTTCCGAGGCGCAGGCCCAGGCCGAAGCGGCTTTTGCTGCGCCTCAGGCTGAAGGCCAGGAGCAGCAGGGCGACCAGCCCCGTCGTTCCGAGCGCAGCCGCCGTGGCCGTGGCCGCGGCCGTGGCGAGCGCAGCGGCGAACGCAGCACCGAAAAACCTGCCGAAAAATCCGCCGACCGCCCGGCCGAGAAGGCTGGCGAAGTCCAGGCCGACCGCGATGGCAACCGCGCCCCGCAGCCCCGCCGCCGCGAGCGGCCGCGCCGCGAGGCCGACCAGCAGCGCCCGCCCCGCCGCGAGCCCCAGGCCGCAGGCCGCACGGACGAAGAGGACAGCGGCGCGCCCCAGGGCATCGGGCATTTGGACCAGGCCAAGCTGGAGGAGGTCGCCCGCGAGGTGACCCAGAAGCTGCTCATGCCCCTGGTGGAGAACGCCCAGGTGAGCGTGGAGCTTTTGACCGACCGCGTGTGCGTGAAGATCGAGGACCCGGACAACACCGGTCTGCTCATCGGCCGCGAGGGCCAGACCCTGGCCTCCATTCAGTATCTTGTGAACCGGCTGGTCAGCAAACGCATGGACGCCTCCGTGCGCGTGCAGATCGACGCCGGGGACTACCGCGAAAACCAGGATGAGCGCCTGCGCCAGATCGCCCGCCACCTGGCGGACAAGGCCACGGCCACCGGCCGCACCCAGAGCACCCGGCCCATGAGCAGCTACCACCGTCGCGTGGTGCACCTGACCCTGCAGGACGACGAGTTCGTCTTCACCCGCAGCAAGGGCGAGGGCTCCATGAAGCGCGTGCTCATCATGAGCAAGCGCAAGGGCAAGGACGGAGAGCTGCTGGAGCCCGCCGGAGCCGAGAACGGCAACGCCGCCCAGGACTACGACGAATCCGCCGGGGAATAAGCCCCGGCTTGCATAACGCCAACGCCGCCGGGGCCGGGAGCTTATCCTTCCGCCCCGGCGGCGCTGCATTTGAAGGAGCGCCCATGGCCGACGCGGACAAGGACACCATCGCCGCCATCGCCACAGCCGCGGGGGCCGGCGCCGTGGGCATCGTCCGCCTGAGCGGCCCGCAAGCCCGCGCCTTGGCCGCCGCCCTGTTCCATTCCTCGCGCCCGCGCTTTGCCGGGTTCAAGCCCTATCTTCTGCACCACGGCACCCTGGCCGACGCCCAGGGCCGCGCGCTCGACGAGGTCCTGGCCGCCTACATGCCCGGCCCCGGCTCCTTCACCGGCGAGGACGTGGTGGAGCTGTTCTGCCACGGTGGGCAGGCTGTGCTGCGCGCTGTTCTGGACGAGCTGCTCGCGGGCGGGGCGCGCTTGGCCCGGCCTGGCGAGTATTCTTACCGCGCCTTCAAGAACGGCAAGCTGGACCTGGCCCAGGCCGAGGCCATCGCCGAGACCATCGCCGCGCCCACGCGCGCCGCCTTGCATCTGGCCCAGATGAAGCTCTCGGGCGCGCTTTCGGAGCGCATCGGCGCCATGCGCGCCCGGCTGGAGGCCCTCCGCGCCCAACTCTGCCTGGCCGTGGATTTTCCCGATGAAGACGTGGAGTGCCTGCCGCTGGACGCCCTGCGCGCGGAAGCCCTGTCCGTGGCCGCCGATCTGGCTGCACTGCTGGCCGGGGTGGAGCGGACGCGGGCCTGGCGCGAGGGCGTGCTGGCCGTTCTGGCCGGGCGCGTCAACGCGGGCAAGTCGAGCCTGATGAATGCCCTGGTGGGCCGCGCACGGGCCATCGTCTCCGCAACGCCGGGCACCACCCGCGATTATCTGGAGGAGATGCTGGACCTCTCCGGCCTGCTCACGCGGCTGGTGGATACGGCGGGCCTGCGGCATGGGCAGGGCGCCGAGGGGGTGGAGGCCGTGGAGGCGGCGGGGCAGGACCTGACGCGGGAGTTCATGGCCCGCGCCGAGGCCGTGCTCTATGTGCTCGACGCCTCGCAGCCGCTGATCCCGGAGGACCGCGAAGCCCTGGCCGGCCTCGACCCTGTGCGGGCGCTGGTGGTGCTGAACAAGTGCGACCTGCCGGGAGGCACTTCCACGGCGGAGGAAAGCGCCGCCGGGCTGGGGCTGGACTGGGTGCGTGTTTCGGCCAAGACTGGCCAAGGGCTGGAGGAGCTTTGCGCCCGCCTGCGCGGGAAGCTTCTGGGCGGAGCTGGCGAGCCGGACCCGGATGAGGCCGCGCCCAACGCGCGCCAGGCCGCGAACATCCGCCGGGCCGGGGACGAGCTCGCCGCGCTGGCGGCCGAGGCCGAGGCCGGGCTGCCTTATGACATTTTAGGTCTGCGCCTAGACGCCGCCTGCCGCGCCCTGGCCGAAATCACCGGCGAGATAGCGCCGGACGAAGTGCTGGAAGCCATCTTCTCCAAGTTCTGCCTCGGCAAATGAGCGCAAAAAAGGCCCGGAAGCGATTCCGGGCCTTTTCATTCATGCTGCTCTGGGCTTAGCGGTGGCCGCGGCCGTGTCCCTGGTCGCCGCCGCGATCATCGTCGCGGTCGTTGCGGTCATGACCAAAGGCGTTGCCGCGTCCATGGTTGCCGGGGCCGCGGTCGTCGCGGTCGCGAGGGTCGGACTCCCAGCGGCCTGGCTCATAGTGGTGGCGGTCGCCCCTGGCTTCCCAGCGGGGAGCCACCCAGTGGTGGCCGGGACGCTCGTGCTCCCAGTGGCCTTTGGACCAGCGGTGCTTGTGGCCGTCCCAGTACCAGAAGCCTTCAATCCACACGAATCCGGGGCGTCCCTCATGGATGACCTCGACCCTGGGCGGCGGCGGCGCAATGCCCAGGTCGATGCTGATGTTGACCTGCGCCATGGCGGGAGCGGCCATTGCGCCCAGGCACAGTACTGTGGCGAACATGATCTTGAGCTTCTTGCGGTTCATTTCCGGTCTCCTTGCCCGTCGACATAGGGGCGGGGTGGGGTTGTGTTCAGCGTTCGTTTCAAGTCCGTTGGACTGGGCAAGGCGTGTACCTTCACCCTGGATACACTGTAAACATAGCAGAAGCCGTGCCAAAAGATACAGCTCTGAAATTGCGGAGGAATAATCTTCGTCGACCTTGCCGTGGCGCAAAATCTGCGCAGTGTTGGTTGAAAATTAGCGCGTTACGGCTGCTTGAGCATCACTCGGATGGGTCCGCCAACCGCGCTTCACTGCGGGAAAGCGCCCGTTGCAGCTCCGCCCACAGGGAATCTGGAGAACAGGGCTTGGCCACGTAGCCGTCCATGCCCGCATCGAGGAAGCGCTCCCGGTCGCTGGCCATGGCGTGGGCGGTCACGGCCACGATGGGAATGGCGGGATCGTAGTCCTGCCCGTCGGACTCGCGGATGCGCCGCGTGGTCTCCACCCCGTCCATGCCAGGCATCTGGATGTCCATGAGCACCGCGTCGTAGTACTCGTCCGCAAGGGCGAGCAGGGCCTCGTTTCCGTTGGCCGCCACCGCGCCTTCGCAGCCAAGTATCTCCAAGTACTTCAACGTGGTTATCTGGTTCAGCGGGTCGTCTTCCACCACCAGCACCCGTGGCTTCACGGGATGCGCGGCCAAGTCGCGCTCGGCCTGCTCCACGAAGGCCTTGTCACGGAACAGGGCAGGCCCGGTGCTGGCCTCTGCGCGGCGCAGGGGCAGGGTGAGGTGGACCTCGGTGCCCTGGTCGGGCTCGCTGTAGGCTTCAAGGCGTCCGCCCATGAGCGCGGTGAGGCGTTTCACCAGGGCCAGTCCAAGGCCGATGCCGCCGTGCATCCGCGTATAGGGCGACTCCACCTGGGTGAAGGGTTCGAAAATGTTCAGCAGATGCTCGTGGGCGATGCCGATGCCTGTGTCGCGCACCACGAAGTGCACGGGCAGGCGGCCATCCGCCCGCAGGGCGCGGGGCCCCTGTATGGTGTAGATCTCTAGGCTGACCTGCCCGCCGTTGGAGAATTTCACGGCATTGCCCAGCAGGCTGAGCAGAACCTGGCGGATGCGCCCTGGATCGCCTAGAAGCGGGCCGGGAAGGTCCGGGGCGATGGCGAGGACGATGCGCATGCCTTTGGCCTGGGCGGCTGGCTCCACGCCTGCGCACACTGGTCCGGCCACTTCCTCCATGTGGAAGGGCTCCTCCAAAAGGGGCATTTTACCCGATTCCAGGCGCGTGACGTCCAGCAGGTCGTTCAGGATGAGCGCGAGGTTGTCGCTGGCGGCCAGGGCGTGGTCAAGATAGTCCGCCTGCTCGTCCGCATTCAGATTGCCTTGGCGCAGCACCTGGAGCATGCCCTTGATGCCGTTCAGCGGCGTGCGCAGCTCGTGGTTCATGACGGCCAAAAAGTCGCCCTTGGCCTTGCTGGCGGCCTCGGCCGCGTCGCGCGCGTGGATGATCTCGTCCTGGGCGCGGCGGCGCTCGGTGATGTCCTGGACGTTGACCACATGATAGAGCACTGCGCCCCGGGCGTCTTTCACCGTGGTGACGTCCATTTGCGCCGGGAAGCGGCTCCCGTCCTTGCGCAGGTGCTCGGCCTCGAAGGTATGGTGGCCCGTGGGTTCGGAAAGCAGCAGGTTGGCCTGCACCGTCGCCCGCACCTCCTCCGGGTACACGCAGTTGCTGGGCTGGTCGGCCAGCTCCTGCTCTGTGTAGCCGTGCATGCGCGCAAAGGCCGGGTTCATGGCCTGCAGCCGCTGGGTGCTGGGCGAGCAGATGGCGATGCCCCAGGAGGCGTCTTTGAAGAGCTGCGCCCAGCGGCCTAGGCTGTCCTCGGCCTGCTTGCGCAGGGTGATGTCGCGGTTGCTGGCGCGGCGGCCCAGCAGCGTGCCGTCGGGTCGGGTGATGTCCACGCAGTGGTGGTCGACCCAGACGATTTGCCCGGAGCTGTGCAGCACGCGGAAGTCCAGTTCGCCGGGCTCGATGCTGCCGGACTCCACCTCGTGCATGTGGGCGTCGTACAGGTGCCGGTCCTCCGGGTGGACGATGCTTGCGAGCAGGCCGGGGTCCTGCATGAAGGCCTCCGCCGTGTAGCCTGTGTAGAGCTCGCACGAGGGCGACATCCAGATGAGCTGACCGTCTGGCGCGCGCCAGTATTCCCAGTCGTAGGTGAAGTCGGCCACGGTGCGGAACTTCTCCTCGCCCACGCGCACGGCTTCGAGCATGGCGTTGAAGCCGCTGCCGAGCCGACCGATTTCGTCCGCGCCTTCCTCGGCCTTGAAGCCACGGTCGCCCGCGCGCACGGCGTCCACCGCCGTCACCAGCTTGTCCAGCCCGCTGGAGAGCCTGGCACCGATGTACAGGGCGAAGAGGCCGCCCATGACGATGGCGATGACGGCGTAGGACATGCCGTCCGCCACCACGCGGTCCAGGTTCTTCTGCTGCGCGCTTTGGGCCAGGCCTATGCGCGCCCAGCCCAGCATCCGCGAACCGGTGACGATGGGCATGGCCAGGTCGATCTGGTCCTTGGTGATGACAAGGTATTGCAGCCGCGGGGTGCGCTCCAGAAGCGAGAGGCTCAAGGGGTCGGAAACGTACTTGCCCTCCAGCTCGGGCCGCGTGTGCGCCAGCACGTGGCCTGCGGGGTCGATGACGCTTGCGTAGGTGAGGCCCGGCATGTTGCGCGTGGCCCCGATGATCTCCTCCAGCCCGCCAATGTCGCGTGAGAGCACGGCGGAGGCGCTGGCGACCGCCAGGGTGCGGGCCAGGGCGTCGGCCTTAGCCAGGGCCTCGTTGCGCAAAAAATCCTGCTGCCTGCTCACCATGTCGATGACGAACACGGTCATGAGCAGCGCGTGCACCACGGCCACGCCGATGACCAGCTGGTGCCGCACGGAGCGGTTCCACAGGCCGCCCAGACGGCTGAGGACGCTATTCATTGAGCCCCTTCGGCTCGCGCACGGCGTTCGTGTAGCGGGCTATGAAGTCGCGCACAGGGGCGAAGGTGGCGTTGTTCGCGGGCTCAAAGCGCTCCACCCCGGCCATGTTCAGCACGCGCCGGCCTTCCGGGGTCTCGTGGATGTGGAACAGGGCCTGGGCCACTTGGTCGCGCACAGGCGTCGGCACGGATTGCAGCGCCACCAGGCCGTTGTTCGGCAACGCGGGGGTTTGCCAGCGCACCGCGATGAGCCGGGCCTGGGCCGGGCGCTCCTTTTGAAAGAGTTGCCAGGCGCGCGGGCTCGTGCAGGCCGCATCCGTGACGCCGAGGCAGACATTCAGCATGGCCGAGTCGTGGGTGCCCACAAAGCGCTCCACAATGTCCTTGGCCGGATTGATGCCGTGCTCCCGCAGAAACAGCTCGGGCAGCATGGTGGCGGCCAGGGCCGTGGGCGCCGGGAAGGAGACGCTGGCGCCCTTGAGCCCGGCCAGGGTGGTGATGGGCGAGTTTTTGCGCAGCAGGATGATGCCCCGGAAATCTTTGTCGTGGCTCATTTTTCCGAAGACTGCATACCCGTGCTCCAGCGAAAGGATCGTCTGGTAGGGGTTGGGCAGGGCGAAGTGCACCTTGCCCGCGGCGAGCTTTTCATTGAAGGCCGCATAGGTGAGTGAGGTTTCGAGCTTGAGCTCCACGTGCTCGGACGCCAGGCGCTTGTTCACCATGTCGAGCAGCGCGCCGTAGATTTCGGCCAGCTTCTGGGGGCTCATGAGCGGATGCGGCGCGAAGATGTACTGGGTGACGCGCGCCGCGGGCTCGGCCGAGTATTTGGGCTCATAGGGAGGCTGGTCCGCGTTGCCGCAGGCCCAGAACAGGAAGCACAGGCAGCACAGAGCGGACGCGGCCCGAAGGTTCGCTGTTTTGCTGGCGGCAGGCCCGCCTGGCAACACAATCCGTTCGTTCACGCTGGCCTCGCGCCGGGGAGCCGATTGTTGCCGGAGCGTGTGCAAACGCTTCCGGCCAATGAACGCCAAGTGGATGCAGAACTGCAAGGGAAAAAAGGTCCGCCACGGGCGCACCTGCGCCCTACGTATTTCCCTTCCCGGCGTGAGTCAATGATATTTCTTCAAATTAGGAAAATGCTTAGCATTTATTGGGTAGTGCAGGGGCGTGGAATGGGGCCCCCGGACGGACCGGGAGCCCCTGTGCAGTCGCGGATGGCGGGCTATTCGCCCTTGAGGTCGCGGGTCATGAGGTCGCGCACGGCCTGGGCCGGGTCCTTGTCCTCATACAGAATGCGGTACACCTGTTCGGTGAGGGGCAGCTCCACGCCCAGCTTGTGGGCCAGCTGGTACACGCTCTGGGTGGTGCGCACGCCCTCGGCAACGGTCTTGGTCTCGGCCAAAATGGCCGCCAGCTTTTGCCCCTGGCCGAGCTTCTTGCCCACGGTGCGGTTGCGCGAGAGGTCGCCCGTGCAGGTGAGCACCAGATCGCCCATGCCCGAGAGGCCCATGAAGGTCTTGGGCTTGGCGCCCATGACCTTGCCCAGGCGGCTCATCTCGGCCAGGCCGCGGGTGATGAGAGCAGCGCGGGCGTCGTGGCCGAAGCCCAGGCCGTCGGCGATGCCGGCGCCTATGGCCATGACGTTCTTGAGCGCGCCGCCAAGCTCCACGCCGAGGAAGTCCTCGTTGGTGTACACGCGGAAGCTCTCGGTGGAGAACAGGGTCTGCAGCTCGCGGCCGAGCTTCTTGTCCGCGCAGCCCAGGCTCACGGTGGTGGGCATGCCCAGGCTCACCTCTTTGGCGAAGCTGGGACCGGAAAGGGCGGCGTAGCGCGGGCCGATGGCGTCGAGGGTCTCGGCCACCACCTGCGACATGGGCGCCAGGGTGCCGTTCTCAATGCCCTTGCTGGCGCAGACCATGATGGGCTTTTTGGGCAAAATGTCGCGGAAGCTTTCGAGGCTGGCGCGCATGAACTGGCTTGGAACCACAAGCAGGTACACCTTGGCTCCGGCAAAGGCCCGGGCCGGGTTGGAATGCAGCTGCAGCTCCGGCGAAAGCTCCAGGTCGGGCATGAACCAGGTGTTGCGGCCCTTTTCCTTGATCTCGGCCAAGAGTTCCGGTTCGCGCACCCAAAGGGTGGTGGGAACGCCTTTGCGGGCCAAAAGGTCGGCCAGGGTGGTGCCCCAGCTGCCCGCGCCGATGACGGCGATCTTCATGAACTGCGCTCCTTTGCGAGGGTTGCCGCCGGCGCGGAGGCGCACGGCGTGGCCCTTCATACTCTGAGCCGATAGGCGAGGCAAGCCCCGGCCTTTGGCCACGGCCTGCGGCGGCTGCGGGCCGTGTTGCCAGCGGCCGCCGCCTCGGATACAAGAACCCGTCCCGCCCCCGCAGCGCCGGTTGGCCGCCGGGGGCAACACGCGCGCCCTGCAAACAAGCGAGAAAGCCATGCACAAGAAATCTGCCCCCCCGGTGTTCACCGATACGGAAAAACGCGTTCTGGCCCTGGTCGGAGCCGACCTGCCCGACTCGCCCACGCCCTTTGCCTCCATTGCGGAAGAAGCCGGCTGCACCGAGGCCGAAGTGATTGGGCTGCTCTCCCGGCTGAAGGAAGACCGCGTCATCCGCCGTTTCGGCGCCACGCTGCGCCACCAGAAGGCGGGCTACGGCCACAACGCCATGGTGGCCTGGCGCGTGGACGACCCGGACGAGGCCCTGCGCCTGGGCGAAATAATGGCCGCGCGGCCGGAGATAAGCCACTGCTACGTGCGCCGCACCTATCCGCAATGGAAGTACAACCTCTACACCATGATCCACGGCAAGAACCCCGGCGACTGCGCCTTGGTGGTGGAGGCCATCCAGAGCGAAACCGGCGTGACGGATCACCAGGTGCTGGCGTCTTTGCGCGAACTGAAGAAAACCTCCATGCGCTATTTTTGAAATTCTGAAGGAGACAGATTCATGCCGAGCACATCCGAAACCTATTTCGCCCGCGCCCAAAAGATCATGCCCGGCGGGGTCAACAGCCCCGTGCGCGCCTGCAAGAGCGTCGGCTGTGAGCCCGTGTTCATCGACCGCGCCGCGGGCTGCCGCATGTGGACCGTGGACGGCCAGGAGCTCATCGACTTCGTCATGAGCTGGGGACCGATGCTTTTGGGCCACGCCAACGCCGCGGTGGAGGAGGCGGCCACTGCCGCGCTGAAAAAAGGCGCCAGCTTCGGCGCGCCCTGCCCGGCCGAGGTGGAGCTTGGCGAGCTGATCCGCGAGATCATGCCCGGCATGGAGATGGTGCGCATGGTCTCAAGCGGCACCGAGGCCACCATGAGCGCCGTGCGCCTGGCGCGCGGCTACACCAACCGCGCCAAGGTGCTCAAGTTCGACGGCTGCTACCACGGCCACAGCGACGGCTTTCTGGTGGCGGCGGGCTCCGGCGTGGCCACCCTGTCCATTCCCGGCACGCCCGGCGTGCCCGACCCCATAGCCAACCTGACGCTGCTCGCTCCGTACAACGACCTTGCGGCCGTGGAGGCCCAGTTCGCGGCCCACGGCGCGGACATCGCCTGCGTCATCGTGGAGCCCGTGGCGGGCAACGTGGGGCTCATCGAGCCGGCCGAGGGATTTTTGGAGGGTCTGCGCGCGGTGTGCACCAAATACGGCGCGCTGCTCATCTTCGACGAGGTCATCAGCGGCTTCCGCGCGGCCCTGGGCGGCGCGCAGGAGCGCTACGGCGTCACGCCCGACCTGACCACCCTGGGCAAGATCATCGGCGGCGGGTTCCCCGTGGGCTGCTACGGCGGCAAGCGCGAGATCATGGCCCACATAGCGCCCAGCGGGCCGGTGTACCAGGCGGGCACGCTTTCGGGCAATCCCGTGGCCATGGCCGCGGGCATAGCCACCCTGCGGCAGCTGGCCACGTGCGACTACGCCGGGCTCGCGGCGCGCACCAAGGCCTTTGCCGAAGCCCTGGCCGACATCCTGCGCTCCAAGGGGCAGAGCATCGTGCTGAACCAGGCGGCCTCGCTGTTCACGCTCTTCTTCACCAAGACCCCGGTGACGGACTACGCCACGGCCAAGACCCAGGACACGGCCGCTTACGGCTCGTTCTACCGGCAGATGCGCGCGTTCGGCGTCAACCTCGCGCCCTCGGGCTACGAGTGCGGGTTCACGTCCTTCGCCCACACGGACGCGGACTTCGAGCTGGCCCTGGCCGCGGCGCGCAAGGTCGTGTTCTAGCGGAGTTCGGAAAGGTTCAGGCGCCACAGGATGGCGTCGCGCACATAGGTCAAGAGATGGCAGAGCCCGTCGGGAGCATTTCCGGCGGGCTTTTCTTCTTTTTGTGGGAAAGGTTCGCCCTCGCCGAAGCTGGTGTGCGTCAGCTCCGCAAAGCGGCCCTGGGCCAATCCGCGGCGCACTTCCTCGGTGATGTCGGCGCAGCTGCCCTCGCAGCAGTCGATGTGGCCCTTGGCGTTTTTCACCACGCGCATGTTGAGTGAAACCCAGCGGCTGCCGCCGCCTTTGGTGCGCGTCTCCAGGGCATAGCGTTGTATGGAGCCGTGGGCCTTGAGCAGATCGATGAGCACCTTGCGCTCGCCCGGGTGCATGTAGAACTGGGTGGAGATGTCGACGCTGGCGCTGAGGAGGTCTTTCGGGGAGTCGTAGCCGCAGATGTTTGCGAACTGCTGGTTCACCGATAGATAGCGGCCCTGCATCGTGGTGCGGAACACGCCCACGGACGTGCGCCGGCAGAGATCGAGAACCGCGGCGTAAAACTGTTTTTCCCCGGTGACATTGGCCTGCAGGCCGTAGCCCACGAGGTCGTCCTGGGTGCCCTGGTACGGCACCAGGCAACTGCGCAGCCAGCGCAGTTCGCCCGTTTGCGGGTGCAGGATGCGGTATTCGGAAAGCCAGGGGCGGATTTCGCGCGCCGCCTGGGTCATGGAGATGGTCACGCGGTCGAAGTCCTCCGGGTGCAGCAGGGGGAATACCGTGTGGGCGTCGTGGCGGACGGTTTCAAAGGGCAGGAGCTGCACGTCCTCGTAGTTCGAGGTGGCGAAGGGTAGGGCGGCGGAGCCGTCGGAGCGGAGGTGGAAGCGTATGAGCGCGCAGGGGCCG
>Ga0209373_10002007_pt1 | contig 21653 bp, 17 predicted proteins | sample Higcelweek5metaG_FD_187173 | JGI IMG/M metagenome (GOLD analysis project Ga0209373, IMG submission 187173) | Freshwater pond sediment microbial communities from the University of Edinburgh, under environmental carbon perturbations - High... | ecosystem: Environmental > Aquatic > Freshwater >... | reverse complement strand
CTGAAAATTCATTTTCCTGGCAACCGCTCCGATACTGTCTGACAGTCCTGTTTTCCCTAGCGGTTTTTTCAAATAGAACCAAGGGATAAAATAGAATATCACAGCAAAAATGATGAATCCCGAAGCGATGCTCCAAATAGCCAAAGGGAATATATTTATGCCGGGAACTTGCCTGGTAATCGGACCGTCTATGATCCTCAAATCTATTTCGGAGCGTATGTCATAATATTTTCCGATACTAAGAACAAGGTTTTTGACTGTAGCGTTGTTGAGATCTTCCGAAACCGATCTGTTCTGGTCATAATTCGTTATGGAGAATGCATAGCTTCCTTTTATTTTTTTCACTTTGACCGCTTCATCCCAGAGTTTCCGCTGATCGTATTGAGACATGCCTGAGTCGATACCGTCGATCCCTCCCGTCATATCGGCTATTTGAGAATAGAAATAAGATGATCCGGCTATCCGTCCTATGGTCCCGATCACCGGATCGATATTGTCTGCAATCGCAGGACTCTTTCCGATGATCATGATGTCGGTTTCCGTTTCGAATGTCTTTTTCACGTTCAGCATGAAAAGAAAAACGGCAACAGAAAAAATGATGATCGCTGCTATTCCTTTGCTCCTATTCATCTCAGTCATTGATAGTTTGGTTATTATTGAAAGTTCAGTATCGAAGACACGTTTCCGCTTCCGTTATCCCAAAGGCTTGCGTTGCTTTGGATGGTAAGACCGTTCCAGACAGTTTCCGATGTGTCCCTGGAAATGCGCAGGATGCCATAGAAATCATTATGCCTTATGGCGGATTTGCTAAGATCGATTCTTCCCGATTTTCCATATGAAACGACTTCCACTCCGGCGCGATCATTGTCATTTATAGTGTTGTTCTTGGTGAAAATGAAAGCCCCGTCCAGTCTCGCTTTGATTCCGCTTCCTGAATTTTCCCTGATCGAATTGCTTTCGATCCAAGCATCGACTCCGGAACCAAGAGATATCCCATCGCTGCCATTGTTCTTTATACGGCTATCCTGGACGGTTATTTTCCTCTTTTCAGAAAATATCCCGTTGTTGCCGTTGTTCTCGATATTGCTATCGGTTATGTTGACCTGGTTTCCTTTCTTCGTATCGTTCCCGTTTATGTATATCCCCTCTTGATGATTGCTTCTTATGTTGCATTTTATGATATTCACCTTTCCGTCATTGTCTGTCTTGATCCCGTTCTTTCCGTCGCGGACAGTGATTCTCACAATCCTTGCTCCGCCTTTCAATGTTATGACCGGCTCGTCTTGATCCTTAGCATCGATAATCGCCGCTCCGTCTTCATCGCTGCCATAAAGCTCAGCGCCAGCCGGGAGGGTTATATTCTCGTTATATACCCCGTCTTTCAGATATATCCTCGTGTGGCTGTCGGCTTTTGAAACCGCCGTAGACAATTTCTTGTATGGATGCTTGGAAGACCCATCCTGTTTTCCGCTCGCGTCATGATCGACATAAATTTTATGCTTGTCTCCAGCCATGACCAGGAATGGCAATGCCACTGCTATTGCAAGCATGGTCAGGAGCACTTTCCTAAGATCGATCCGTTCTAGATATGCCATTTTTTTTGGGCGTTAATAATAGTGATATTTGATATTGGAGTCTATCAAAAGCGCTGTTTTTTGTCAATATCACGCGCTTTTTCAAAAAGCCAGGCATCCTTTTGGAGGCCTGGCTTTCATGCTGTTAGAATACTAAGCGCTAAAGAGTGACTGGAATTTTCATTTCTTCCCCATTCCTTATCAATACAAGTTCTATCTGATCCCCTGTCTTATGCTCATATATGATATCGGAGAGGCTTTTCCCTGATGATACCTTTTCTCCCGAGACTTCGGTTATGATATCCCCGATCCTAAGACCGGCTTTGTCAGCCGGGGAATCGGCTATTATGGCAAGCCCTTGCTGGCCTGACGCGGAATAAATCAACGCTCCACTTTGGACTTTCAGCTGATTGGCAAGCGCATATGTTTTCGTGACGGAAACATAATAAGCTCCGAGACTGGCGTTGTTCCGGATATCTTTCTTGATTTCTTTGTCTATGACGGTTCGCACCTTGTTCGAAGGAATCTGAAAGAAGATATTCTTCCCATCGCTTTCTGTTTTTCCGTTTATTCCTATTACTTGGCTTGAATAATCTATAACCGGACCTCCTATGAACGAGTTGAGATCATTGATATCCGTTTCGAACACTCCCTCGAGTTTTTCGGAAGAGGAGACTGATTTTCCTGCAACATTGAAAGTCCGGTTGAAATCGCGCAGGATTCCCGAAGCGAAACCATTGCTGTATTCTCCAGAACTGTTTCCGATCGCCACTATCTTCTCTCCCGGCTTAGCATCATCCGAATTGCCGAATGAAACCACTGGCAGGTTGGCAGCCTCTATTTTGAAAAATGCCAGATTGCTATATGAATCGACATCGAGAAGCGTCGCGTCATATGAGTTCCCGTCCCCCGTAAATACAGTGTATTTGAAACTCTTAGGATCCGTTTCATTGAGATATGTCAGAATCATCCCGTCGCTCGTGATGATGACTCCGGTTCTGTTTTTTGGGAAAGATGCCTGTTGCTGGATTTTCACCTGGCTCGCTGTTTTCTGATTTGGATCAGGGAAGTATGCGATGTTCACGACTGAGGAAGCGCTTTGACTGGCAATTTTGCTGAGCGAACTTTCCTCTTTTATATAGACTTGCTCGGTTTTGTTTATGACCGTCACATCGTCAGCAAGGCTGCTCAAGAATTTGCTTTTGGAAAAAAAAGCTGTCGATTGCAAATGAGGGAAAACGAACCGGTCGGCAATGATACCGCTTATTCCTGATAGTAATATGACAACCGCCGCTAAGGATACTTTTTTCGAGATGCTCATGTTTTTTGAAAAAATCAATGCTTATTATATTACAGGCGTCCATTTGGAGGTAAGCAAGACAAGCAGGATCAAAAAAGAAAAGAAAATGGCGTTAGCGATCACTCTTTTCCTGCTCAGAAGATTCAGAAAATAACTTTGAACCGTGTCCCAAAGCATATAATAGAGTATAAGAGCGATCACTCCCGTCGTCAAATAACCGAAGGGCCAAAAATTCATAGTCCATATTATTTCAGCCATAAGAAGCCCAAGGAGGAAGCTATATGCGAAAACAAGACGGCTATCCCCGCCTTTTATTATTGAAAAATGCTGATATGTCACGAGGGTTGTCACGATCAGATAGGAAAGCATAAGCAGATAAAGCGGGATCGCGAAATTCAAGTATAGCCCATAGAACCCTGCGTATGTGAAGAAAATCACTGTCGAAGTAGCTGCCATGTTCATGCCTCTGGCAGTCTGGTCCCCGTTATATTTTTCCAGCCGGTATATTCCAAGAAGCATCATGTAATACATGAACGTTGTCAGGAATATGAATATCTGCTGCTCGTATGGAAGACCGACGAGATATAGCAATGCAGCCGATGATATGACAAAAAGGACTGGCAAAATGGAGAATTTCGTCTTCTTGCCAAGCCTTCGCCCTTCCTGGAAAGCGAAGAAAATCAGAATCGAGATGACCGCGAAAACGTATTCATGCTTAAGCGTGATGAATTCGAGACCGAAAAAGAAAGTAATGCTTGAAATCAGTATGGCCAGCTTTAAAAACATATGAATAATTCGGTTATTGGACTTTGAATTCCAGCTTTCCTCGCAAAAATTCGACTTTGACCTTGTCGGAATCCTTTATTTTGTTCTCGATGATAAGAAGCGCGAGCCGATTCATTATTTCATTCTGAATCACTCTCTTGAGAGGACGCGCGCCATAGGCAGGATCGAATCCTTTTTTCGCAAGATATTCTTTCGCTTCCTTGGACATCTTCAATTTGATGTTTTTCTGATCGAGCCTTTCTTGTATTTTCTCAAGCTGAAGGCCGATGATCTTCCGAAGCATCGAAGGAGTAATCGGATGGAATATTATCGTTTCGTCCATCCGGTTAAGGAATTCCGGCTTGAAATTCTCGCGAAGCGTCTGCAAGACCTTCTGCTTCATTTCATCCTCTGCGATCATCTCCTTTTCCTTCTCTTCAGTGAATCCAAGCCCTGATTTGTATATTATATCGGAACCGAGATTGGAAGTCATTATGATGACAGTGTTCTTGAAATTCACTTTGCGTCCTTTGGCGTCAGTAAGATTCCCCTCGTCAAGGATCTGAAGCATCATGTTGAACACTTGCGGATGCGCTTTTTCTATCTCGTCAAAAAGTATGACCGAATACGGTTTTCTTCTGACGAGTTCGGTGAGCTGTCCGCCTTCTTCATATCCGACATATCCCGGGGGCGATCCGATCATTTTCGAAACGCTGTGGGATTCCATGTATTCGCTCATATCGACCCGGATCATCGCTTGTTCGTCATTGAAAAGGAATTCCGCAAGGGCTTTGGCAAGTTCTGTTTTTCCGACGCCTGTCGGTCCCAGGAAAATGAAAGATCCGATCGGCTTTTGCGTTTCGGATATTCCTGAACGCGACCGCCTGATCGCATTCGAAACAGCTGAAATCGCTTCCTCCTGTCCAACGACCCGCTTGCTGATCTCTTCCTCCATGCGCACCAGCTTGTGCGCTTCGTTTTCAAGTATCTTGGAAACCGGGATGCCGGTCCAGCGCGCAACCACTTTCGCGATGTCCTCTTCTGTGACTTCTTCTTTCAGGATCGGGTTCTTGCTCTGGATCTCTTCCAATTTGTTTTTCTCGGAAATAGTCTTCTTTTCGATCTCAGGAATCTTCCCATAGCGGATTTCAGCGACCTTGTCGAGTTCCAATTTCCTTTCCGCAATCTCAGCTTCAAGCCTCAGTTTGTCTATTTCTTCCGAATGTTTCCTGATGTTGGTGATGAGTTCTTTCTCAGCCTTCCACTGAAGGAGTATCTTTCCCTCCTTCTCCTTTATTTCAGCCAGCTTCTTGTTCAATTCGCGGATTTTCTTCTTCGCATCCTTGCCGGTTTCTTTCTCGATAGCTTTTCTTTCGATTTCCATGCGGCGGATGAGCCTTTCAGCAGAATCTATTTCAACCGGCATCGAATCGATTTCCATCCGAAGGGCGCTGGTCGCTTCATCGATAACATCGACCGCTTTGTCAGGAAGGAACCTGTCAGTGATATACCTATCGGAAAGAATCGCCGCTTCCCTGATCGCAGCATCGGTTATTTTGACTCCATGATGAACTTCGTAGCGTTCCTTGAGACCGCGAAGGATCGCAATAGTATCATCGATCGTCGGCTCTCCGACCAAGATCGGTTGGAATCTTCTTTCTAGCGCCGCATCTTTCTCGATATATTTCTGGTATTCCTTGGTCGTTGTGGCTCCGATCATGCGAAGCTTCCCTCTTGAAAGGGCAGGCTTGAGCATATTCGACGCATCCAATGCTCCCTCGATCGCTCCAGCACCGACCAGTGTGTGCAGTTCGTCAATGAAGAGAATATATTTCCCTGCCGCGCGGTCGACTTCGTTTATGATCGCTTTCAATCTTTCCTCGAATTCTCCCCGGAATTTCGTTCCGGCAAGAAGCGAACCCAGGTCGAGCGACATGAGCTTTTTGTCTTTCAATGTTTCAGGGACATCCCCATCGGCAATCCTTTGAGCAAGGCCTTCGACAATGGCAGTTTTCCCAGTTCCTGCTTCTCCGATAATGACCGGGTTGTTCTTCGTTCTGCGGCTCAGAACCTGCATCACTCTCCTTATTTCATTGTCACGCCCGATGACCGGATCAAGTTTTTTCTCCCTGGCCAGCTTGGTGAGATCGATAGTATATTTATCCATTACCTGGAATTTGCTTTCCGGATCAGGAGAATCCACACGTTGAGTCCCTCTTATTTCCGACATTATCTTCAGAATGCTGTCGTAGTTCAGCTTGTTGGCCTCCAGGAATTTCTTAGCCTTGGTGTTGGTGCTCAGAAGCGACAGGAAAAGATGCTCCGTTGAAATATATTCATCGCCTATTTTGCCAGCCTCTTTCTCAGCATTATTCAGGACCATGACCAGCTCGGGCGTTATGAATATCTGCATCGCGCCGCCCTCCTCAGGGATAATCCGATATTTCCCAATCTGCTTCATCGCATCCGCCTTCATTTTGACAAGGCTGATTTCCATCTTCTTTATCATAGTCGGGACAATGGAATCGTCCTGCGTTATGAGCGCATAGAGCAGATGGAAAACATCCACCTGCTGCTGATTGTTTTCAAGCGCTATCTCTTGAGATCGCCTCAAGACATCTTGAGATTTGGTAGTAAGTTTTCCAAGATCCATATTGCAAAAGCATTATCTTTCTTATTGAGTTCTTTCTTCAAGCGTCACATTGATGTTTTCTTCCTGCCCTTTGTGCCAGATTTTGAGCGATATCGTGTCGCCTATCTTGTATTTCGAAATGAGATCAGAGAGGCTGTTATTCTTGTCTATTTTCGTTCCGTCTATTTCTAGAATCACATCGTTCTCAACGATTCCGGCCTTATCGGCAGGAGAGCCAGGAATGACAGCGAAATCAGTTATGGCGCTTCCTCTCACGACTAGCGCTCCGTAGTTGTATGGCAGACTTATCTGTTTCTGGAGAGCACTGTCAACGGGAATGTATCTTATTCCGATATATGGGACGGATATTTTTCCTGTCGCTTTGACTTCCTCGACGACTTTCTCGATCTGCTTGGATGGAAGAGCGAATCCTATGTTCTGAGCTCCTTGCGCCATTGCCACATTGACACCGATCACCTGTCCATTGATGTCCAAGAGCGGACCTCCTGAATTTCCCGGATTGATAGCTGCGTCCGTCTGAACGATATTCGAAAGGTTTTCCGTGTCAGAAGAGCCTAGTCCTCCTCCGGCGGTCAAGCTCCTTTTGAGCCCTGATATGATGCCTTTGCTCACCGTGTTGGAAAATTCACCCAATGAATTGCCAATAGCGATGACTGTCTGCCCGATCTTCAAAGAATCCGAATCGCCGAATCCGAGAGTCGGATAGTCGTTTCCGTCAATCTTTATCAAGGCAATATCATTGGTCGGATCTATGGCCAGAACCTTGGCAGGATGCTCCTGATCGTCTGATGTTATGACAGTATAATCAGCCGACGTGTCAGAAACGACATGCTTGTTGGTCACTATCATTCCGTCATTCGTTATGATGAATCCGCTCCCGCCCCCGATAGTTTCTTTCTGGTTCACGCCTTGATTAGATCCTGGATCGTTCTGGCTTTGAGGGGTGGTTGTTCCTGATGAACCGTTTCCATCCCCGCTGCTGAATGGATCGAAGAAGTTCGGGAAATCGAACGGATTGGAAAAGAAATCCTGGACTTTCGGGACATCCTTTGAAATCACGATGCTGACGACAGCAGGGGAGGCATTGCTGACAACATCAATGACGGCCGAATCCTCCTCGACTGTTTTTTCCCTGGAGACCTGAGTGTCATTTTGACTGGCAGGAGCGGTATGGAATATTTTGGAGGATATTTTAGAAAAGAAAGAATTGCTGCCCACGCCAGCGATGAACCCGAAAAATGAACCGAAAACGGAAGAAACGACTATGGTGAGGATAATCACTCCGACAAGGAAATATTTCCCATGCATCGGATTGGTTTTCCCGCCGCCGATCATCGGCTCATCCTGAATTTCTTTTTTATTGTCTTCCATGTTTTCCATATAGTAAGGTTTGTTAATTTGATATTATCTCCCCCGCTCTTCAGCGAAGAGCGGAAAAAATCTACCAATTCATTCGGACCTATTCCACTGATATGGCGCTGGTCGGACAGCTGTCAGCAACTTCCTTGCAGTCGCATTCGATGCAATCCTCAGCAATGACGTGCGATTTTCCGTTTTCAAGCTTGAAAACTTTCGGACAAAGCGATTCGCATGTCCCGCATCCGATGCACAGTTCTTCGCTCACTTTTGCTTTTGGCATATCTTTTTTTCTGCACACCTTCCGCATATCGGAATGAGCCAGAGTTTGAAAAAAATTATTATCGAAACCTATTCTTCATTCAATCCATGTTTCTCGGAATCCCTAGAAAAGAACAGATATGTCATCAGGAGAATTCCTATCCAGGTTATCTTCGAAATTCTTAAGATCCTTATCTTTGAAATCGACTCCTCCGATTTCACTGTTCCAATAGAAGTCTCTCAATGGGATGCTTATCTTTAGGCTCTTTTCTTTTTCGCTAAGCCATTCAGGCAGGTTCTTAGCCCTTACGAACACCTGCCGCAGTTTCACTTTATCCATCCCATCCTGAGCGCTTTTGTCTTCAAGAAGGACAATATGGAAACCGAGGCTGCTCTCTATTATACCGCTTTTTTCGCCTTTGTTCAAGAGGAACACCACCTTGGAGATTTCAGGAAGCATCTGATCGGAAGCGAACCACCCAAGATCGCCTCCATTTTGAGCACTTTCTCCTTCTGAGTATTCCTTAGCAACGCTGTCGAGAGGTTTTCCGCCGTCGATTTCCGCAAGAGCTGATTCTATTTTCTCCTTGGCTTTTTTGTTTTCCGGGTCATTCTGGCGTATGTCTTCTGCGAGTCTTTCCCTATAGAGATCCGGCTTCACTATGTTCTTCTCGAAATCGGATATGCTCCATCCATAAAGTTTTTTCAGGTTATCAGCCACCTGCTGAGCGCTTCCGTATTCCTGCATCTTTCCTTCCACACTGTCGGAAACGTTCTTATTGGAAATGTCAATGCCTCTTTTTTTTGCTTCATTTTCGACTATCGCATTCTCGATCAGCTTATTGAGGATGTTTTTTTCTTTTATCTTAAGGCGCTTCTTCCCCTGGTCGGTAGTGAAATCAACACGCATTCCAATCGATGAAAAATCCTGAGATTCATAGAATTTCTTCGCTGCCATAAGATCCGACTCCAGTTTTCCGACAGTCACCATATTGCCCCTCCATATCGCAGCCGGATATGGGAATACGTTCGCAGTCGCCCTTGTCACGGAGCTGTTCATCCTGAATCCATAAATGAGAATGCCTATCATGAAAATCCAAATGAAAGCCAGCACTAAAAAGGAAAGTCCCAGTCTCATGATGTCGATGTTTTTTTCCGTTATTTTTTTCTTCATTCTTTTATGATCAATATTTGAAAAAATAATCAAGCCATTTCTCCGGATTGGAGACTTTGACGATGATTTCCTGGCGGCTTGCTTCTTCACCTGCCACTGTCTGAGTCTTGGCCTGTTCAGGCTGCATGATGACTGCCGCTTCCCCTGGGCGTTGCAAATTGAGCTTGTCCTTGGCTTCTTTTTCCTGATAATCGCTGCTTCCGAGATATGCCAGCTTGTCCGAGAGATTGGCATTGTCCTTCTGAATCCTCTCCACTTCCTTCTGAAGAGAAGTTATTTCCTGCTGAATCTGCCTTTTGCGATAGTTCTCTTTGAATATAGCGAAAGAAATAAGGGCTATCACGACAAAACCCAGAAACAGAACGATTCTGGGCAGCCAAAACCCTTTTTCCTTTTTGTTTTCCATAGCCATAGAAAATTGAACCTAAAATTTGCCGGCTGTAAAAAGAGGAAGCAGGGTGAAAGCTATCATCGATATGACAGCGATGAAAGAAACTGCCACCCAGACGATATAAAGTTTTTTATGTCTTCTTTTGAGGCTCATATTATTGCCTTGATTATAACAGAATACGTCCATTTCCGCAAAGAAAATCGTATCCGGCCGCCTATTTTTTCAGAACCGCCAGAAACGCATCGGAAGGAATGGAAACCTTGCCGATATTCTTCATTTTTTTCTTGCCTTTCTTCTGTTTTTCAAGGAGTTTCTTTTTTCTCGAAACGTCTCCCCCATACAGCTTCGCGATAACGTCTTTCCTGAAAGCCTTGATGGTTTCCCTAGCGATTATCTTCCCTCCAATGGCAGCTTGGATGGCAATATTGAAGTTCTGTCGCGGAATGGCATCCTTCAGTTTTTCAACTACTCTCTTCCCCTCATTGAAAGCTTTGTTTTCAGGAACGATGCGGGAAAAAGCATCCACCTTTTCATCTGCCACCAGGATATCCAATTTCACGAGTTTGTTCTGGCGATAATCCAGGAACTCATAGTTCATGGAAGCATATCCTTGAGAGGCGCTTTTGAGATCATCGTGAAGATTGGTAATGACATCGGTGAGCGGGGAGTTGAATTCGAGTATCATGCGTTCCGAGTCCAGGTATTCAGTGTTGAGATATTCGGCGCGGGTATTTTTCATTACTTCCATGATAGCTCCGAGATATCCCGACGGGGACACTATTTCCAATTTGGCATACGGCTCGAAAATCGCTTCGAAAGTCGAGGGATCCGGAAGCTCGGAAGGAGAATATATCTTTGTCCTTTCGTCGTTCCCGATCATCTTGATTTCATATACCACGCTCGGCGTCGTTATGGTCGGACTGATGTCGAACTCGCGTTCGAGCCTTGATTGGATTATTTCCAAATGGAGAAGCCCGAGGAATCCGCAACGGAAACCGCGTCCAAGAGCCAGGTTGCTTTCCGGATCGAAAACGAAGGCGGCATCATTAAGCTTCAGCTTGTCCAAAGCGTCCCTCATCAGATTATAATCATCGCCCTCAATCGGATAGAACGACGCATAGACCATCGGGCTCACTTCTTTGTATCCAGGAAGAGGCTTCACTTCCTGATATGAGTCTTTCAGCACTCTTGAATGCGTTATGGTATCGCCCACTCGGCAATATTCGACGCTTTTGAGCCCGGTCGCTATATACCCGATTTCCCCAGTCAGAAGGATATCTGATTTCTGAAGATCAGGTTTGAAATAGCCCACTTCGACAACGTCGCTTTTCGTGTCGGTAGCCATCATGTATATCTCATCCGACGGCTTTATCTCTCCATCGATAACGCGCACATAGGCAACCACGCCTTTATATGTGTCGTATTTAGAATCGAATACCAAAGCGCGAAGAGGTTTCTCCTTTTCCCCTTTGGGACTAGGGATTATTTCCACGATTCGTTCAAGCAGTTCGTCTACTCCTTGCCCGGTCTTTCCTGAAACTTCCAGGATATCTTCCTCCTTGCAACCGATGATGTGAACGATTTCCCTTTTCGTTTCCGCGACATTGGCGTTGGGAAGGTCGATCTTGTTGACTACCGGTATTATTTCCAGATTATGATCGATTGCCTGATAGAGATTGGCAAGCGTCTGAGCCTGCACTCCCTTGGTGGCATCAACCAGAAGCACCGCCCCTTCGACTGCCGCGAGAGAACGCGATACTTCGTATCCGAAATCGACATGCCCTGGAGTGTCGATCAGATTCAGGATATATTTTACGTCCTTGCTTTCATAATTCATCCTGACCGGTTGCATCTTGATCGTTATCCCTCTTTCCCTTTCCAGATCCATCTGGTCCAGGAGCTGTTCCTTCATTTTTCTCATTTCGATCGTTCCGGTCACTTCCAAGAGCCTGTCAGACAAGGTCGATTTCCCGTGGTCGATATGGGCTATGATGCAGAAATTCCTGATATTCTCCATTGATTTTGACTTAATAATCGAGCTAATAGTGATGATTGCATGATTTCCCCTATTCTAGCAAGTATTTCGGATAATTGGAACTGCAAGAGGAATAAAAAAATCCCCCATTCTCTTGGTTCCGTTGGAACTTTGAGAATGGGGGTATGATGCAGCAAGAGGGGGCGCACTTGCTACATGACTTTGTCGCTGGTCGCCACAATCCGGGATTCCGGACCGTTGACCATCTGGAAAGAGCTGTGGAACCCTATCTTCGCCTTGCCGCCGGAACAAGTGATGACTGGAATGAAAACTTTCTTGGAAAACTGCCTGGCAGGAGTCCAAATGGTTCCCGGAAAAAACAGGATGAACCTTTTCCATTCTTCCGGAACTCCGTTCTCGAGCATGGCTTCAGCATGGGGTTGTCCAGCAGGCACGATTTTCTCCTTTCTCATCAGATGAAGGAAATCATCCTGCGAAACCAGGCCCGGGGACAGGCGAGGCGAAATGGTGAGTCCTTCGCCATCAATGATCCTTCTGTTCATCATGAAAATGGGTTTCTCGCAACAAGGCAACGGAGGGTTTCCCATCTCCGCTTGGCAATCATCTCTGCATAAAAACGGGACGTTGATCTTGCCTAGCCCTTCGCCAGAAAGATGGAAAGATGGCATGATTCACCCTCTTTGTTTTACATTTGAATGAGCATTAACCCCAATCCTTGCCCATAGCGTACACGAACGAGAATGAAATTTTGATAAAATAAAGATAAAATATTTCTAAAGTTTATCCCGAATAATAAAAAGTGCCCGGGAAACCATGATTGGCTTCCCGGGCTAAGAGGCAAAAAGGTGAAGGTTCACACCCATTTGAAAATAATCAGCAAAACCCGCGCATCTTCGGGATCACCGTTAACCCAACCATCCTTTTTGGAATAGTAAGCCCTCCTACAGGATTCTCCATTGCCATATGGCAGGTAGAGGCTTGCGCCCTCGAACTCTTGCAAAGCTTTCCGGTTGAACCTGATGGATTTTAAAAACAAGCCTATGTCACCGGATGTGAAGCACAACGCTCCGTTGGCTATCTCCCTGGTTATAACGTCGTGTATGCCGATATGAGCAGAAACCAGAACTCCCTTGTAATAGAGAGCTTCGCCTTCAGGACCTTCCAGGAAATCGTTAAACCTGGATATCATCCTCATCCCGGTCGCGATACCACCATTGATAACCACAGGAACTCCTGCGTTAATCCTGACGCTTTTCAGATTAACCGTTTCCATTCCTATCTCCCCCTTTTCAAACTATAGATTCGAAATAACTGACACCATCCTATACCAGAAACGTCGTTTTTGTCAAGGTGTGCAGAAAAGGAGAATGTCCGGGATTATATCCCGCTCACTTCTCCCATATCTTCCGTAATAACCTTCCTGGCCTTGAAAATCCTGGCAGTGAATGATTTCTTGAAACGCATATATTCTTCAAGATTCATGATCTGGCAAATGATGGCGAAAATAGCGATCCCAACACCAGCCGAGATGCTCAGCTGCAAAAACACCCCTATGAAGGTGTCCATGTCAACAATACCAGCCACGATATATTTGAAAATCTGAACCCCGATTCCAGCAAAAAAAGAAGCGACAGCAATCTTGGTTATCGAAGAGATTATCCTTTTATCATCCAAATAATCGAACTTCATCCTGAGAGCGAAAAGAAGGAAGAACATCTGGAAAAGATTGGAAAGCGAAAAAGCGATCGTGAGTCCGAGAATGTCATATCTCCCGATGAGCAGAAGCACCGCTCCGATATTCACCGCTTCGGAAGCGATGGCTATATAGAAAGGCGTCTTGGTGTTCTGCATAGCATAGAATGTCCGCGTGAGAAGAGGGATGACGCTTTGCGCAAACAGGCTCAGGACGAAAACTCCAAGACATTCGAATGTGAGCGTCGTGTCTTCCCAGTCGAATTTCCCTGATCCGAGCGTCACGCGAACGATCTGCGCTCGAAGGATAAGCATGAAGATGCTGAGAGGGATGACGAAGAAGAGGACTTGTCGGAATGTTTCTGAAAAAGCGGAAATGAAATCTTCCTCTTTGTCCTTCGTAGCAAGGCTTGAAAGCGTTGGGAAAACAGCGATCGCAAAAGACACGCCGAATATCCCAAGAGGGACGCTCTGGAGATTCTGAGCGAAGCTGAAAATGGCAAGTGTTCCGGCGTTCAATGTGGAGGCGAAAATAGTGATGATGAAAAGATTGGCTTGAGTGACGGCAATGCCAAGCGTTCGTGGAATCATTAACTTGCCTACATGGCGGACATCCTTGTTGGAAAAATATTTCCTGATGGCGGGAACATATCTGAATCCAAGATTCTTCGCTGCCGGAAGCTGGACAGTCAAATGAAGGAACGCTCCAAGGACCACTCCCCAAGCGATTCCGATCGGCCCCATGAATCTCACCAGAACCAATACCCCGAAAATTATCCCGACATTATAGAAAACAGGAGCGATGGAATAGACCAAGAATCTTTTATAGGAAGTCAGTATTCCCCCGACTATGCCGCCAAGTCCAAGAAACAATGGACTCAGGAACATTATGCGCGTGAACCTCACAACCAGGTCTATTTTCTCGGGAGAAAATCCGGGAGTGATGACCCTCATGAGAAATGGAGCGAAAATGAAACAGACCAGCGAAACGATAACAATGAAAAAAACAGCCAGATTCATTACTCCGTTAGCCAGATCCCATGCTTCGTCATCTTTTTTTTGGGATATGAGATTAGTGAAAACCGGAATGAAAGCAGCGCTTAATGCTCCAAGGATAAGGAAATTATAAATAAGATCCGGGATGCGGAATGCTGCGTTATAAGCATCCAGCACATCTCCGGCTCCGAAAGTCGATGCCAAGAAATGATCCCTGAAAAGACCGAGAATTCTCGATGCCAATCCGGCAACAGTGATCACTAACGCAGCCGAAGCAACCGAACCGGACGGGCTGGAGTTTAGGAACAATTTATTGTTGAGAAGTTTCTTTATCATTATTTCTATGACTATCCGATTTTAACCTGACAGATATTATTTGAAAACGCTCTTCATGTCCATTATGCTTCCGGATCCGGCATCTTCCTTTTTTTTGAAAGCCATCCCGATGAAATTATCCACTGAGAGATCGCTTCCGCTCTGGAATCCGGTTTTCCCTTGCGGCAGATCAGAAAGGATGACAGCGCCCTGTTCTGGAAATTTCCAGATATTCTCATAAGAATCAGCATAGATCACTTTCGAATGAAAATCCGATCTTATGCTTCCCGATTGCTTCTGTGCCAATAAGGAATATGTGTCAGCCGGCTTCGTGGTCAGATTCGTATCGATCTTGAATGGCAAAAGATATGAATAGGTTATTTCGACCGTTTCTTTCGGACTGACGTATACCCAGTTTCCGAAAACCGTTTTCCCTGAATCCTCATAGATCCTCGTTCCGCTTTCTTCATCAATAATTGTTGAATCATCTTCCATCTGAATCTGCGAGTCTTTCTTGAAACCAAGCGCTGCATAATCGACCGGCGGAGAATCGAATTCCCTGGTTTGACCGCTCACGCCAAGAAGTTTCGACCCTTTCGGTACATAGACCCGCATATAATCAGCATTCACTTTGTTCCACCATTCATATTCCGCATCGCCTCCATTATGATGCCTGGTAATCGTCACTTTGTCCACAATAGAACCATCAGGCTGGATTTCGGCTTCGTGCTGTATTTTCTGATCAATAACGCCGTCGGTCTTGTATCCGTTGATATTGGTGTTTATCACTGACAGATAATCCTTGTCCGTATCGAGAACCTCTCCGGACCAGCCGTTATCGGAAAGTATTTTCTCGATGTCATAATTTCTGGAATAGATCAGGATATGCTTTTCGTTCAGGCTGTCTATGAGGATATTCATCGTCTTGGCTATGTCGGAAACGTTCTTTGCATTGAAAATGCGTTCTAGTATTTTCGGAGCGAGATCTGCCAATATCTTCTTAGGCTGATTGAGATCCTTGTCATAATCGACTTCGACTTCCTGTTGGATCGTTTCGAGGAAGTTGCTCTTGTCGATCGTAACGCCATAGTCCGGCATCTCAATCGGTCCTGTCACCTCCAGAAGCCGCTGCATCACGGTCGGTGTCATTGTGATCACTCCATCAACTGTCGGCCCGCCGGTCTTTTCATAGAACCATGCTGCCTTCTCGGCTGATTTTGGAAAGTCAGGAAACCAGTTGCTATCATGCAGGCTCCAAGCGGCGCTTATTTTCTGAATCGGAGCGGGCGGGATTATCTTCTCTTTCAATTGCCCATCCGGATTGAAAATCCCGTCCACGAAGAACTTCTTTACGTGACCATTGAAAATATCGAGCGTCGCATATGTTCCGATGAATCCGCCAGTCGCACGCATCTCCTGATTGTTCTGGAAAAGGAACAGGTATTTCCGCGGACCGTTTCCGCCCAGGATGTCGGCAAATATCCTGCTCTCTTGATTGTAGCTTGCCAGGAAATCATTGACCTCGGGAAGCTTCTTTTTGAGCTCGGTAAACTTATCCCTTTGCCCTTCGGGAATGTCTTCCAGATTGACCTTGTCGAGATTGCTTTCAAGCTCTTTCGTCTCCGAAGAAATCCCCTCTACCTTCTTGTTCGATTCATTGAACATGTCGAGATAGGAAACGGAATTATCGCTATCAAGAGGATTCTTGAGGCCATCCAGGGAATTGAGAAGTTCCGTTGACAAGGAGCCTATCTTGGAAATATTCTTTCCTGCCGCTGCCAAATGCGCTCCTGTCGAAAGTTTCGAGAGGAAAGGAATAAAGCGGGAAGACTCGACGATTATAGTGCCTAGGCTGTTCACGTCGTTCGATATCTCGCTGAAACGCCCGTATGCTTCATCGAATTTGAGAGAGGCAGCATTGAAATTGCGATCTTTCATTCCGTCTTTTGCTTGAATGAGATTCGCATACGCGACATTCCCGTCATTCATAGCCACGCTTTTTATCTTCATCCCTTTGGAGAAAATATTCATGCTGAAGAACGCGACCAGGATGATGAAAGACACTACGGAAAAAATGCGGATGTGCTGCTTCTGGGAATATCTCGAAAAAGCATAGGCATGCGTGGGACGGGCGAATATGCTGTCAAAGAATCCGAATATCTCCTCAGCGCTTCCGGATATCATGCGCGTTATTTTCGAAAGCGCCATTGACAATCCTGATATTCCAGCGAAAAGAAATCGGAATAGCTTGGAAAAAAAATTCACTATCGATCTTGATAAATCCACCGGTACCGAAATCGCATCATGAATCAGCGACATATCGAAAGAAGATTCCTGTTCCTTGAAGACAGGTTTCTTGAAAGAAAAGCCGCTTTCATAGCAATCACTTCTCTTGGTTTTCATGTGATTGCTGAAATAATCATCCTCAATCGGATCGATTCTTGATTCAGTCAATCTTGAAAGCCTTTCTTTTATCAGATAATCATCATCTTCCTGAAAAAAATATTCGCGCTGGGGAATCGGAACAGATTCCGCCTTTCTATGATTTTCATAACTCTCATCAATTCGATGCTTTTGAGAAAAATCCGAAACGCTGCTTCGTTTTTCCTCTTCGATGAAACTCCTGAAGCGCTCCGCTTCTGCCCTGGCATGATCGAAAACCGGCGTTGAAACATCTTTGACCAATCTTGAACATTTTTGCTGAAAGACAGGCGCTTTTTCTTCTTCGGAAAATCCGGATCTTATTTTCATGACCGGCCGCACCCTGCCGATCCTTTCCAAATCCAAATTCCCCGCTTCATCCACGGGTCGCACATCGAACATCTGAGGGATTATTTTCTTTTTTATTTTTCTTTCCGGCATTTGTATATTTCCAAAGTATCCTTTGCCATTCTCATCCAATCATATTTTTTGACCTGCTCGGACCCCTTCGCTATCAAATCGCTGCGCAATTTGTCATCAGTCGAAATCTTTTCGATCGCCTCAGCCATCTTATCCGCATCATTGCCGTCAAAAAAATATGCGCTCTCCCCCAATATCTCCTTCATGCAAGGATGGCTCGAAGAAATCACCGGAACGCCTCTCGCCATCGCTTCCAATGGAGGCAGGCCGAATCCTTCATAGAGTGATGGGAAAACGAACGATCTTGCTGATCGGAACACCGCATCCAACTCATCGTCAGGAACGAATCCTGCGAATATAACGCCGCTTCGCGCCGGATCATCAATCGAGCTTTTGAGCCTCGAATAGAAATAGTCTTCCTTGCCGACAAGAACCAGATCAAGATCCTTGATTTTCTTCTTTGCCAGCAGGAAAGCTTCAATCAGCCTCTCGAGATTCTTGTGCGGATAAGCGTTACCGACATACATGATATACGGTTTCATTATACCACGACTCTTGAGGATATCAGCATCGTTTTTCACCTCTTTGGCATGATCGTTTTTTGCCGCTTCATAGGTCACCGAAATCTTCGTTTCCGGAATGTTCGGATAGTTTTTCAGGATGTCGTTCTTGGTGAAATTGGAAACGGTTATTATGCTTTCGGAACGCGCCATGGCGGACCTTATCACCACTTTGTATGCCAGGAATTTCAGCCAATAGAAAAGCGGGTTAAGCGTCGTGTTCTTCATGGTCGGAAAATGGATAAGGATGAGATCATGAACGGTCACCAGGAATTTCCGACGATAAAAAAACGGCACATTGAAATGCGGAAAATGCACGATATCGAGATCGTGTTTATTGAGAAGCCTTGGAAACCCTATTTGTTCAGAGAAAGTATACCAGCGATAATCCGCCAGCACTTTCTTGAATCTAGGATTCTTCGGAACATACTCATTAAAGTTGTCGCGCCGAAGGAAAATAAAATAATCGTTTTCACGATCTATCCGCTCCAGATTCTCAATAAGTTTTTGCGTATAGCGCCCCAGCCCCTTGCCAAGGGAACCAAAAAAGCGCGCGTCTATTCCTATTCTCATAGCCTAATTATACCATGAAAAAATCAGGCTCGTGTCATGGCTTCAAGCGTCTTCCTGGCTGTTTTTCCCCAATCAAATTCGCAAGCCCTCTCAATCCCTTTATGGGCAAGATGCCTATACAGCTCCTTGTCGGAAAGAATCTCTTTCATCGCGCGACTCAGCTCATCCGGCTTGTCAGGATCAATAAGGATAGCGGCATCCTGGCAGATTTCCGGAAGGGAAGAATTATTGGAGGTGATGACAGGGACGCCGCATCGCATCGCTTCAAGAGGAGGGAAACCGAATCCCTCGAAAAAAGAAGGATAGACGAAAAGCGAGGCCAGATTGTATACATGCGCCTTGTCGGCATCATCGATGAAGCCGGGAAGGATTATCTTTTCCTTGAATGGAGATTTTTCTATTTCATCGAATATTTCCCCGCCAAGCCATCCGCTTTCTCCCGCCAAAACCAGCGCGTATTTTTGAATTTCTTCATTTCCAGCATCAATGGCTTCTCTTTGAAGTGCTTCGAAAGCGCGGATGATCCCGATGATGTTCTTCCTCGGTTCTATGGTTCCAAGATACAGGATGAATTTGAAAGGCAGGCCGTATTTGTCTTTCACTTCGATAAGTTTTCCGTCATTCCTGCTGAGCACTTTGAAATCATCCGAAACCGAGCTGTGGATGACGGATATTTTCTGAGGGTCGATGCCATAGACGGAAACGATGTCTTTCTTCGTCGAGCCTGAAACGGCTATTATCTTGTCGGCTCTTCGGCAGATCTTTTTCGGATTGACGAATATGTGCCACAATCTCCGTTTTCCAGAAAAGAACTTCCCGTATCTTTCAAATGACAGGTCATGCATCGTGACAACCAGCTTCGTTTTTCTGCTCACGCTTCCGAAGATTATATTAGGCATGAAAACGACATCCGCTCCACCGGAAAGGACATCTATTTTCGGCCATGAAAAATACCAGAAGAGGAAATTTATCAGTTTGTTGGGAAATCCGAGCTTTTTGACGCTGACGTTCGGATATTTGGAAAAATCGGAAAGATCGACTTTCGGATCCGAAAAAGAATTCAAAAAAAGAACATAATCGTTCTCATTGTCTATTTCAAAAATATTCCGGAGAAGACTGGTGGTATATTCCTCGACTCCTGTCCTTCTCCCGCCAATCAGGCACCTTATGTCAATGCAGATTCTCATACGATCAATCTTGGCTGAAATAATGCTTTATCATAACCGCCCAAAAGGCGATGAATGTTCCGAAAATGAAAGATATCGCCAAAAGAAGCCACGGATTCATATGATATCTGACAATTACAGGATCTTGAGACAAGACCTGAAACCATTCCGCATCTTGCTGGTCCCTATTAAGAGCAACGGTGTTGTCATTCACTGCCTTGAAAACAGCGGTTGAAATCTTTTTCGAAGTGGCCATATCCGGAGCGGAAAAACTGACCAGGACCAGCTGGGATGACATCTTCTCCGGCTTGACGGCTTTTGAGAGCTGCCGGAGAGTCATCTTCGAAGCATCTATTCCAGCATTAGAGTATATATCCTCCGCGACACGGGGAGATTTCAGCCATTCCACCACGGTTTCAGTGAATTTGTCATCCGCCTGCAAGCGATAGAAGTTATCATATTTGAACTGATCGGTTTTCTGCGTTCCTGTGCGCGTAATATTGAGCGCAAGCGAGCTGTCATATCTCACCGGACGCGTATAGACATAGCCGAAAGCTGCCAAGACAGATATGGCAATCACCCCGAAAAACAGATTCCTGTTCTTCTTGATTATTCGGATATATTCTTTCAGTTCCATAAATACTAGCTGTTCTTCTTATGCTCCGTATACTCTTTTTCTATGTATCTCCTTATATTATCCTTAAATATTTCCCTGTCAAACTTGAGGACATTGCTTCTGATATATTCCGGATCGAAATCGTAGTCATTGAATTCCATGACCGCCTCCGAAAGCGCTTCGGGGGTTTGCGAATCGAAGAATATCCCGCTTTTGCCTTCTTCGATATGCTCTGGGATATCCCCTCCCCGATATGCGATTATCGGCCGACCGGACGCCATCGCTTCGATTGCCACTATCCCGAAATCCTCTTCTTGGGGAAAAATGAAAGCTTTGCATTTAGAATAATATCCGCCAAGCTCATCATCCGGAACGCGTCCCAAGAATTCGATATTCGGCCCTGCCATCTTCTCGAGCCTTTTCATTTCAGGGCCGCGGCCGATTATTTTCAATTTGAATCCGAGCTTATTGAAAGCCTTGATAGCGATATCGAAACGCTTATAAGCGATCAGCCTTCCCACCATCAGGAAATAATCCCCTTTTTCCTTGCTTGCGGAAAAACTATTGACACTTACGGGAGGATGGATGACTGTGCTTTCTTTCTTATAATATTTCCTGATCCTTTTCGCTACGAAATTGGAATTCGATATGAGCCTATCCACCCTTTCGACGCTCACTCTGTCCCAGATGCGGATATAGTTCATAGCGAACGGAACGAGTTTTTTCACGATGTTCGGAAAATAGAAATCCTTGGTATATTTCTGGCAATCATCCCAAGCATAGCGCATAGGAGTGTGCATATAGCAGATATGGAGCGTTTCCGGGCCGGTTATTATTCCTTTGGCATAGCTTGATGAATCGGACAGCACGATATCGTATTTCGAAAAATCGAATTGCTCGATCGCGACCGGCATGAGCTGAGGAAATATGCGATGACGATTCTTGGCGAAGGGCAGTTTCTGAATGAAGGAAGTGCGGATATCTTTGTCCGCAAAAACCCCATGCATGAGCTCAGGGCTATATACCAGCGTATATATCGGCGCGTCAGGAAAAAGCTCGGTGAAGCATTCCAAGACCCTTTCAGCTCCGCCGTATTGAACGAGATAATCGTGAACAAGGGCTATACGCATATCTTTAGATGTTCCTTCTTTTCTTGAACAACGTTCCGGCTGTTTTCAGGCATATCACTATGTCCATAAGCAGCGACCAATTCTCGATATAATATACATCCAAACGATACTCATCTTCGAAATCAAGATCGGACCGACCGGAAACCTGCGCCATTCCTGTCACTCCCGGTTTTATAGTGAGAAGCCTTCTGTGATAGTCCATATATTTCTCGACTTCCCTTTTTTGATGGGGGCGCGGACCGACCATGCTCATCGAACCGAAGAGGACATTGAAGAATTGAGGCAGCTCATCGA
>Ga0209373_10002006_pt1 | contig 21657 bp, 13 predicted proteins | sample Higcelweek5metaG_FD_187173 | JGI IMG/M metagenome (GOLD analysis project Ga0209373, IMG submission 187173) | Freshwater pond sediment microbial communities from the University of Edinburgh, under environmental carbon perturbations - High... | ecosystem: Environmental > Aquatic > Freshwater >... | reverse complement strand
CGGAATCCGAAATTTTCAATAACCGAATAGGATATCAGTCTGACAACTTCCTTTATTGTAAAGTGACGCATCTCCTGGCCCGCTATAATAAGTGATGCTGTCGATATGAAAGTACCAGTCATGATTGTTGCGGCAAACAGGAGCAGGACAACAGGTGTATTTAATAATCCCATTGTCAACGCAGCAATTACCATAATATAGCCTGTCAATTCAATCCATGGTCCGAGCATTTCAAAAAGAACAAAGTATGGAATCGCAACAAAGCCAAGGCGGCCATACTTTGGATTCAATATGAGCTTTGAATGAAAGGAGATTATTTCAATCAGTCCGCGATGCCACCGGTCCCGTTGACGGATAAATGTAGAGATGTTTTCAGGCACTTCAGTCCAGCAGTTTGCATTATAGGAATAATTTATACTGAAAGGAACTTTGATTTCACGCATATGTCTGCTTAGCCGGACAACAAGCTCCATGTCCTCACCGACAGTGTCCTGCTGATAATAGCCGCTGCTTGTGAGATAACCGCCGATTTCAATTATCCGCTTACGGCTGAAAAGACCGAATGCCCCTGAAATTATTAAAAGACAATTAAGCGATGCCCATCCGATTCTGCCGGCCATAAACGATCTGAAATATTCTATCATCTGAAATACTGCAAGATGGTTGTGAGGAATTGCGAATTTATCAATTGCACCCCGCCTGATTGAACAGCCGTTGATAGGAAGAATATTACCTCCTGCTGCGACAGTCTCAACCTCGATATCAAGGGAAGACGATGCTATTTTTATCAGGGCATCTTTTTCTAAAAGAGAATCTGCATCAATACCGCAGACATATTCTCCGGATGCAATATTTATGCCTGCATTTAGTGAATCGGCTTTACCGCCGTTTATTTTATTGACAACTAAAAGTTTTGAGATTAATCTGTTTTTGTAAATTGCGAGAACTGGTCTGGTTTTTATATCTTCGTTGTAAACTATATCAACTTTTTCCAGAGAAAAGTAATCTATCAGTTTCTGAACAGTCTGATCCTTTGAGCCGTCATTGACAACAATAAGCTCATACTCAGGATACCAGAGGTTCAATAATGAATTGACACTTTCAATAATTGTCGCTTCCTCATTGAATGCCGGAGCGATAATTGAAATTGACGGCATTATATTTTTTTCAAATAGCAGAGAATTCATTTTTATGCGCGAATAGCGCGACTGCCTGATTGACGTTGCTGCTGATAAAAAAAGGAGAAAAAGATAAATAGCATTGACTGCAAAAGAATAGTAGATCAGAACGAAATTGTAATCAAAAATAAACTGTTTAAAAATGGTCAGCCAGTCTCCATCTTTATAATTTCCCCAGTGTACAATTGCGAATACTGCCGGGCCGCTTAAAAACAGGAAGAATAATGTCAATGAAAGTATAAATGTCCGCTTCGGGTGACGGGTTACAGTTTTTGTAAAGACAGGCTGAGCTGCTTTTTCAAGACCTAATTTGTCAAGAACGCGAGGCAGAAGGTAGAGTTCAAGTTCGCTTCTGATAGAAGCAGAACGCGGCAGCGCACGTTTTATGAGCTCAAGAAGTTCATTTTCCAGATCAATATTATGGTTACGGTTAAGAAATCCGATTAACGGACTTAGAAAATTACTGGATATAATTTCTGTAATAATATATTGAATCTGGTTTCTGTCATGTCCCTGCAGTTTTAAAACCAGATATTCAAGCCTGTTTGATAATATTGACAAAATGGCCTTCTGGTTTTCCTGATATGATTCATTGAAGTATGCATGAATAAGCAGCGCCGTCAGGCCCGGCTGAATCGTAATTATATTTGTAATTGCATTAATGACAATTCTCTGATTTTCTTCATCGGAAAGCATAGGCAGCAGTCTGGCTACACTGCTGCCGTTTGCAATATTTACAGATGCTTCAATGGCATGACGCCTTATCTGAGGGGCACTGTGATTAAGATACTTGTCAGTGAATAGAAGATGATAATACCTTGCTTTCATGGATGCTGCTGCACTTGAGGCTTTTTCAGGATCATCTCCATCAAGATGAAAAAGTAGAAAGGCTGCAATTCTGGTTGATGAAAAATCATTTGCCATTGTAAATAACAGGTTGCATATCGCATCTTCCCTTCTGTTGTATAGAGAATCAATTATATCTTCTATTGCCTTGTCAAATTTACATAAAAGAACAGATACTTTTTTCTGATACCATAGCGGAGCATGAATCAAACTGTCTATAAGCACCTGGATTGACAAAGGGTCTTTTATGACCGAGAGTGCGTATGCAAAGTAAAACTTTACAAGCCAGCTTTTCTCCCTTGAAAAGCGCGACTCTATTGCTTCTCTTGAAATATCATGTGCAAAGAAACACAATTCAATTGATCCGGAAATACGTCTATACCGCGAAGGTGAGGAAAGGCGCCTGACAGCTGATCTGTAACAATCTGTTTTCCGATAGATATCTGTAATTGCATTAATGGTTTCCGGGGCTAAATTCATTGACTGCGATAACTCAATGAAAGAATCAATAAGTATTTGTCTGTCAATTTTTGATTTGAATAGTGATGCAATTCGAAACGGGTTCTGTGAAGTAACTGTATCTGTTAATATTGCATGTATATTTTCTCTGCGATTATGTATCAATCGCAACCATATTTTATAAATCAGTATATATAAAATAACCAGGCTGTCGGCAAGCAGGAGGATTATTAAGATTATTACTGCTGCTGTTGCTGTTGAAGTCATGATGATTTAGATTTTTGAATATGATGAAGTATTATACCTGATAATTCTGTCAGATAATACGGCTTTTTCAGATAGTGCACTACGTCAAGCGATAATGCCTGACGAATACTCTGCTCAGTCTTTACATATGATGTGAATATAAACAGGCTGTTTTTTCTGCTTGAAGTTTGAAGCATTCGCTCCCTGACCATGAAACCGTCGATTTTAGGGAGCATTACTTCAGATATAACGACATCCGGAGACCTTGTATCAATAATGGAAAGCGCCTGTTCGCCATCAGTACATGTAATCACCTCAATATGATGTTCAAAAAGCAGTTTTTTTAATGTGTCAAGATTTAGGGGTTCAGAATCAGCAACAAGCACAAGTCCTTCTGTATATCGCTCTGTGGATAATGACGAATCGGATATAACAAAATTCTGTCCTCTGGCAGCTCCCTGATGAAGCCGCATTTCTGCTACCGCAAAACACCATGCACCAAGTTCCTGATTGATTGAACTCTTTCCTGTAAATTCCTCGAACGCCGCAAGACCGATAGTAACTGTAACAGGCTCAATAAATATGGCTGATCTGCTGATTTCTGATCTTATATGATCGGCCAGTTCAATAGAGTTGACTTTTGAAAGCCCGGGGCAATGGCATGCGAAAAGGGCTCCGTCAAGTTTAAACAGTACTGATGAGACAGCTATTATTTCTTTAAGGAGATATGCTGCATTTTTGAGTGTTTCATTTGCGGCTGCATTACCGAAAGTATAGCTGATAAATTGAAGTCTGTCAATTTTAACAAGTAATAGAGAACCTGTTTCTGTCTGATTATTTTGAGAAATGCTGCTTAAATATTGCTCGAAAAAAATTCTGTTATATAAACCTGTAACCGGACAGTGTTCAAGTTGATTTCTTGAATCTGCAACTGATATTTCAAGTATTTTATTGGCTTCTTCAAGACGCGCATTTTCAAGGCTTAATTCCTGTGTGGCTTTTTCAAAATTGAAAATAGTGGATTGATAAATTTCCGGAGTCGGAAGAGAAAACTGCGCCGAAAGTTTCCTGGCAATGATTTCCAGTGCACTTATCCATCCGAATCCTTTTTTATTGTAAATAATATTGAAAAAAATATCGATAAGCTTTTCAGGAAGACAGTTGTAATCAATAATCGTAAATGTAAGCGGTTCTATACTGATCTCTGTGTTCTGAAAAGTACTTATTATTTCGTCAGTTGAAAATACTGATGCACACCGCTTGAGAAGAATGTTTACAATTGCAGAGTATCCACCGGCTTCTTTCAACGATTTTCTAACAGGATGAAGTAATGAGCCGCATTCGAGATCGCGCAACGCTTCTATGTAATTATGTACATTGTCAATAATAATGGAGCCATGCTGAGACGCAATTTTTTTTATGTCAAGTTTAAGAAGCATATCCATAACCGGCCTGATTATTTCATTGCCCGGCATATAATGTTCATGAAAAGAAAGCATGGAACCCATGTAGTCATTATCTGCAAATAGATTGAACGTGTTTTTAAAAGACATTGCACCAAAGAGATCTGATGAGAACAGGATCTCTGATTCACGGTCATATGTTACAATTGCACCTGGAAAGTGGAGGTACGGTGTAAGGAAAAAATTAAGTTTGCGGCCCGATGATAAAACAAGTTCTAAATCATGTTCATTGACTAAATAATAGTCAGATTTTATTCCGTAATATTTGACTATAACTGCTGTGCGCCAGAATGTCGCAATTTTACCGCAGAATCCTTTTTTTTCGAAAAGCGGGGTTGACGAACAAAAATCCGGGTCCTGATGCTGCAGAATAATATACCTGATATTCTCAATGGGAATAAGAGATGTAATCGACGAGTAAACTTCATCAAAGTCAAGTACTGACCCCGGATCAATCAGTACACCTTCGTTATTGTCAATAATCAGATACGGGTTGCAGTTTAGCGGAACACAATTCGCAATACTTCCAACCCAGTAAATGCCTTTGTCAATTTCATATGGTGATTTCAGTTCCATGATTTCAGTACTTTCAGTTCAAGTTCAAACTTTTTCCAGTACTTGTCTTTTGAGTATTCTTCATAATATAAAACAGGCAGTAAAGTAAATTTCCACCCGTTTTTAAGCTTTATACGGCTTTCAAGTTTGCAGTGATATGACCAGAGGTCATGAAGCGTGGCACGCTCGGTTGCTTCTGATGATGTGCCTCCCCCGATTCCGGCTCCGACTGAAAATCCGGCAGTTGTAAATGTGTGCCGGTATTGCAGAGCAATGCTTGCGTCAGAGCCGCCATGATAAGGAATGCAGAATAAGCGTGCTGTGATTGATTCCTTTTCTGTAATAAAATGATATGATCCTGTAATCAAAACCGGAGTCATTGTTTCATAAAAGGAAACTTTTGTACCAAGAGATAATTCTGTCATACGGAACCCTGTAAAGTAAAGTTCCGCATGAAGATGAAAATCCGGATAAATTGTTTCAACTGAAATTGATGGAGACCAGCCTGCATTGATATTTGCATATAAAAATCTGTGTAATTCAGGCCATATATCGAGAATAAGCTGCATATCATTGACATGTGATTTGGGGTATAATCTATATTGATATGCGGCGGAAAAGATCAATGGAGTACCTTTAAGTAAAGAATAAAATCCAATGCCGCCGTCATGCCAGGGTCCGAAATCCACCCTGTCTGACAGCAGTGTGAGTTTGTATGATGATTCAATGCCTGTAAGTTTACTAAATGCCCGGTCGTTGCACATTGCAGCTTTTGTAAATAGTAATGAAGTGCAGATGTAAATTAAAAAAATTCTATAAAAATTCATGTCGTAACTCATCAATGACAGTGACTGTGCAGCATTTTACAAATGATTATCTGTAAAATGCTGCATCTGAAAGTTTGCTGATCGGGTCTATAAATTATCACACGTAAACGTCAGACTCAAAAGCTTCTTTCAGTTGCGCAATGTCAACTTTTTTCATTCTATACAGTTCATTCATCATATGCTGCGTTTTAGATGAGTCAGGATTTAAAAGCATATCATGAATAATTGTCGGAACAATCTGCCATGAGACACCGAACTTATCCTTAAGCCATCCGCATTCCTGCGCCTCAGGATCGCCATCATAGCTGAGCATTTCCCAGTAATAATCGATTTCATCCTGTGTATCACAATTGATGATAAATGATATTGATTCGTTGAACCTGAATTTCGGACCCGCATTGAGTGCGAAAAAATGCTGATTTTCAAGAATAAATTCAACAGACATTACAGTCCCGGCTTCCCGCCCATGAACTGCAAATCCTGCTTTACCATATCTTGTAACACGTTTAATTTCCGAGTGTTTAAAGATTGAAGTATAAAAAACTGCGGCTTCCTCGGCCTGATTGTCAAACCAGAGATTTGGTGTAATTTTCTGCAGTGATGACATTAGGTGCTCCTTTGTAAAAATTGCTGTATATTAATTTGTGTGAGAAAAATCCTTTGCTGAATTCGTTGTTATCTGATTGATTGCTGCTTCGATTAATATATTTTACTACAAATTCAGGTTATTTGTCGACAAATAAATCCTTGAACGTAAAAAGAAGTCATTTTATAAGGAGAAAAATTATGTCTGATGATGTAAAGCTTGTACTTGAGGGAACCGTTGATGAGGCTCTGATTAAAAAGACAGGATCATTTGCAGGCAAAGGTGCAGTTACAATTGAAATACCTGATGTCAACAAATCAACATTTTCATTTGATTATAAAGATAAGGACCATGTAAAACTTCAGATAAAATCACAGGGTGAAATAAAAGTAAGCAGTGAAGCGAATGTAAAGCCAAAAGGTGAAGTTGATTATAATTTTCTTAAAAATTCGCTCAACTGTGATCTGGGAATGGAAATCGTTTTTTCGAAAAAGTTCTCAATGGATTTCAACCAGTCGTTTGGCGACAGCGGCACTGCATCATCTGCAAAGTTTACAATTAAGATATAGATGTCTGCTGGATAAATAGTATCGGAACGTAAATGTATCTAAAAGGAATTTTCAGCAGAATAAAAAAAGGGGCCGCTTATTGACGGCCCCTGAATATCTGAAAGAAACAGAAAAAAATCTAAAAGCTATTTACTTTTTTCTACGGATAAGTGCAAGACCAAAGAGACCAAAACCAAGAAGTGAAAGCATTGCCGGTTCAGGAACATTGGTTGTTGTTTCTGTAGTCATGGTAAATTTGAAACCGCTATTGTAAAAATGACAGTCAGCATCTACACCAAAGCCGAAATTACCATTATTTGTAATATAATTTGTGAGTGTAGCAAGCTCTGATGTTTTAAGCGCTATTGATACATCAAATGCTTCGTAATAAGTGTTAGTAGATGGGTTCAATACCCACTCACCATTGTAATTTTTTGAATTCGTTCTTGTGCTTTGTAAATATGCATTGTTTCCGCCATTGTAATTGAGTCTGTCGAGTCTGACCCCGGTAACCCCTGCAAAAAAATCATCATCATAATTACTTCCGCTGTTGCCTGATCCCATATTTTTATCTCCATAGACAGTTACACCGGCAGATGCATTATCAATGAGATCGATAAAGAGTGCATTCCACTCATTATTGGACCAGTCAAAAAGGTTATCTATTGTCAATGTAGCACCAGTGATTACTTCTCCCTGTGAAAGATTGAAATTAATTCCCCATGAAGATGCTTTATTATGTTCAAGATCGCCTAAATCAGTGGGATTTGGTAAAAAAGAATAAGACTTGGTAGTAACCAGACCACCAAAACTGATTGTAGCCATCATCAACACACCTGCTAACAATTTAACCATAATAACTCCTTGAAAATATCTTTTAAATTAAACATTTACTTTTACAATAACAACTCTGTAGGGTATTAATGCAATATTCGTGCCAAAAAATGGTTCGTTTAATTACAACCAAATCAGTGATTTTACATTACGTCTTGTAAAATATGAACATTATCTGTAAAGAAATCCTTACACATTTCAAAAGATTATTTGTTTATCGGTTAATTTTCAATTAAAACAGAAATTGTGTAAATGAGTTGCACTGCCTGAATTTTTATCAATTTAGAGATCTTTACGCGCCATTTAAATGATTCCTAAATAAAAATAAATTATCTGCCTTTGAGTATTGAATTTACTAAATCAGAGTATTATATTTACAGAACAGTATTGATTGATTATATCTTCGATGGAACTGTTACGTTTATAGTCATTACTATAAGTAATAAATATATCAATCAATGAAATATCTTATTGAAATCAAAAAATTATTACAATATAATTGTTGATATTCTTAATTTGTAATACCATTGTATGATTACTTTCCGGATTTGTAATTAAAGACCTCTTGATTCTGCATATTGACTGAAGTAGTAAATTCCCGGCAGTTTATTTCAGACAAATTTGTGATCTTAAAAATGATTGATAGTATGAATCTGTGCTGATGTTTAAATATTGCCCTTTCCAGAAGGAGAATGTTGGAACGTGTCAAAATCAGTAGTGCCGCTAAAATGCATTCATGAATCTGTTAATTTACTAATTGTAACTGATTCTGCTGAAAAATGGATATCATTGACAGACATGCTGAAGTCACTTAACATATTTTCAATATCAATAACAATTTCAATAAAAGCCGCAATCTGTCAAATACATAATGCTCATTATCATATATGTTTTTTTGATATTGATGTTTGTGGTATTGAAGCTGAAAATTATGAATTTGTACGTTCTTTAGTCAATTCATCCGTATGTATAGGCCTTTCTATTAAGGGCTCTGCAGAGAAAGCATCAAATTGCATAAAAGCAGGTATACTTGATATTATTGAACTTAAGGAATTGGAAAAGTTGAAGAAACAGCTGATGCAATTGTTGCAGAAGTCAATTGTACTTTCAATATTCTATCCGAACTACCGTTGGTGGCATGATGACATGGCTGCAGTTGCGATTAATTCTCTTTTAAATTTTACAAAAGTGAATGTCATGAATTGGGCTGCTAATATTGGTGTTTCTGAAACAAGATTAAGAAAATTATGTGAAACAAAATTTTCCAGTCCTCCAAAACATATCTGTTTTATTCATAATTGCTATCATACTGCATTGACATTGTCCGGTGACAATTTTGATTCTTTGATCTCAAACGGCAGGTTGTCTTCGGTAATAGAAGAAACAATGAAAATGGAATCTTATTTCAATCTGAATTATTCGCTCTTTCACAGTCTGCTTAAAAAAAGAAGATTAACAGAAGTTTTTAAACTGTATACTCCAAATTAATACAAAATTCTAATACTAAATAAAACAGTTACCTGGAATAATGTGTCAAACAAGGATGCCGCTTCCATGATTGATTTTCATTGGAAGCGGCTTTTAATAAGATTATACGAATTTCGCTGAATTAGTAATCAATTTCAGGTAATTCTGCAGGTTTGTAATCTTTGCGATAATCTTTATTGAATACATCATCATTACCTGCAAGATTGATGACTTCCATATATGGATGTGCTTCTGTATCGTTTTGACAAATGGCAGTATAGTTGACAACTGCAACGGGAAGCAGATTGTCATCAGCCTGAAACCAGCCCTCCGATATATCAGTAATATCGACATTTTTAATGTTCCTGACTGATTTTGCAATACGCTTGTAAATATGATTTGAAAGTTCTTCCTCACCTGATGCGTTTGCAGTTTTCAGAGCTTCTTTACTCAAAGCGGTTTTCCGGTTTTCTTCAAGTGATGGCCAATTGAAACAATCAATTCCGGTTATCTCTTTTGAATCAGGATATACTTCAATACTTAATTGAGAGTTAATGACAGGTTTGCCATTTACAGTTCTGCGAAGAATTACATTCTGATTGATTATAAAATCCTTTCCTTTCGGATTGTTCTGACTATCTTCATTTATGCGGGTATCGCAGACTTCAACGGATCCGATTTTGTCAGCATCAGTTTCAGTAATGAATTTGTTATCTGTTATAAAACTTTTTACAACAGGAACAAGATCGTCTTTGGAAAGTTTTGAAGAAGCTTTATTTTCTGTTAAAAGTTTAAACTTGAAATACATCGGGCCTTCCCGATACATTGCCGGGGCAGGTGTACGTTTTATGAGAGGTGCATTAGCAACTATTGTGCCAAGAGGATCAAAACGTTCACTTAACAGACGCATCTGGCTGCTGCTATTTGCAACTTTGTAGGTAGTACGGTTAAATCGTGTACTTTCGCGTTTGCTGGATTTGTCAAGATTTACAGAGATGTCGACCCATTTTTGAAATTTACCTGTTTTGTCAATCAATTCTGATTTATTGACAGGAATCAGGTGCTTTTCTGAAATAAGGCAGGAAGTCATACCTTTTTTTGCCTGTTCAGACATGTTGATCTGTTGTGCAAAAGTAAACTGTGTGCATAAAAACACAGCTGTTATAAAAATTCCGTTTATTTTCATTTATATTCTCCTGTAAAGATGTAGAAGTTTTGTAAACCTTTAAAAAAGTTAATCAGCCAGATAATATGAATCAATCATATAATCCGAGTCACCATAGCGGTAATCCATGCTGTTATGGTGTGCAATCGTTTCTGTCTGATGAGGGCGAACATAAAAAACACACGGACGGTTCAATGTTGTATGACTGCGGTTATCGCACGCTGCCTGATACCAGGCTTGACGCACATCAATACCATCTTCAATATTTTCTGCGAAATCATCTGCTGTTGCAGCTCCAGAACCACTTGAATTGACATGGTTGGTACGGAATCCAAGTGCCTCATGAAGCCCTGAGAATGGCTTTACATCAGTTGAAGACTGCATTTTCCAATTATTGCGCCAGTTTGCATCATCATTACTTGTAACTTGACAAGAATGGAAAATAATGTATTCAAGGTCACCGGTTCTTCCTGATGATGAGAAGCTTCCCCAACCCATTGTTGACAGAGCGCAACTTGTGCTATTTGAATCAAATTTGAATGAAGCCGGACTGCCATGACCTGCACAATATGCAATATCTGCTACATCAGCATAGCTCAAATGGCTTGAACCAATCATGTAGCATTGTCCGTATAAATATTGTGACTGGGTCCATGTTGTAGTGCCGCTGAATTCACTGAGAAAACCCCAGACATAATCAACAAAACGGGTTTCTTCATTTGAAACATAGCCGCTATATTGATCATCAACATCTTCATAGCTTCTGACCTGAACTTTAAAAGTCGCTCCATTCTGAGGAACAAGATATCTCGCTGTTGAAGTTGCCTGTTCCCACCAGAAATCGCAATTTGGAGTCGCTTCTGCACCTGCATCAAGATCGCAGTGCCATGTGCCGCGAATTGTCAGGTTTGTTCCGGAGCTGTATGTAGCTCCGGTCGATGTGTAAGTTCTCCATTTCAGTATAAGATTATATCCATACTCTTTTATCTGAAGTTTACCATAACGGCCTGAGTTTGTTTTGTAAACAAGAATCGCACCAGGTTGAAGCCGGTTATTGGAATTTGTGCTGCCGTTTATGTTTGAACTGCTTAACGTCTGTGCCTTGATTGTTGCAAATGTCAAATTATCGAATTCTTTAGATTGAGCCATTACCTGTGAAAAGATTGCTGTACCAAGAAGAATTGATACAATGCTTTTGTTCAGTCTCATTATCATCTCCTTATTTTGTGAAAACGACCTGAAATACAAAAAGTTTTAAAAAATAGAAACGAAACTACAAGGTGTTATTGTGTAATGATGCCTCCTTTTTTGTAAAAAGAAAAATGAGTTTTACAAGAACAGATCAACTGTCAAGTTGATAATGTGATTGTTTAAAAGTCAGATGACTATTTGACAAATACAATCAAAACAAAGTTTTTAGAATGTTCATCAGGTATAGATATAAATCAGGGAATTACCGGAAAACGCAACAACGGGTTGCGATTTGTAAGATTGTTCGTAATTAATATCTGAATGGAAGAAACTATAAAAAGTTCCTGAATAGATGAGGCGGGAGTAAGCAATGAACTTACTCCCTTATAATGTTGAATCGGTTATTGAAGAAGTGACAGAACATTCTGGGATGACTGATTTGCCTGCGCAAGCATGGCTGTGCCTGACTGCATGAGAATCTGATTCTTTGTAAATGTCGATGACTCACTTGCAAAGTCAACATCACGAATCAGAGATTCAGCCGACTGCTGGTTAGTATTTGATGTTGCAAGGTTATTGATTGCATGTTCGAGTCTGTTTGTAAATGCACCGACGTTTGACCGCATAGTGTTGACACTGTTGATAGCAGAATCAAGCTGTGAAATAGCTGTTACGGAAGATGCCTGTGATGTCAATGTGCTTGTACCGACTCCAAGGCCTGTTGATGTTAATGTGTCAATCGTAATGGTAATACTGTCTGAACCGTATGATGAGTTTGCATCAACCCACAGAGATGAGCCTTTTGCACCGCTTGTTCCACCAATTCCAAATCTGTCATTTGTGGTGGTTCCGCTGCTTGAGATAAGCTTCATTCCGTTGTAGTTTGTAACCTCTGCTATTCTGTCAATTTCCTTCTGAAGCTGGTCAAATTCCTGATCTGTATATGCACGTTCCGTGGAAGTCAATGTATCGTTTGACGATTGCACTGCAAGTTCACGCATTCTCTGAAGTACTTCAGATATTTCATTTGCCGCACCTTCAGCAACATTCAGCGCAGCGATTCCATCCTGTGCATTCTTTGATGCCTGTGCAGTACCTTTTATCTGTGTACGTAAATTTTCAGAAACTCCAAGCCCTGCTGCATCATCGGAAGCCCTGTTAATACGAAGACCTGTTGACAATCGTTCGAGCGATTTTGACATGTCTTTGTTAACTTTGTAAATAGAATTCTGAGTGGTCATTGATGAAATGTTGTGGTTGATACGCATGAGAATCCCTCCATGTTTGAATGATTCATTAAGATGAAATCATTCGTTGTTGTTTAACATCCTTGTTGTTTAGACTTATTGCAGCTGCGCAATTGTCTTTCTATATCAAACCTATCGGCAATTTAAGTGCTCACTTTAATTTTATTTAAACGTTTCAGTAAAAAATCTGAAATTAAATAGCATAATCGTCAGTAAACGATAATAAAAGTATATTTGCCTTAAAAAGGGCTGAATTGATGTGTTCCGCAATAATTGTATATTCTTAAAGAGACAGAAAAATCAGTTCAGGCCAAATAAGATTCTGCTGTATATGTAAAAAATTCAAGCATCTGTATGAACTTCATATTTAAGCAGTATAAAAACACATTTCCTTTATTTCATTACCTGTACATTCAGCTGATAGATGAGATTGGGTATTAATATCAGGAAAAATTACTTATCAAATGAAGTGATTATGTTTTTGAGGTGCAAAAAATATGAAAAGTAAATAAGAGGCAGCACTGCAATATCACGTTTCAAAAAACGGCACTTTGTCATTCAAAAACGGCACTTTGTCGGATATTAACAATAAGCGAAAGTGAATCAGCTATTTTAAACAGGAACATGAGATTAAAAAATAATTGATTTTATAGAATGATTTATAAACCGGATAGTAAATAGCCTGATATGTGCGGTTGTAGTTTTTGTCATGATTTATCGAAGAAATATTTTCTAAAAGAGATTACGTATAAGTAACCTGGAATGACTATAGTAAAGGTAATTAGTGATAAAAAGAAATTACATAATCGTGAGTTTCATAATACTGAATTAATGACTTGCAAGTCAATCGAATGCAGCATTGACAAAATGACATTGAAAATAATGTTGAATTGTTGATGTGGCGGATAAACTTTAACTGATAAAAAAAGGAGTCGGTATGTTGAAGTATTTAATGGCGGGAAAAAACAGATTTTTATCACTATGTAAATCTATACTGTTATGTTCGGCTGTTGTTTTGGTAACGGTAAATGTAACCCCCGCTACAACGGCTTTACCTGTGACTGGTACATATTGCAAAGTTCAGGCAAGTGGAGATTATCAGTATTACTTTACTGCTAACGGACAGACATTGGACTTGAACGGGAAAACACTGAGTGGAAGTTTTTGTGGGGTAAGAATTGAGAATAATGGTTTTTCAAGTTGTCAGATAAGAAATACAGGCACAAGTGCGAGTATTAATAACTGTAATACGGCTATATATATCCATGGAACTAATGTATCTGGAAATATAGTTCGGGATATTGTAATTGGAAACAGTTGCAATAATGGTATTTTTCTGGATAAAGCAAATAACTCAGATATATTCAATTGCCAGTCAACTGCTACGGGGTATGGTTTTCTATTCTCAGAAGCAAATAGGACGTATATGACAGATTCATATGCATATAATGCACATAATGGCAGCGGATTAAGAATCCAGGCCTGTGAAAATGTTGTGATTCGAAATTGTGAATTTACAGCGAATTATACTGGTTTAATGGCACTTGGAGCACCATACCTTATAGTAACTGATTGTAATTTTTATGACAACGATGTTAATGGTGCGGCTTTAAGTTCAACATGGGGCGCAACTTTAGGTGTTACAAATTATAGCGATCCAAATGAGACTATTGGTAATATGCTTGGCTTATATTTAGATCCAAATTCATGTTATAATACAATTGGGTATACACTTGGTTATAATAATGATGTTTACGATTTAGTCAATCAAGGCACAGGCAATACATTTCCTGGCAGCTATTTCCAAAATCAATGGTAATTAAGCAAAATCAATTATTGGAATAATTATTATTCTTCTGAATTGCATCTGATAATGGTTTCATACAGATTGATTCTGTATGAAACCCGTCTGGTAAAGCTGCGTGCGCTGCAGGAGAAGAATGATGTGGACATTGGAGGAATATTGAAAAGTAAATCTGTTTTTCTATTGCGCGTTATTATCTGTTGCATAATGATTGTGTTAAGTAATAAAGAATTATTTTCAGCGCCTGTTTTTTCTGATTTAGCCGCAGATACATCAACAATAATATTTAGAGCAAAACCGGATACATTGGCAATTGGAATATTAAGGCATTATATGACTTGGCAATATAATGCGATGAAATGTCTGATACTTTTTGATACATCATTATCAGCCGGATTTGCAGCAGCTCCGGGCGAAATTGACGAAAGACTTGCCCAGTACAATATAGCGTTTCCTGGAATAGAAATAAATCAGGATGATATTGAAAAGGAGATTGTAATTGAAAAATATCTTCTGCAGAAAATTAACATTATTCCAATTTCTGTTGAAATTGATGCATGTTATCAAGATTATAAGAATAAATCACCTTTAAAACAACCAGCCGAACAGAAATTGATTATGTCAATTCTTAATAGCAGAGCGCTATTCTCAATTGATGAAGCAATGAAATTATGCAAAAAGATGCAGGAAAAAAAATATGAAAAAGATAATTTGATTATGAAAGAAAAAAAGTATTGGGAGGTTGAGGAACTGATTATAGATGATGATCCGAAAAATTGTCTTGTTATTGGGCCTGAAAGTGACAGTTGTGTTGTTACAGTAGAGGAGTTTAACTGTTTTGCAGCACTAAGTAAGATAAGAAAAACGGTTGAATTTAAAATGGTCAGGGAGATGCTGCTTAATAGAATATTGGCAAATAAATATTTTTCTGTGCAGGCTCATAATAAGGGTATTAATGAAAAATCAGATTTTTCTGAAAAACAGAAACAACAAATTGAAAAAAGTATTTTATTAAAAAATTGTTCTGATACATTATTAAGTAAAAATGACAGCCTGTTGACAATAACATATAAGAAATATTATAACAGATTTTTTCGTGCAAAAAGAAATACATCTGTTGCATTAGTCGGATCAACTGATTCATTATATATTGACTCATTGTATTGTAATATTCAAAAGATCAAAAACGAAAATACCAGCAACAGAATAAAAAGGGAAAAAACATTTTTAAATTCGATCTCATGGAATGTTGTCTTATGGGGAGATCTACCTGATATAATTACATCAAATGCTGATAAGTTAAGAATACAGCAAAATGCAATAGTAACTACTCCGTATGGTTATTTTCTGTGCAGGATATTGAGTGATAAGCGACAAAGAGAAATATTGCAGGAAGAGGCTTACTATAAACTACAGTATATAATAAATGAAGAGAGAATCAGATATAGTGGAAAAAACGACAGTGTAAGTGCGATAGAGTATTATAAAAAAAACAGTAACAGATTTTTAACACCTGATACCTTTCTCTGCAGGGTATGGCTTGCTCCATTAATTGATACAATAGAATATAAAAACATGGATACAATTCACAGGCAGATGAAAATATGCAGTGACACAACTATTTATAAATCAGTAATAATCAGTTCTGTTTGTTTACCATCGTCAATAGAAAAAGAACTTATAAACAGATGTAAAAAAACACAGGATACAGATAAATTTATAGGTCCTGTAAACAGTCAGTTTGGATCATGGTATTTCTCCGTTAAAAATATTACTGCAGGTAAAAAACTTCTTTCTTTTGATGCTGTAAAGAAAGAAATATTTCAGGAGATGGAAATACAGAATCTGCCTTATGACAGTATAACAAGTACTGATGCTGGAGCTCGAATGAATGAAGAGAAAATACTTGCAGGTGCTTATCTCGGCAAAATAGACAAAGAGGTAAAAGACATTTCTGATGAAGAAATACGAAAACTTATTGATGATAAAACTATAAAAATTGCCTATGATAATAAAGCAGAACCAGATAAACAGATGTTATCAATAGCCAGTGAAATTGTTAAAGAGAAAAAAAAGATGCAGGAAAATATGAAAATGAGTGAATGGATCAGATCGCTATCAATTAATCAGAATAAACTTCTGGGGGTATATTCCGGCTCTCTGAAAAATAACTGAAAATACTTCTATAATCATATGTTAAATAAGATGTAGTATGAATATCAGGAAAAGCTACTTTTCAAATGAGATGTTGATATTTCTTAGGCGCAAAACATCTGAAAAGTAAATAAACGGCTGCGCTGATGTTTTTGACAAACCACAGTTTCTTCCTGAAATGGTGAATACTGATTTTTCAGGCAGGTTAACAAGTGGCAATGTGCTTTTATTTAAAACCTTTTTATTGTTGACTGATGTCGCAACGTTCTGATATACACGAACATAATCGACAACCATCTGTACCGGAAATGTCGTTGCTGCATCAGGCGCCCCCGGCCAGTTGCCGCCGACTGCAACATTTAGAAGCCAGTGAAAACTTTTGTCAAACGGCTGCCCGTGTTTTACTGTAAAGAATTTTATACTGTCAACAAACCATGTTATGCCTGCAGTGTCCCATTCAATTGTAAAAACATGAAAATCATCACTGAAATCCCCTGATACAAGAGTATAATTGTTTCCGGAACTCAAATTTTCAGGCCATGCGCCTCCATAGTGAATTGTACCGTAAACCTTTGACGGCTCGTGTCCGATAAGTTCCATAATGTCAATTTCACCGCTTGCAGCCCATCCGCCGTAATAATTATCAGTCGGTAGCATCCATATCGCCGGCCAGATACCCTTGCCCTTCGGAAGTTTCGCCCGTGCCTCAAAACGGCCGTAAGTCCAGTCGCCTCTTGCTTTTGTCTTGATTCGTGATGACGTATAAGCGCAGCCCTGATATGATTCCTTTCTGGCTTCAATAATCAGGTTGCCGTTTTCAGTTCGGACATTTTCGGTTCTGGATGTATAATATTCAAGTTCATTATTGCCCCAACCTGCAAGAGACGCCTCTCCGTTTCCAATATCAAAAACCCATTTTGATGTATCAAAAACGGTTTCATTGAACTCATCACTCCAGACAAGTGTTTTACTGTCCGATGCAGATATGCGGCTATAAAACATTATTACTGAAAAAATTGCTACAAGCACTCTTATAAAATACACTGCGTTATTTTTATGAATAGTTCTGATATATTTATCTCTTGTCATTATATACTCCTTTTTTCAAATAATATAGGCATGTACTGATGTATTGTCAAATTATTCTAAAAAATCAGAAGTTTAAATGAATAGACCGGCGATGTTGACAAATGAAGCTCACTGAGCGGAGCCGAAGTGTGCGTCGAAGTAAAATAATTTTAGTGCTTTCATTTGTTGCGTCATAAATATGTAAAAATTAATTTATGTATTACCGAAACCTGATTGTCACACCAAAATCATGGAGTTGTTATGGATATCAGCCGTGAAAAGCTTATTGAAACTATGGAACGTTATTTTGGATTTCATACGTTCCGGCCCGGGCAGGAGAGTATTGTTGAGGCTATTCTCAACAAAAAAGATGTTTTTGCAGTAATGCCCACCGGCGGCGGAAAATCGCTCTGCTATCAATTGCCCGCATGTGTTCTTGACGGAACATGTATGGTGATAAGCCCCCTTATCGCGCTCATGAAAGATCAGGTTGACGCAGCTACAGAGAGCGGTATCCGCGCAGCATTTATCAATAGTTCACAAAGTGAGAGTGAACGCAATAATATTCAGCGGAAACTTGTCAATAAAGAACTTGATCTTATATATGTCTCACCGGAACGTTTTGCGCAGGAGCAGTTCAGATCATCTCTCAAACAATTTCCTATCTGTTTTGTTGCAATTGATGAAGCACACTGTATATGCGAATGGGGACATGATTTCAGACCTGATTATCTTAACCTGTCTGTAATTGTTAGTGAACTTCCTGAGATTCCGGTAGCTGCATTTACTGCAACTGTAACTGATTCAATGCAGAATGATATTGTCAAAAGACTTGGACTGCGCAGGCCATATCTTTACAAAGGATCGTTTGACAGAAAGAACCTGTTTTATGAAGTTGTAGGCAAGAACGATCCTGATGAACAGATACTTTCATATATCAGAAAATTCAGGGGTGATTCAGGGATTGTCTACAGAACAACACGTGCAGGTGTTGATGAGACTGCCGGATTTCTCTGTCTTAACGGAATAAAAGCACTGCCATATCATGCAGGGCTTGATGACGCCGTGCGTGGAAAAAATCAGGAGGCATTCAGCAGGGATCAGGTTGATGTGATTGTTGCTACAATAGCATTTGGAATGGGTATTGACAAATCGAATGTAAGGTATGTCATTCACGGTGATCTTCCAAAGTCAATGGAGAATTATTATCAGGAAAGCGGTCGCGCAGGGCGTGATGGTGAAGCGGCAAAGTGCATACTCCTTTATTCCCGCGGCGATATTCCAAAAATGACCTATTTTATTGATAAGATCGAAGATGAGCTTATTCGTAAGCTTTCCTACCGGTCACTTGAAAAGATGGCGGCCTATGCATCAGTTTTGAGCTGCCGCAGAAAAAGTATACTTGCGCATTTTGGTGAACAGTACCCAGCCGATAATTGCGGAACCTGCGATGTCTGTCTGTCTACCCAGGAAACAGTTGATATAACTAAAGAGGCGCAGATGGTACTCAGTGCGATGGCCCGGACAAATGAAAGATATGGAGCAGGTTATATTGTAGATATTGTCACAGGCGCAGATACAAAACAGATAAGAAATCTCGGACATAATTCACTGAAAACATGGGGAGTCGGCAAGGATAAGACAAAAAGGGAATGGTTTGATATTGTCGATATATTAAAAGTAAAGGGTGTTATAAATCAGACCGATGGGGCATATCCGATATTGACAATGACAAATGATTCACAGGATGTTCTGTTTAAGGGAAAAAAAATATCTGTTATAAAACGAAGCGAAGTGCAGCAGATTAAAAAATCGCATGTTTCTGATATTGATTGCTACGATATTGAACTGTTTGAACGGCTGCGGGCAATACGCCGGGAAATTGCGGACAGGCAGAATGTTCCGCCATTTGTTGTTTTCGCAGACAGCACTCTTCATGAGATGGCTGCGAAATTTCCAATGAATGACAGTGCGATGCTCTCCATTACAGGTATAGGAAATGTAAAGCTTGAGCGATATGGGGAACAGTTTATAAATGCAATAAAAAAATATGATTCAGAAACACCTGACGCAAAAAATAAATTCATCAACTTAAAAAACCAGAATGCGTCAGTCAAGAGGGTTTCATCCGGAGCAAATGGATTATCCGCAACATACATTGAAACACTCGAGCTGCTTAAAAAAGGGTTGACAATACAGCAGGCTGCAAATGAAAAACAGGTCACAGCCGGAACAATTGTTTCTCATATTGAAAAGCTGATTCAATATGGTGAAATTGACAGTGTGAAATCATATATTACGAAGGCCAGATTTGATATCATCGAAAATCTGTTTAAAAAGGTTGAAAGTACTGCACTGGGACCTATTGTCGAGGCATCAGGCGGCACAGTCAGTTACGAAGAAGCCAGGCTTGTGCGTGCATGGCTTCAGAGAGCCTGAGATATAATTTCATGAAGTATGCAATATAACGCTTTCAAAACCCGTATTAATGCCAATATCTCTTTCTGTTTGTAATTTCTATTATAAACCGGAGATCTGAAGTTGTCTGAAACAAATAGCAATCTATGAAATCAGGAAATAGATGGTAATTAAAAAAACTATCCTGTTATTAGTTATTATAATGTCAATCAATCAGGCGCAATGGAGAACTGAGGACAGGAAGAATGATGTATCAGATAAAAGTATAGGTAAAAACGCTGATCCGCAGCTTATATATGAGGAAAAAAACGATATAACAGGGATTGTCATTAAAAAGGGACTTCGCGGGACACTTGTATATGATGTTGACATAGATGAAAAAGGAAATGTTGAAAAATGTGTCATAAATAAAGGCTTGAATCCTGTTTTTGATTCAATAGTTAAAAACGCGATGTATAAAGCGAGATATTCTCCCGCAATTGATAACGGCACTATGGTTCCGTCAACAGTTAATTACATTATCGAAATTGATCCTGATACGCTGATATTACAGAATAACATAATCCGCAATGCCGCTCTTGATGGCATAGTTGTTGATAAAGAGACAAAACAGCCACTGCATGATGCAATAGTAAATCTGCAGATGAGGGACAGCACTTCTGATACGTCTTTAAGTACCGGTTTCACTGCATATATGACAATGATCGGAAAATGCAGCAATCAGAAATTTGAAAATGGCATATTGTCAACGACAACTGATTCTGCCGGACATTTTCAGTTTTTTTATCTGCCTTGCGGAAATGCAGATATTTCAGTATCACCAAGATTTTATGAGATAGCGCATTTTACTGAAAAAATCGATGATCTCTATGTAAAAAATGTCCGCTATCTCATGAGTCAGGAAAATGTTATATCAGACAAGCAATATGAGGTGATAATTTACGGAAAGAGTAACCCTGACAGAGAAGTAATAAATCTTGAGAAACAGCAGTATTCGTCCGGTTTGACGCATTATCTTAGTAAAGTAATTCTGACAAAATCAACAATCAGGCAGGTTCCTGAAGCCGCATCCGCACTTCTTGTAAGATCAGGAAGCCCCTATGACAACAGGTACCTTATTGCCGGAATACCTTTTCTTTCTCCATATCATTTCGGAGGGAATCCGTATGCTGAATTTGACGGCCTGATGATTACAACGCTTAACAATGCGGATATCAATGTCAATAGAATCTCAGGATCTTATCCTGAAGCGTCCGGTGCATTATTCGATCTTGAGCCCGGTGCCTATCAATATGGCCGTAAGCTTTTACACCATCGCTCGGAATTTGGAATTGATTTCAGCACAATCAGTCAGGATTTACTTCTTGCATTAAGGAACAATAGGGATGATTATCTGCAGGTTGGGTTTACACGTGCGGACAATTATTCTTTCAAAATACTGAATTTATGGAATGTCAGGAATGATGGTGCCAGTATAGGATTCGGTGACCCGCAGTCTTATGGCAATCTGACAGGTTCATGCGGTTATAAAGGGCGATTTGCAGAAACAAAAATTTATGGCTGGTATGCATATGACAAGTATGAGGATAATGTCACGAAGC